>OLGL01000923.1_pt1 | contig 33040 bp, 28 predicted proteins | sample 1605041 | NCBI WGS metagenome assembly OLGL01 (sample SAMEA3888905, study PRJEB22519) | human gut metagenome | biome: human gut; feature: human-associated habitat; material: faeces | place: Denmark | collected 2010 | reverse complement strand
CGGAGTTTTCATTGTAGGCAATGATGCTGCGATCCAGCGCGGCATTACAGATCTGGCCGACACGGGAGGAGAAGGTACTACGAACGGTTTCAAACCGGGTCTCCCAGTCATCGGCACTGCGGATCTGGGGCTGGGCCGTAGGGATCATCAGCAGAGGAATGTTCTCTGTGTTGGTAAGGGATTTGTGTTTTTCGTAGCGGTAGAGGTTGTAGTTGCGGCGGACGCAGGCATTCAGAATCGAATCAGATATGGTCTTGATCATATCGCCGTCATAGTCAGCGCCGCCCAGCCGCTCCGCAGCCAGCATATTGGAATCCACCATCACCACATCCGTCAGGTGCCCGAAATAGTAATGCCGCATCTGCTTTCTCTCTTCCTTCGCGTCGTAGAAGGAAAGCTGTAGCTCCTCGTTGCGGGCAATGTGCGGATTGCGTAGCAGCGTGCAGGCGTCGTCATGGGCATAGGCCGCCTGGGGTGCATAGAAGGAACTCTCCGGGAAGTGGTCGGTCATGACGGTGCTGTAAAACATCCGTTGCCTGCGTTTGCGCGGCGGAACAGTCGGGAGCAGAAGCGCCAGAAAGTCCAGAAGGTCACCGGAGAGGTACCGGTTGTCTCCCGCCACGATCAGGCGGCCGACAGCGTACCGCTCCACGATCTTGTCCGCTTCGTCCTCCAACCGCTTGGCATAAATCGGTTCGTTGATGAAACGAGGATTCTTTTTCAGCACGGCGGCAAGAATCTGGTCTCTGCCCTGATGCCGTTCCCACCAGCCGACCCGATTCGCTTTCTCCAGAAAGTAGTTCTGCCGAAATTGCGGGTTTGCGCAGAGGTTATAGTACCGCAGCTCCGTCTGCTTGGTGAGCCAATTCCGCTCGTCCGTCTCTGGACTGTGATCCCAGCCGTCCGGCAAATCGGCGGGGCGGAACTCGTCACCCTGAATGGAAACGGTGGTCAGAAACTGATAGTTCAGCTCGGTGGTCTGTTCCGGTTTCTCCTTGCTCACATTGGTGATGTACAGCGCATGGCGGTACTTGCGGAACACATTCCAATAATCATTCCAGCTCATGCCGCTGGCAGTGAGCCAGCCGTATCCCTTGAACATACTCTTGGTGAGGATGACATCCACATCCCGGACGGAATGCTCCACGCCCCACAGATCGGTGATGGTGTCCGTCCCGCAGAGGGTCAGGAAGTCCTTGAAGTCCACCTCGTGCAGCATGCCCTTCACATACGGCATACGGATCTGAAACGAGGTGTGGACTTTCTTCCCGCACAGCTTCTCGTCAACAAGGCGGGCGTATTGTTTGGAGATCAACCCTTCCCCGTCGAAGCAGGTGATTTCGATATCCTCTTTTTTCTCCACCCGGTGGTATTTGCGGGTACTGCTCTGCGTTCCGTCGTCCTCTACGGTGATGACGCTGACATTCCGCTCTGTGCGCGTAGGATTGTCGATGACCACCACCCGGTGAGGTTGGTCGATGCCGATACCGTCGATGCGGATACCGCTGGACAGCATCAGTCCGTTGTAGGCGTAGAGCTTGCTGAGCTGGCAGTCACCGATGGTCATATCCATCATAATGCGGCGGCGCACCGCGTCATAAAAATCCTCTCGGATGAAGGACAGCCGCGCCTGCCGGCTCATGCTGCCCGAACGCTCAAAGGCAAGATAGCGATGCGGCCCGGAGCCAAAATCCAGGCTCACGCCCTCGGGACGGAACAGGGCCTTGGCCTTCTCCTGTCGAATCAGGTGGTTCTTTCTGGCACCGCTCCGGTCAAAGATGCCGGAGAAGTCCATATAGAAAATGATGTCGGAGAGGTCCGTCACCAACTGCCCGTCGGGTGTTCTGGTGAAGGCATCGCCGTGCAGCACGCACATGATCTGATAGAACAGTGCGTTATCGTCCTGCTCGTGAGGTGCGGAAAGTGATTTGCATTTCTCTGTTTCGGCGGCGCTGAGATGGAAGGTATATGTACCGTCCTGCTGCCTGCCATAGCTGATCACGGCTCTGGCAGACAGTTCGTAGATCCTGTATTTCACCAGCGGCATCGGCTCACCTCCTGATGCTTCTATTCTATCATGAGGTTCTAAATTTGCAATATGGATACTGCTCCCACTTTTTCAGTGGGAGCTTTTTGCTTGCAGCTCTCAACAAAAAATTACAAAGGAGGAATCCAATGCAAGAATCCACATTCACCAACTATGACCAGCTGCCGCTGTTCCTCAATGCGAACGCGGTGGCGCAGGTGCTGGGCGTGTCCATCTCCAGCGCCTATGAGCTCATGCACGAAACGGGCTTCCCCGCCCTGCGGATCGGAAACCGCATCGTGGTACCCAAAGAAAAATTCCGTCGGTGGGTCGATGCGCAGACAGGAGGTGATGCCTGATGTTCCAGCGCTGGCCTAAGCGGGATCCGAACAAGCACTACTATCTCGTCCCAAACGAAGTCTTCAATCTCGGTCTCACTTCTCACGAGATCGCCGTCTACAATTACCTTCTCCGCTGCGAGGACCGCAGGACCTACCAGTGTCATCCCAGCTACCGCACCATCGGTCGGGCGGTGCGGTTGTGCGAAAACACTGTGCGGAAGTATGTGACCAGTTTGGAGGAGAAGGGACTCATCCGCACCGAGCCCAGCACCATCACCACGAAGGACGGCCGCGTGCGCAACGGAAGTCTCATCTACACCATCCGCCCCATTCAGGAAGCGCTGGAGCTGAACTATCAGCGGCAGTTCCTGCGGGCGGAGCGTGACATGGAGCGGGCAAAGGCAGAGAAACGGCTGGCCGAATTGAATCGGCAGAACAAAAAGGAGGAAAGCGCATGATGCAGCAGCTTGCAAACTTTATCGTAGACCATGACCCACTGATGGTCCTACGGCGCACACACGACACGGTGCGTTACATTCGGTGGGTGTGGAACAAGGATCATGCCGACCCCATTGATGAAGAAGAGCTTCGCCTGTTCCTCTGCGATGAACATTACGGTGATCTGACCGATGAGCAAAAGACCGTTGCCCGTCGGTGCCGGGACGGGATGCGAAGTGTCTTCTATGCGGAGCTGTGCGTGCGCTTGCTGCAAAGTGAGATCATGCTGGAGCAGGGCATGGTGCCGGACAGCAGCACCTACTGCAGTGTGTTCTGCCCGGAAGGGGGTGATGCGCCGTGGATGCTTGACCGGGCGGGATGACTGCCTTTTCCACAAAGCGCCGCAGAGCGGCTGAAGTGCGCGTCAGCGCCGAAAATTCTCGCTTCGAGAATGACAAGTTTCGCCTTCGTGGTACGGAACGGGGCGATTGCCCCGTTCCGACCCCTTCGGCAGGCGGGCTAAGCCCACACCCCTATCAACACAAAGAAAAATGAATTTAAAGGAGATAAAGATTATGACGAAGAACACCTATAATCCCTATGAAATTATGATGGACAAGTACGATAAGGAAGAGATGCTCAGCGATGTACGGGAAGCCATGCTCTATCAACTCGGCGTGGATGTCTCCTGTGAAGAGTTGAATCACTTTTTCACCGGCAAGGGCAAAGCCGCACTATCTGGCTGTGCGGAGTGGCAGCAGTGCTTTGCAGTCGAAAAGATGCTGGAGTTCTATTATGTGCATGCGCGGGACGAGACTCTGGCTAAGCAGATCGAGACGATGACTATGCTGGCAAGCAGAGGTAACGAGCACCATGGCTAAGAATCAATTTATCCGCGCCCGCGTTGCCGGGTGGGAAAAGGACTGCATCCGCCGCAAGGCGGATGCAGCTCATATGACCGAGAGCGAGTTTGTGCGCCGGGCGGCTATGGATCGTGAGGTCACGGTCATTGAAGGTATGGATGAGCTCCTGCGGGAGCTGCGCTATCAGGGAAATAACCTGAACCAGCTCACGGTCATGGCTCGGCAGGGGCGTATCACACAGGTGAACTATGAACCCTTTACGGAGGTGTACCGGAACGCATGGCAAACATTAAATTCATTGCTGTCTCACGCAGTCTGAGCGGTATCCTGGACTATGTTACCAACCGTGAGAAAACGGTGGAGCGTCTCATCTCCGGCGTCAACTGTGTGGCCCAAACAGCTCAGGATGAATTTGAAGCTGTAAAGAAACAGTTCCACAAAACAGATGGCCGCAGCTACTACCACATCGTCCAAGCCTTCGCCCCGGACGATCCGCTGGATTTTGATACAGCGCATGAGATCGGGCTGAAGTTTGCGAAATACTTCAAGGGCTACCAGTGCGTGGTGGTCACGCATATGAATACGGCGCACATCCACAATCACATCATCATGAACTCGGTAAACTTTAAAAACGGCCAGAAGTTTCATCAGAGCGCCCGGGAGATGCAGCAGGCCAAGGAATACAGCAACCAGCTCTGCCGGGAGTATGGCTTGTCCTTCACCGAGAGCAAGGCAGATCCGTTCCGTATTCCTGCTTGGAAGAAACGGCTGTGCCGTACCATTAAGGAAGCTATGGAGAACTGTGCTACCCGTGAGGAGTTCATCGCATTCATGGCAGAGTACGGCTACAAGGTGCGATGGGAGCCGAATCAAAAATACATCACCTACACCACACCGGAGAATGTCCGATGCAGAGACAATAAGCTCTTCGACCAGACGCTTCTGCGCAGCAGCATGGAAGCCTACTTCGATATGGGCGGCTGTGAGTATCTGGAAAGCCGCATCGATGCCACCGAGTACGGTGAACTCCTGCCTACGGTGGACGATGCCGTCTGCGGTTTGATCTCCATTCTGGATGCGATGAACACCGGCGACAATGACCGCTTCCATCTGGAAACGCTGCATCACAGCAAGCAGGAGATCCGGCGTATTCTGGAACGCGGCGGCAAGATCGACCGCACGGTGGAATACGCCGTAGATGACGAAGATGAAGAGTACGAGCAGTACCACGGGTTTTCTATGCGGATGTAATGGCAAACCATTTCAAAGTTCTGATAGCTATTTCCGCAAAAGTGTGGTAGTTGTTTGTGTTACAAAAAGAAAACGAATCCAAAGGAAGTGAAATACATGGCAAAACGAAGACCGGCCGGCGACGGCATGGTACGAAAGCGGGAGGACGGACGCTGGGAGGGCCGCATCGTCATCGGCCACAAGGAAAATGGCGAGCCGCTGTTCCGTCATGTCTACGCCAAGACGCAAAAGGCTCTGCTGGACAAGCTCCACCAGAACATCGAGTGCTACCGCGATGTGGAGCTGACCGAGGACAGCCGGATGACGCTGGGCCAGTGGCTGGACCGCTGGCTCACGGAGTACAAGGCGGGTACGGTGCGGCCCGGTACCCTCGAGGGCTACCGTCGCTACATCGAATACTACATCAAGCCGCAACTGGGCGACAAGCAAATCTCCCTTATCTCCCAGCAGGACATCCAGCGGATGTACCGCCGCCTAAAAACGGAGGGGCGCATCCACGAGCATCCCGAGATGGATCATAAGCTCTCCGACTCCATGGTGCGTCACATCCACTCCACCCTCCACGCTGCGTTGAAGGACGCGGTGCAGGCTCATGTCATTCCCAGGAACCCCACCGAGGGCACAACGGCGCCCAAGCCCAACTACAAGCCCAAGCGCATTCTCACCCGTGCGGAGCTGGACGCCTTCCTCGCAGTAGTGGAGCAGGACGAGGTGTGGAGGGACTTCTTCCAGACGGAGTTGATGACCGGCCTGCGCCGCGGCGAGATCTGTGGTCTGCAATGGAGCGACTTCGATGGGGACGCCGGTACGCTGAAGGTGTGCCGTACCCTCCACAGCCAGCGGAAGGGCGAGTACACCGTCGGCGAGACCAAAACGGGAAAGGGAATGCGTACCATCCTCCTGCCGAAGACGGTGGCTGACATCCTGCGGCGGCGCAAGGCGGATACCATCAGTCAATGGATATTCCCCGACCCAGTGAAGCCGGAGGATCCTGTCAACCCCGGCTCGGCCTACCTCCACATGAAAACGCTGCTCCGGCGGGCGGGGCTGCCCAGCATTCGCTTCCACGATCTGCGTCACACCTTCGCCACCCACGCCCTCACAAGCGGTGTGGATGCCAAAACGCTGTCCGGTATCCTGGGCCATACCAACGCATCCTTCACACTGGACACCTACACCCATGTCACATCGGATATGCAGAAACAGGCCAGCGGCATCGTGGGCGGATTTATGGAGGATATCTTCGGGAAGGAGTTGAAACCGTGGCAAGAAAACGAAAAGCCGGCGACGGAACCGTAAGACAGCGCAAGGACGGTCGGTGGGAGGGGCGCATCGTCATCGGCTATGACGATAACGGCTATCCCAAGACGAAAAATGTCCTCGCCAAAACCAAGAAGGAGTGCGTCGAGAAGCTCCAAAAGCTCAAGGAGGAGTGCGGGGGACTGAAGCCGGAGAAGGTGCGGCCTGAAATGCCATTCGGGGACTGGCTGACATACTGGTACGAGAATCACTCCAAGCCCAAGATCCGCCCCACCACGCAGGAAACCTACGAGAGCCGCATCCGCCTGCATATCATTCCGGAGATTGGGGACATCCCGCTGAACAAGCTGACGCAGAATGACCTGCAGCAGTTCTACGGTCGGCTCAAGAAAAGCGGCCGGAAGCGGTTCACCGACAAGTACGGCGAAGGGCTGTCCGACCGAATGGTGCGTATGTGCCACGCCACCTGCCGCTCCGCATTGGAGAAGGCGGTGCAGGATGGACTGATCCGTGTGAACCCGGCCATCGGCTGCAAGCTGCCGCCGAAAAAGGCACGGGAGATGCAGGTACTGACGAGGGAGGAACTTCAAAGGTTCCTCATTCAGGCGAAGTTCGAGGGCTACTACGAAGTCTTCCTTCTGGACTTGGCCACCGGCCTGCGCCGTGGTGAGCTCATGGCGCTGCAATGGGATGACCTAAACTTCAAGACCGGTGTGCTGAATGTGAACAAGCAGGTCTACGATGTGCGGGGCCAGCTTCAGATCAGCACGCCCAAGACGAAGAACTCCGTCCGAAAGATCGTTCTGCCGCCTGCGGTGGTGGCGGTGCTGCGGGAGTACAAAAAGACGGTGGACTCCCGCTGGATGTTCCCGTCACCGGTGAAGGAGGACTGTCCCATTACACCCGGCGTGGTACGGCGCAGATTGCAGCTCATTCTGGAGCACGCAGGATGCAAGCATGTACGCTTTCACGACTTGCGCCACACCTTCGCAACGCTGGCACTGGAGAACGGTATGGATGTGAAAACACTCTCCGCTATGCTGGGACATGTGTCGGCGGCCACCACGCTGGACATCTATACCCACATCACCGACGACATGCGGCTCACGGCCGCCGCCAACATTGACCGCGGCATCGGCAAAGCAGCGCCGCAGGAGGGACTTTCAGAGCTGGGGCAGGAAACTGCATCGGCTCAGGCGGAAAAGCCGAGTATGACCGACTTCAGGCCCTACGTGGGCCGTAAGCGCAGATCCGGTACCGGCTGTGTCAGCGAGATCAACGACCATCTCTTTGAAGGCCGCTACTCTCCTAAATGGCCCGACGGCAAAAAGCACGCCCGAAATGTCTACGCCCATACCCGCGAGGAGTGTGAGGAGAAACTGAAGGTGTTGATCGTGGAGATGAAAGCGGAGATCGTGGAAGCACAGCGGCGGAAGGATCTGGGCGAGGGCGATGGGCGACCGGAGGAGCAGAGTAATTGAGTGAAAAAGAAAATAGAGTGCCGATTGGGCACACCGAAGGTTAGAGGTTTAGAGCAGTAAAAAAGTATCCCTTGTGTGTGATTGCATTACACACAAGGGATACTTTTTACCGGATTTTAAGTAGTTGAAGATTTGCAACTCTCTACGATGCTGTTTAGTGCATCCAGCAAAGGAATAAATCCTTGAAAATCAATAGATTGATAGTTGGTGAGAACATACTCGGAAAAAATTTCTTTGCCATAGTGCTTGTCTTTATTTGGTTTATCTTTGCGCGAGAAAGTTTTCCCATCCAGTGTAAGTCCCAATAAATCAGGTGCAAACAAATCTTCAATCTCACACTCCGCTTTTCCCGCTGTCAAGGGAGGGATGAGCAAGAATAGTGTGGAATCTGGCAACAGTCTGAGCTGCAAATTATTTTTCAATTCTTGTTTTTGCAATTCGGTAATTCCAGCATCTTCATTTAAAAATGCCTTTAGAGGTTTTTTGTTTTCTGTCTCGTTATCATAGAGGAGTATTACAGGCGATAATTGTCTGCGGCCAGTTATTCTTTGGAAGTAAGAGAAATAGTCTTTAGCTCCTTTTTTTCCAGTGAAATAACGATACAGAACTTTCATGGCATCGCCACCATCTAAACTCATACCGAAGAAGTACTTCCAACGCTTGGAACGCTGAAAAAATTTGATTTTAAATATAAACCTGCCCGTATCGTCTTTTTCGATTAAAGAAGGGTATTGAGTATAAAGCTTCATAAGCGCAGCTTTTAGATAGCGAACATCAGTTTTACCTTCCGTCACGATAAGGGGGACTTCGTGTGCGTAGAAGTTCTTGTAAAACATGAAAGCACGGTACTGGAGTTCCCGACCATTTAAATGATATGCGTCGTGTTTTGATTCATCGAGCCTGTTATTATACAGGTCAATCTGGTCAATAAACGAAAATCTCCCTTCCAACTGCCTTATGTTGGCAGGCGCACCATCAATTAAAAACTCTCCTGTAGTATAAAGCTGGTGTGCCATTGCTTTTGTAGTTCTTACATAGGTGTGATTGACACTGATTTTCTTGTTTACAACAAGTCCGGTTACCTCTTGCCTTGAGTCTCTATATATTAATCTTGTTTTTTTCTGGTTAACTGTGAAACCAGCCTTTAAGATTAGCGCAGTTGTTTCCTTAATGAAGTCTTTATAACTATCAAGAAAGACTCGATTATTGGTTGAGAACGTCAAATCATCAGCATAGCGAGTATAGTCCAGTCTATATTTCTTCGCGATTTTGAGTAGGTGCATATCAAGTACCTGACAAATCAAATTTGAAATGATAGGCGAACTCGGGGCACCTTGCGGAAGATGACCATTGTAACAAGCGATTTGTGCGATGATAATGGAAACCTCTCGCGGCAGTAAAAAGTCCTTGTTTTTCTCAAAATATCCACAGACCCTCCCAAAATGGAAAGAATCAAAGAAGCATTCCAAATCCATGTTTAGAATAAAACGTTTATTTCTGTGAACTTTCGCGTTTGTAACAATACTTTTTCCTTTTTCGAATGCATGGGAAACATTGGGCTTGGTGCCTGCTGAAGCCCATATGCTTTTCTGATGCTCCCACAGCGCATTCGCGAGTTTGACTTGTAAGCTTTTTAGGTCACCAGATGGGGCACAAATTTCCCTTTTATCTCCATTCTTCTTGGGGATCTCAAAGGTTTTATAATAACTATTAGGTTTCTTAACATATAAAATGTGGGTCAGTTTATTGCGAGGAATTCTGAGAAAATCGGCGAAGTCATTTCTCGTTTTTATTTCACTGAAGTTCCCCATGATATTTCTCCTAAAAAAGGTGAGCGCGTGGCAACTCATTACGCTGGATAAACACGAGTGATATCAACATCACAAGAGTTTACAAATGTGTACAAAGATGGATAACAGCAAATACGCCCACCATTTTAGTCAATGCTTGCGAAACGCAAGCCCAAAATCTTGCCACGCGCTCAGGTTTGCAGAATAATCTGCAAATTAATTATATGATTTTTAGACATGTTTTTCAACCTGCATTCTACAATATATCCGTAAATTTTGCACCGCAATAGACAAAGAATAACCTCATGTAGTTGCATTCTGAAGGTAAAACTCACTCTCCGAAACTCTCGTCACAAAATCATACTCCAGCCGTGTTGCCTTTGAAGGCGAAATATTGTAGCGATTAAACACCGAGCGAAAATATGCAAAGAACTCTCTGTCTTCCTCTGTCATCGGGGCAACCCAGCCGTTCTCGGCACCATGAGATTCAATTTCCTCTAACGCTGCCATACGCTCTTTATCCATGTCAGCTGCTCCTTTCGGTGAACTTTCGCCTGCCCTCAGCGGGAATCGTTTTGGATTACCTGAATTGTAACTCTAATGGTAGGGGTGTGCAAGTGGTTTCTGCAAGGGCGGCAGCTCAAAGGTTGAGCCGCTATAGACAAAGAATAGGTGGGAAGATAGGCAGAGGTACTTTTCTTGCTCTCTGAGTATAAATCCCTTAATACAGGCATAATAGTAAGGAATTTAAGGCACAATCCATTGACCATTCCCTTATTTTGCGTTATTATTTAAGGGAAAATAAATGGAGGTGAGGGAATGAGAACCTTCAATTACTCCGCAATCAAGGAGCAGAAGTGGGACTCGGATGTTCTTGGCCTGATTGCGGCCATATACAAGGAAGTCGGCAAGCAGGAACTGTATTTGAAGCAGCGCCCGGAGGAACTCGAAAAGCTCGTGGAGATCGCCAAAATACAGAGTACTGAGGCATCGAATGCCATTGAGGGCATCGTTACCACGAGCACCCGAATCCGGCAGCTCGTCGAGGAGAAAACCACGCCGAGGAACCGAGATGAGCAGGAGATCGCCGGATACCGCGACGTGCTGAGTATCATTCACGAGAGCTTTGACGCGATACCAATTACGCAGAACTATATCCTGCAGCTTCACAAAATCCTCTACAGCCACATGAACAACCCGCTTGCGGGTCGCACAAAAAGCGTGCAGAATTATATCACTGCCACCTATCCGGACGGTCATGTGGAAACGCTGTTCACCCCGCTTGCCCCTTATGAAACGCCGGAAGCGCTGGACAGAATCTGCGAGGAATACAACCGTGTGATTGGCAACATGGAACTGGAGCCGTTGATTGCAATCCCGGTTTTCATCCATGACTTCCTGTGCATTCACCCGTTCAATGACGGCAACGGACGAATGAGCCGATTGCTCACAACGCTGCTTCTGTACCGAAGCGGATTTTATGTCGGCAAGTATATCTCCCTTGAAGCCAAAATCGCCAAAAACAAGGACCTGTATTACGACGCGCTTGCACAGGCGCAAACTGGCTGGCACGAAGGCAACGAGGATGTAGTGCCCTTCATCAAGTACCTGCTGGGAACGATCCTTGCGGCCTATAAGGACTTTGAGGATCGTGTGGCGCTTGTGGAAACCAAGCTGTCCGCACTGGAAATGGTGCGCAGAGCAAGCAAGAATAGAATCGGGCGGTTCAATAAGCAGGATATCCGGGAGCTTTGCCCGACGCTCAGCGACAGCTCCATTGAGGGGGCCTTGCGCAAGCTGGTCGCAGCCGGTGAGTTGAAAAAAGAAGGTCGTGGGAAAAATACCTGCTATTTCAGGCTGAATTAGATTTCTTTCAATACGAGTGACTTTTTAGAGACCGCACCTGTTCATACGAGCAGGTGCGGTCCTTTTAGTTGCTTTACGGAAGTTGGCGTACAGTTCAAGGGTTGAGCCGCTATAGACAAGGAATACACCCAAAGGTTCCTGCCGAAATATACACTCGCCTTACCCAAAGAAATGCTGCTTCATATCTGAGACACCGCCATCCTTATCACAGAACCATTCGTAATCAGAGTGGCAATTTTGGCAGTGGGCAATTACATCAAATCCGCCGGGTGAATGCCGGTTGTCGGTAATGCTTATGACCTCCAAGGGCCTTCCACAGGCTGGGCAAGGGCTGATTTTCCTTGCCTTACGAGTGGCACGCTCTCTCTGCTCTGTCTCAAGTGTACCTAAAAGGCCATGCCAAAGATTCGGATTTGGCTCATGCTCTGCATAGTCCTCAAGGTGCCGCCTGATATCATCAGCAGCCAGTACGAGAAACTTATCATCCAGAAGCTGAAGATGACGCTTGATATAATCGGAAACCACCACGGGCATGCATGTGTTTCTGCCCATCGCATACCGCATTGCCGACAGCAGGATCAAACGAAAGTCAGAGTCGCAGATCGGTGCGAGCAGGTCCTGGGGGAACAGCAGAAACTCCTTGCCATTATTTATGAATACGCGCAGCGGCCGCTGTTCTTCCGTTACCAGATTCAATAGGCTGTTGGTTTGATCCTTTAGTTCATCAATGGTGATCGATTCGTAGTTCTGAAATGGGTTTACTTCATAATTCATCATTTGACCTCCGCTCAGTTTGTCCTCGTTATGAGGTGTTGGCATTGTAGCTCTGACTGCCCAGCGGTTCAACTGTTTCTTTCAAAAAATACATCTTAGATTAGGTTGACTTTTAGCTAATATTTGATGTAAAATCTTAGTTAACAACTCCATATAAGCTTTTAGAGGTATGCGATATGAAAATTGATATCGAAAAGACCCTACCTATTTCTAAAGTTAATCAAAATTTTTCCTCTGCTGCGAGAATGGCAGAGGAGCAGGGCCTAATAACTATTCTGAAAAATAACAAGCCCAAATTTGTCCTTATGACTTTCGAAGAGTTTGAGAAACACGAAAAAGAAAAAGGAATGTAATACCATGCAAAAGAAAATTTCCATCTTCTCGTTTTTCTCAGGAATCGGGATTTTAGATTTGGCGTTTGAAAAGAACGGATATAATATAGTATTTGTTAATGAATACGACAACCTCTTTATTGAGTCATACCAGTATGCAAGGATGCAAATGAATCTGCGTGCTCCGATCTATGGCTATCGTAATGATAGCGCTGAACGCTATGCAAGACGACGTGGAAAGAAAAATCTCCTTGCCCTTATTGCACAAGAGCGTGAAAAAGGAAACTTAGTCGGTTTTATTGGTGGACCGCCATGCCCGGATTTTTCAGTTGCTGGAAAAAATGCTGGTGTTGATGGCGAAAATGGCCGATTAACTAAGATCTATTTCGATATTATTTGTCGTTGCCGTCCTGATTTTTTCCTGTTTGAAAATGTTAAGGGTTTAGTAAAAACGGAAAAGCATCGTGCTTTCTATAAGGAAATGATGATGAAAGTTCAAGCTAATGACTATGTTATAGCCGAAAACGTTTTGAATGCACTTGCATATGGTGTCCCTCAATTCAGGGAACGTGTATTTATGGTCGGCATTCATAAAAGAATCTATCAGAACGAACCCAATGCCCTAATATTCAAATGGGATAAACATGCACTCTTCAATACAGAGAATGTACTAACAAGAACATGGCCTAAAGAGAGAGAATTTGCGCCAGATAGTTCATATGTGTTTCCTGCTAAAGGAATACTGAAAAAACTGACGGTTGAGTATTGGTTTCATAAAAATGATGTTGAAAATCATCCAAATGGCAATGATGTATTCCAGGTGAAAAAGGGGCGAAACAAAATCGCAACTATCGCAGAAGGCGATACGAGTGGCAAGTCATTTAAACGGCTACATCGTTGGAGATTCTCGCCAACCGCCGCATATGGACACAACGAAGTACACCTCCACCCTTATAAAGAAAGGCGTATATCAGTAGCGGAAGCTATGGCGATTCAATCTTTGCCAAGAGAATTTGTTGTATTACCAACACTTCCATTGTCAAAAAAGTTCAAGATGATAGGCAACGGTGTTCCATACTTAATGGCAGCAGCAATTGCTAAAACATTAATGGAGACCTTGAATGATATTCGGGAGGATAATCCATGAGAAAAATTGTGATTGATCCACGCGTTATAAAACATTTGGGTAGAGATTTAATAACCTCGCCTGAAGTTGCTATAATTGAATTAATCAAAAATTCAATTGACGCAAAAGCAAGTCATATAAATCTACGCCTGTATAATAGTATGCCATCTAATGAACTTATCCCGGATTGCGTCAGTGACTCCGTTCCAAATAAGTACCTTGCTTCACCGATTCTTGTTGTTGAAGACGATGGGTGTGGTATGACTGATGCCACAATTGATGGCGGCTTTTTGAAAATCGCCACAGATATCAAATCCAACGAGGAAAGCACTCTTGGCGAAAAAGGCATTGGTCGACTGGCAGCTCAGAGACTTGGAACAGCGCTACTTGTAGAAACTTCTTCGGATAAAGAAAATCATACATCGTATGTTTTTATTGATTGGAATGCAGTGATCAATGGTGTAGTGGATATACCAAGTTGTGATGGTCCTAATACTTTGCACCATACTCGCTTATTTATTTTTAACGCAAATTTAGAGGACTATATTGATAACGCCACGCAGTTCAAGCAGGTGTCGTTGGATACTACTGCATTCCAAGTTCAGGTCAATCGAGAACTTAAGTCAGCGCTCAATTTTCTGATTACACCTTTTGCAGATGCGCAGGACACACTATTCATACCGCAGATTAAATTCTATTTCGATGAACACGAAGTTGACATCACATTCCCATATGATACTCTTGCCTTAGCGGAATCTATTCACAATTTCCGATTTGAGCCAACAGAAGACGGAATGTTAAACTATGGTTTGAACATAAAACCATGGTTTATTGAACGCGTCCATCGGGCATTAGTAAAAGCGGAAGCATTTAAGCGCTTAAAAAAGCCACATAGCTTTTACCGTGACATACTGGAACGCAATTCCACAAGAATTGAAAATACGCTTAAAGCTACTGCGACAAAAGATGAATTGGTTTCTTTGTTTTACAATATTCTCTGTGATTTCTATGCTGTTGCGGAAGACGAAGACAAGAAATCAATCTTTGATTCTTTTATCGAAAAAAAAGCACTTTCTGCAATTGAGGAACTTCTGAAAATAGCACCAATCACTGGCTCAATTTATAGTTTTAAACAGGGAGCAGCAATCGGTGATAAGATTGTTATCGATGCCGCCTATGATTTAGGCGAGACAAGTAAACGATATTCTTTGAAAGAGCTAAAATACTTTCTGGAAGATTATAATGGAATCAAACTATATCGAGATATATTTCGTATTGGTTTTTTAGGAAATAAGGAAAGTGACTGGATTAAACTTCAACAATTCAGGACAAAAGGGCAACAGTGGTATCGATTTGATCTCGGTAATACTGTTGGATATGTTTCCTTGGCTGATGCGGGACAAAACCATATTCAAGAGATTAGTTCACGCTTAGACATTAGTGCAAATGAAACATCCGAAGCATTCAAGCTCCTTATCAATGTCGTATTTAACTATCTTTTTTACGACCTGAATCGAAAGGCAAACGATCTGGTAAAAACACTTCTTGCAGAGGAAGGCCTGTTAGAAGAGAATCTCTCCAAACGTGTAAAGAAAAACGATGCAGCGCTTCGCGAGATGATGCGGCGTAATAAGCGTATGCAAAAAGCACTTGCTGATGTTTCTGAACATTTGAGGCGCGGAACGCAGATAAGTGGGACAGATCAAGTTGCCCTTCCCCAACAAAGTTACGCATTTCTTACAGATACAGTTAGAAAACTTGATGCTGATATCAAAGAGGATTCTTCTGTTCAAGAGTCTACAGCCGTGTTGCTTTCTGAGGCCGATGCACAGTTAAAAGCTATCGAAGTAGAGTCTTACAATAACTATAAACTTATGGCTAATGGCCTCATTACAGAAACAATTACACATGAATTGCACTCATTAAGTAAAACAGGTATTGTACCGGATGCAAGTGAACATTTCGATTTCTTAAAAGACTACTTTGTTCAAAGTGGCGGCGTACGGGTCTATAATCAACATGTTATTCCTATCAAAAACAGCTACGGGAACATTTCGGGGAAATTGGATCAAATCGGAAGTCTCTATTCGTTCCTTGAAACTACTTTTATCAAGAAGGGCACATATGATGAATTCATCCATGAATGTATCGAAAGTGTAATATCGAATATCCGAAAAAATCTTTTATCAACGGTAAAAAAAGAAAGAGTACAGATTGTGTGCAGCACTAAAGATTTGACATGGTTCGTTCCCAAAGGGGTGTTACTGCATGTCTTTTATAATTTGATCAATAACTCTTTGTATTGGATTGATGTGCGCCGTAAACGGGCGCAAAGCGATAGCACTTACGCTTATCCTGGAACTGATACTATTGCAATTGAAGAATATGGTGTTGATGGTATTGTAGTGTATGATACTGGCACAGGCGTCTCCAAGAGCATGGAAGATATCTTATTTGAGCCATTGCAGTCTGGTAAGCCGTTGTCTGAAGGTCGCGGTATGGGATTATATATTGTTCGGAAATTACTGAACTCTTTTGGAGGCGAAATCGAATTGCTCGACGAGCGTAATGAATACGGAAACAGATATAAATTTTTGCTTGTATCCAATACCTCGGAGGAATTGTAATGAGCTATAAAGAACTTTTTTCGGCTATTGAGTGCAATCGCATTGTAATCATCGAGGACGATTTCAAGCAGGGCGAATACAAAAAAGAGCGAGCTCTGTATGATATTACCCGAATGGCGGTCGATGACCGTTGTCGGTATCTTGCAGAGATTGAATCTATTTCACAGCCACTGCATGAGGTTCTGTCAAAGTTTCTTTCTTTATTTGACGAATGCTTTGATAAAATTGGAGTGTGGGATGATAGCATTCCCTACGGGGACATTAGTTGTGCGTTTGGGCTGGTTGAAAGCGTAAATCCCGAATTGAAAGTACTACTTGAAGAACAGTATTCTCGTTTTGAGGGCGAGGCTGTTCAGAAAATATATGAGCTTGGCGCTAAATACGGAATTGGAGTTAATCACCCTGCTTATTTTGATGATCTTTACAATAACTATATTTTGAGCGAAAATAGAGCTCAGTCTCTTCGCATTTATACGGATTTTTCTGCTGATACACAGAACTTATTCTCTGACGATATTGGACAGGCTGCTCCGGAGCATGCCGTTGTATGTATTATAGATAACTATTTATCTGGCTCTAATAGAGCAAAAGAAGTTATTCAGGTGATCTCTGATAGAAATACTGGCATGCGCCGAAATATTATCGGCAGCATTTTCTCATCCAAAGAAATGTATGAAGAGATTACCGATGCTTTGTACTTTGAATATGTGTCTAAAGAGCATCCTGAACAGTTAAAATCTTGTATTGCGAAAAGTGCGTACAATTATTTTATCTCCGAACTAAAATCTGAAACGCTATTAGGTATGGGCGATGCCTTTGATAAAGCTATTAAGAATAAAGGAATCGCATTTTTCCTTGCGCAGAAAGCGCGGACTGAGGGAGCGTCAGAATATGAAATTATCAATGATTGGATCAGACTATTATCAACCGCTCCCCGGAAAGATGCCGATACAATAAAAAGAATGATTCGGCTATCGAGGGTTATTAATAGTTTAGAAGATGATGAGGATTTGCCTGATGCAGATCTCCAGCAGTTAAACACATTAGAGGCGTTTGATTATACCGTCAATGATTACTTCTTGCCTGTGACGGCCGGCGATATTTTTACTAACAGTAAAGATGAATGGTTTGTCCTAATCGGACAAGATTGTGACATGGCCAGGAGTATAACGCGTACGCCTAAAGATGCATTAGCAGAGTTACTACCTGCAAAAGTTCGGACTCAGACCGATTTTGAAAAATGGACTAATGACTTGAGAAGTGCATCAATTTATAGTTTTAGAAAGAATCTTGATGCTGGATGTGAAGTACTTCAAGTTGAGTATCAAAAGCGTGAATACATAGCGAATGAAATTTTGAATTTGTGTTCATTCAATTCAACCGGAGAATGTAAGATTTCCCTTTCAGATTCCATTGGTCAGGAGCAACATATGCTAATGCCGGATTATATGGTAGAGTACTACTCCAAGTTACAGCAATTTTTCTTGGCTACTAAAACGTTGCGAATACAGGCAGAAGATGCGTTTGAAATTGTACTCTCAAAAGAACATTCTCCACGGTTACTTTCTTTTAAAGATTTTGATAAAACCTCGGACACGGTGTCCTTTGATTTGAAGCGTGTATGCCGACTGACACATGATTATGTTTTTTATTTGTACAAGTTATACTTGGAGTATCGTGGAAGACAGCCGTTCCAAACAATTAACTTGATTAGACAAGAAGATACTTCTCTCCCGGTTATGTATAACAAAGAGAAAACCGGGCAGTATTTGTCATTTCGAAGCATACCGATTCCGGATAAAAGTAACCGCAAAAATTGGTGCTGGGTTATAGACGCAGCAGAGTTAAACCGAGTGCTTATGCTGTTGAAATTACCTACTCTACGAGATGGGAACGACGACATAGTTCTCAAGAATGAGTGCGTCATACTACAACTTCAACAAGACAAGCAAATTCAAATAGTAAAAGCAAAGGAAAAAGTGCATTTTAAATCAAACTAAAGGTAAATATATTATTTCTGTGTCAAGGGTACTCGGTAGCATTACTGAGTGCCCTTGAATTTTAAAATCAGGTAAAAGAACATGCGAATTTATCATTTTCTTGCTTTTTCTACTCAAATATGCTATTATAAAAATAACACTGACAGTCGTTGGAATAGGCCTTGGCAGTATAGTTGTGATAGACCAAATGCGCTGCCAATGGCAGAGCATTTTATAATAAGTATAGGAGAGATACTTTATGGCTATAAGTTATAAAAAACTCTGGAAGCTACTTATCGACAAGGATATGAAGAAGAAGGATCTATGCGAAAAGGCGGGTATCAGCCCTGCATCCGTTACTAAGATGGGAAGAAACGGGCATGTCACTACAGAGATTCTCTTAAAGATATGCACTGCGTTGGATTGCGGTATCGAAGATATCATGGAGATTGTACCAGATAAATAACAACGCGCTTTTCTTGCTTCAGGAGGATGAATGATTTCCGGCTGATAATAGCTACATAAATAGAGAAATGAGGAAAAGTAAATGGCTAATAAGCAGATTATAGATGCAATGTGGGATGATTCTCCCGTTGATGTATCCACCGAAGTAAATTTTATCTGGTCCATCGCAAACAAACTGCGCGGGCCGTACCGTAGCGACAAGTACAAGGATGTTATCATTCCGATGACGATCATCCGCCGCTTTGAGTGCGCTCTTGCGCCCACCAAGCAGAAAGTCGTTGAGCAGTTCAAAGCAAACCCGAATTTTCCGGCAAAGGCGATGTATCGCATTTCCGGCTTCCAGTTTTATAACACCAGTGAATTTGACCTTGCAGAGCTTGTAAATGACGCAGACCATATTGCCGCCAATTTTAAGAGCTATCTGCAGGGGTTTTCCGCAAATGTGCTGGAAATCTTGATGTCCAAGGAGCGCGGTCTGAATTTTGGCGAAGAAATCGACAAGATGGACAAAAATAACCGTCTGCTCTCCGTCATCAAGGCATTCTCCGAACTTGATCTTGATCCTCGCACCATCGACAATGTGAAGATGGGATATATTTTCGAGGAACTAATCCGTAAGTTCTCTGAAAATGCCGAAGCCGGCGACCACTACACCGGCCGCGACATCATTAAGCTGATGGTCAACATCCTGTTGGCCGAAGGCTGTGACGATATCTTCGATGACGGTAAGGTAATCACCATATTGGATCAAGCCTGCGGAACGGGCGGTATGCTTTCCACCGGCTACAATTTCATCAAGCGTTATAACCCCTCTGCCGATGTGCGCCTGTTCGGACAGGAAATCAACCCAGAGTCTTATGCCATGTGCCTTGCGGAGATGCTCATTAAGGGTCAGAATGCTGAAAATATCTGCTATCAGGACACTATGAAAGCCGACCGTTTTAAGGGCACGAAGATGCGCTTCGTGCTGGAAAATCCGCCGTTTGGCACCGCCTGGGGCGGCAAGGACGCTGCCGAAGGCGTTGAGGATGCCGTCAACGCAGAATATCAGAAAGGCTTTGACGGTCGCTGGGGCGCAGGCCTGCCTGGTTCCGGCGATATGCAGATGTTGTTCCTTCAGTCTGCCATCGACAAGATGGACGACAACTTCGGTCGTGCTGCGATCATCGAAAACGGCAGCCCGCTCTTTTCTGGCGGAACGGCTTCCGGCGAGAGTCAGATTCGCCGCTGGATGTTGGAAAGTGATCTGATCGAAGCGATCATTGCGCTGCCAACTGATCTCTTTTATAACACCGGCATCGCCACATACATTTGGGTTCTCTCCAAGAATAAGCGTCCGGAGCGCAAAGGCAAAATTCAGCTGATCGACGCTTCTACTTTCTTCAAAAAGCTGCGTAAAGCCCTGGGCGATAAGAAAAACGAGATATCTCCCGAAGATCGCAGTGCCGTTACCAAGCTGTATGCGGACTTCGCAGAAAACGAATATTGCAAAATCTATCGGAACGAGGAGTTCATTTATCGTGAGTACACGGTGATGCAGCCCCTTCAGCGTAGCTATGCCATTACGGCGGAGCGGATTCAGGCGATGGTGGGTAAAGGCGCACTTGACAGCCTCTACAACGAAGTGAAATTTGCAGACTTGGAATTGATGGCGGAAAGAGATGGTAAAGCTCAGAAACAATTGGACAGTTTTTTTGTTGGCAAGCCGATCTTTGATGCGATTCTTGCAGATTTGAATCACGCCATCAGTGATACTGTGTGGATGTCGCCGGATGCCTTTATGCCGCATCTTACCGAAGTATTAAGCAAGGCTACAACAGATAAGAAGCTGTTGGAAAAGATTGCGGACGGGCTTTCCATCATGGACAAGAATGCCGAGATTCAGCGTGACCGCAAGGGTAACATCATCTATGATAAAGAAACCAAGGACACCGAACTGGTGAAATGGGAGGAAAGTATCGAGGACTATATGGCTCGTGAGGTTCTACCTCATATCCCTGATGCTGCCGCTTTCTTTGAAGAAGATCTCGGAAAGAAAAAGCCTGTCATCAAGACCGGTGCAGAAATCCCGTTCACACGATATTTCTACAAATATCAACAACCGACCGCCAGTGAAGAGTTGGAAGCCAGGTTTTCAGAACTGGAGCTTTCAGTGTCTGAGCGTGTAGCGCGGTTGTTTGAGTAAGGGCGGTGGCAATATGACGGGAACAAAGTTTAGCGGAATCGCAAGCATAGGAGAAATTCCTGCACACTGGAAAATATACCGCATTAAGTCACTTTTATCATTGAGGAGCGAAAAGAACAGCGGTGACCGTGATTTACTGTCTGTATATTTGGACAGGGGCGTTATTTCTTACAACGATTCTGATGGTATGCAAGTTCACAAGCCGAGTGCTGACTTGTCAAATTATCAAAATGTCCATATCGGAGACTTTGTATTGAATAATCAGCAGGCATGGAGAGGTTCGGTCGGAGTTTCAAAATATGATGGAATCATTAGCCCAGCATATTTTGTCTTTTCACTGAGTGATAAATGCGACCCAGATTATATGAATTTTCTGCTACGAGACGGAAGTATGGTTCAGCAATACGAAACCGCTTCTCGTGGAGTAGGAACAATACAGCGCAATCTGTATGCATTGTGGTTTTACGAAAGTTTGGTTGCACTGCCGCCTCTTGCCGAACAGCGCTGCATTGCCGATTTTCTCAACACCAAATGTGCCGAAATTGATGCGCTGACCGCCGACATCCAAACCCAAATCGACACGCTGGAGCAGTACAAGCGGTCTGTTATCACCGAAACTGTCACCAAAGGGCTGAACCCGAATGCGGAGATGAAGGATAGCGGAGTCCAGTGGATTGGCAATATGCCCGCACACTGGGATGTTATCCGTGGTAAGTACATTCTTCGCTATATGCAGAAGCCCGTGCGTGAGGATGACGGTGTAATCACTTGTTTCCGTGATGGTGAGGTTACTCTTAGAAGTAACCGCCGTGAGGACGGCTTTACGATGTCCGACAAGGAAATCGGCTATCAAGGCATTGATGTCGGTGATTTAGTTGTACATGGTATGGATGGCTTTGCTGGCTCTATCGGTATTTCTGATTCAAGGGGCAAGGCGTCACCTGTCCTTAATGTTTTGGAGACCGACCAAAACAAACGGTACATCATGTATTATCTGCGCAGCATGGCTTACAGTGATGTGTTTCTTGCTTTGGCGACCGGTATTCGTGTGCGTTCCTGTGACCTTCGGTGGAACAAGCTGGCGGAGCTTTCCTATCCGGTACCGCCGCTGAATGAGCAGAATGCCATCGTAAAGCACATTGATTCTGTGCTTTCAAAAGCAGATGCTGTTATCGCTGATAAAAAAGCACAGCTTGCAACACTCGACGAATACAAAAAATCTCTGATTTTTGAGTATGTAACCGGCAAGAAGGAGGTGCCCATCTCATGAAGGTTGAATTCATAGAATCTGAGTTCTGGGGCGCAGCCTTGTTCGTTGCGGAAGCGGCTTTTAAATTGGCTAAGACAAAAGATGCCGAGTTCGACAGTTTGGCTCATGCTACAACCGCTTTTGCAAATCTATTTGACGTGGATTATACCATTGCACGGAGCGAATACAATGCAGCTCTGGATGCTCTTGAGAAAAACGGAGCAGTTATTTTTACAATTGGCTCCTCACAGTATTCAGAGCGTAGATGGGTTGAAATTCAAGTGTCAAACAACAATCAACCGCAACGTGTGCTTTATGCCGATGAGGATGGGTATCACTTGATTCGCTATGCACATTTCAATCCGAAAGCGGTTGCAGCCATACAAAAGCGGCACAAGGAGGAACAGAAGAAATGACAAGTATTCTCTCCGAAAAAGAATATCAGCATTTCATCATGGACAGGCTCTCGCAGGACAACGGTTACATCGTCCGCAAAGCGACCAGCTACGACCGTCTCTTTGCTATGGATCGGGAGCTGCTGTTTCAGTTTCTGAACGATACCCAGCCGGACGAGATGGAGGCACTCCGCAAAATCTACAAATCCGATTTGGAGGACACCCTCGTCAGCTTTATCAATGCCGAGGTGACCAAAACCCGCGGCAGTCTGCTGGATGTGCTGAAGCACGGTATTGAGATTTCCAACATGAAGCTGGAACTGATGTATACGAAGCCTGCGACCACCTTCAACCGTGAATTGTTGGCGAAATATGAAAAGAACATTTTCTCCGTCATGGAGGAAGTCTGGGCAAGCGATGATGAGCGCATTGACCTGGTGATTTTCCTGAATGGCATTGCCATCATGTCCTTTGAGCTGAAATGTAATGCCGCCGGACAGTCATATCAGGATGCCATTTATCAGTACCGGGTTGACCGTGATCCGAACACCAGACTGTTCCGCTTCAAGGCAGGGTGCCTTGTGAACTTTGCGATGGATCTGGAGCAGGTCTATATGACCACCAAGCTTGCCGGGAACTCAACCTTCTTCCTGCCCTTCAACATGGGCAACGGCGAAGGTGTCAATGCCGGTGCGGGTAACCCCACCTTCAAAGACAAGTACAGCGTCTCCTATATGTGGGAGGATATTCTGACAAAGGATACCGTTCTTGACCTCATCAGCAAGTTCATCTTTATCGAAATCAAGGAAAGCAAGGATGAGCTGACTGGGAAAACGAAGAAGTCTGAAAACATCATCTTTCCACGATACCATCAGCTGGATGTGATCCGTAAACTGCTGGCCGACGTGCGTGAAAATGGCTCTACGCAGAATTATCTGATTCAGCACAGCGCAGGTTCCGGCAAAACAAACTCCATCGCATGGCTGGCGCACCGCCTCACTTCGCTGCACGATGCGGACAACAAAATTATTTTTGATAATGTCGTCATCGTCACCGACCGTGTTGTCGTTGACCGGCAGCTTCAGAAAGCCATTATGGGCATGGAGCACAAAGCCGGACTTATCCGTGTGATGGACGATAAATGCAACTCCGCCGACCTTGCGATTGCCCTGAACGGCAATACGAAGATTATTGCTACTACGATTCAAAAATTCCCGTACATCGTGGACAGCGTTGCAGGGCTGAAAGGCAAGCGGTTCGCCGTTATCATTGACGAGGCACACTCTTCCACTGCTGGTAAGGATATGGCGGCAGTCACCATGTCACTGGGTTCCGGTGAGCAGGAGAGCGGCGATGTGGAAGACATGATCACGGACGAGATCCGCCGCAATGGCAAACAAGCCAACGTCTCCATGTTTGCGTTCACCGCCACGCCCAAGCCCACAACGATTCAGTTGTTCGGTCGACTGAACACCAAGGGACAGCGTGAGGCGTTCCATATCTACTCCATGAAGCAGGCCATCGAGGAAGGCTTTATTCTGGATGTGCTCCAGAACTACACCACTTATGATACCTTCTATCAGCTGAACAAAGAAATCGAAGAAGATCCCCGCTGCAAGACAGCCGATGCAAAAAGGCAGATTGCCCGTTTTGTGGAGCTGCATGAAACGAACATTGCGCAGCGTGTAGAGGTCATCGTGGAGCATTTCCGCACCACGGTTATGCCAGAGCTCGGTGGTATGGCAAAAGCAATGGTCATTACCGCTTCCCGACAGGGTGCGGTCAAATACCGCCAGGCATTTGAGAATTACACTCAGAAAAAAGGCTACACCGATATCAAGGCGTTGGTCGCTTTCTCCGGCAAGGTGAAGCTTCCGGACGATGATACCGAATATTCTGAGGCTTCCATGAACGGTTTCCCTGAGGATCGGCTGACAAAGGAATTCGACAAGGACGACTACCAGGTGTTGCTGGTTGCCAACAAGTATCAGACCGGGTTCGACCAACCGAAGCTCTGCGCTATGTATGTTCTCAAGAAACTGAAGGGCGTTTCCGCCGTTCAGACGCTTTCCCGCCTGAACCGTATCTGCCCTCCGTTTGAGAAGAAGACCTTCGTGCTGGACTTTGTGAATACATATGAGGACATCAAGGCTGCGTTTGCACCGTATTATACGACCACCTTGCTTTCCACTTCCGTAACGCCGACGGCGATCTATGATTTGGAGGCACAGATCGATGCGTACACCGTTCTTGACCCTGATGATATCGAAAAGGCCAACGAGCTGCTCTACAAGGGAAATATCTCCTCGAAGGATAAGCAGAAGTTGATGTTCTACTTCAAGCGGGCAAAAAATAGGATCGAGCAATACGAACTTATCAAACAGCACGAGATCGTGTCCATGATGCGCCATTTCGTCCGGTTTTATGAGTTCCTGCTACAGGTGTCCCGTTTCGAGGATTCCGACCTGCACAAGAAATATAACTTCATCACTTATTTGCTGGCTTACATCAATATCAAGCATCCGGGCGGCGGATATAATCTGGACGGTAAAATCAAGGCCACCAATTTTGTTCAGAAAAAGTCGGAGGAACATACTACTCCAAACCTTGTCGCACAGCCTGTGGTAAAGCTGCCGACCGCTGAGAGTTTTGGCCTGACCGAAGCAAAAGAAGAACGGCTTTCCCAGATTATTGCGGAGATCAACAGTCGCACAGGAAAAGCCTACGATAACGATGTGGCGGTCAAAGCGATGCTGCAGATTCGGGATATTCTGCTGAAGTCTGACAAGCTGAAAACCAGCGCGCGGAATAATACCGTCAAAGATTTTGAATTTTCGTATTTTGATGACATTGACGATGCACTGATTGAGGGCTTGGAGCAGAATCAGGATTTCTTCTCGCTTCTTCTCAGCAACGATGAGATCAAGCGACAGGTTCTTGGTATCTTTACAGACGAGATTTATAAAAGCCTGAGAGAGGCATAAAGGGGTAGCATCATGTTTGACAAGTTTCGATTGAAAGATGTACTGGCGCACTACAAGCAGAATTTTGTCTCCACGCAGTGGGGCAACGAAAAATACAAATGGGAAGCTGTCAAATGGTTTCAGGACAATTGGGACGTGAACGCTCAAAATTTTCCTGAAATGCTGAGCCGTTCCCTCGATAAAACCTTCAATTTGCTGGCTTCCATTAACAATTTCCCGAGACGCATGATTGTAAGTTTTTCCAGAGCGGCACCGGAAGAGGTCCGGGCAATGTTTATTGCCTTGTTTGACGAGAACAAGGATGTGTATGAGCGCATAAATGCCTTCAAATTGCAGTCTTCCATCTTGTTGGAGAGATACGGGAACGGTGCCGCGCAGCACTACCAGTATGAAAATGCTATCAGCACTTATCTTTGGTTGCGTTACCCGGATAAGTATTATATCTATAAGTTCGGTGAGGTGAAAAATGTTGCAAACGAGCTTGAGACTGATTACCGCTTCAAAAAGGGTGCTTACGCAGACAATATCCACAACTTTCTGCGGCTCTATGACGAAATCAGCCTTGCCCTCAAAGAGGACACAGAGCTCGTCAATCTGTTTTGGTCACAGCTGACGGACACTTGCTATCCCGACCCTGAACTCAAAACATTGACCATCGATGTGGGATTTTATATTAGCAGATTTTACTCTCAGCAGGATGAGAATGCTGAAGCTGCCACCGAATGGTACGGTACCGATTATAATCCTGGTCTTACCATCGAAGATTGGAAAAAGCTCTTAAAGGATGGAGCTATTTTCACTACCAGTGCACTTGAAATTATGAAGCGGATCAAAGACTATGGTGGTCAGGCTTCCTGCACACAACTCGCGGTCAAATATGGTGAGACAAAAAACTTCTATAATTCAGGTTCTGTTGCACTGGCTCATCGTGTTTGTGAAGCCGCCGGAATCAAGCCAGCAACAAGAGAAGATGGCTCCACACAATGGTGGACGGTCCTTTACACTGGGCGTGATACAGACAAAGGCGAGGATGGCAGCTTTATTTGGAAACTGAGAGATGAACTTTCTGAAGCACTTGATCAGACAGATTTGAGTAATATTGAACTGTATGCAGCTGCCACTCCCGAAGAAGACCATGGCTATTGGTGGTTGAATGCGAATCCGAGAATTTGGAGCTTTTCCGACATTGCTGTCGGAGAGGTGCAGTCCTATACGCTTTACAATGAAAACGGGAACAAGCGGCGTATTTTCCAGAACTTCCTGGATGCGAAAGTTGGCGACATGATCATTGGCTATGAATCCAATCCGGTAAAGCAGATTGTAGCAATTGGCCGTATCAGCGCAGAACAGGACGGCGAAAAGCTGTTCTTTGAAAAAATAGAAGGCTTGACCTCCCCCATTGACTATACAACGCTGAAGGAATGCCCGGAACTGGAGCGCATGGAGTATTTCCAGAATCCGCAGGGCAGCCTGTTCAAGCTCACCCGAGGCGAATACGACTTCATCCTCGATATGATTCGGGAAGAAAACCCGATTACCGCGGAGGCATCCATCGATGCTTACACAAAAAGCGATTTTCTGGATGAAGTGTATATGAGCGAAAAGCGCTACGAGAACCTTGTGGCCGTTCTGCGCAATAAGAAGAACATCATTCTGCAGGGCGCTCCCGGCGTCGGCAAGACTTTCGCCGCAAGGCGTCTGGCATGGTCTATGATGGAGGAGAAGGATGACAGCCGCATCGAGTTCGTCCAGTTCCATCAGAATTATTCCTATGAAGATTTTGTGATGGGCTACAAGCCTGTAGAGGATAGCTTTGAATTGAAATACGGAATCTTCTATCGGTTTTGCCAGAAAACTGCCAACCAGCCAGACAAGGAGTTTTTCTTCATTATTGATGAGATCAACCGTGGCAATATGAGCAAAATTTTTGGTGAACTGCTTATGTTGATTGAAAGGGATTACCGTGGCATCAAGGCAACGCTGGCGTACAACGGACTTCCTTTCTCCGTTCCCAAGAATCTATATATCATCGGTATGATGAACACGGCAGACCGCAGTCTTGCCATGATCGATTATGCGCTCCGCCGCCGTTTCAGCTTCTTTGAGATCGAACCTGGGTTTGATTCCGAGGGCTTCATCCATTATCAGAATGGGTTGAATAATGAAACGCTGAACGAACTGGTGTCCAAGGTGAAGGAGCTGAACTGCGAAATTGTCGCAGACAAATCTTTGGGCAAAGGCTTTTGTATTGGCCACAGCTATTTCTGCGGCAGAGATATCTGCACGGATGAGTGGCTACACTCCATTGTCGACTATGATATTCTGCCGATGCTCAGCGAGTACTGGTTCGATGACGCAAACAAACTCCAGCGTTGGGAGAATATTTTGCAGGGTGTGTTTCAATGATCAAGGATAAGAGCATCTTCATAAAAAACATATATTATATGCTTTCGTATGCCTTCACGACTCTGAATCAGGGCGGCTATGAGGATGTTGCTACCGAAGAGTTCGAAAACATACACAACCTCTTCGCTGCGATTCTGGCAAAGGGCATCAGTAGCCAGTTGAAACAGGGGCTGTATCGGGAGTATTTGAACCAAAAGGAGACGGTCACTGCTGTTCGCGGCAAAATTGACATGCCTGGAACGATACAGAACCGCCTCGCAAGGAGGCAGGTATTGACCTGTGAATATGATGAGCTTTCCGAAAACAATCTGCTGAACCAGATTCTTAAAACGACCGTGATGCTCTTGCTCCGTCATGTAAGGGTGGATCAAGCATACAAAAGCGATTTGAAGAAGGAAATGTTGTTCTTTTCAAATATTGAAACTATTGACCCTGGCACAATTCACTGGTCGGCCATTCGGTTTCAACGGAACAACAATACCTATCGTATGCTCATTAGTTTGTGCCAACTGATCCTCGAAGGAATGCTGTTGACCTCGGACTCCGGCGAATACCGACTGGCTTCCTTCATTGACGAGCAGCGCATGAACCGCCTGTATGAGAAATTTATACTGGAGTATTACGCCAAGGAATGTCCACAGGTAACGGCAACGGCATCTCAGATTCCGTGGGCGTTGGACGATGGAATTGGCACCATGCTTCCGGTCATGCAAAGCGACATTATGCTGACCAGAGGCAATGAGGTCCTCATCATTGATGCCAAGTACTATACACACACCACGCAAGCTCAGTATGATGTGCATACCTTGCATTCCGGTAATCTGTATCAGATTTTCACCTATGTGAAGAACAAAGCGGCGGAGTTCGGCAACGAACCGCATCAGGTATCCGGCATGCTTCTGTATGCCGCAACAGACGAAGCAATCCAGCCGGACAACCGCTATCGGATGAGCGGTAATCAAATCAGTGTGAAAACACTTGATTTGAATAAGAACTTTTCAGAAATATCTGCTCAGCTTAATCGCATTGTTGAAGACCATTTTTTATAAGGCTTTATCTTTAAAAACTGTATAACACAGGATTACAGGAGAAAGTTTGTGCACAGTATTTATATAATCAACTCTCTTGGTGTTACTTGGTGTTGATTAGTGCATCAATGAAGATGTTTGGCAATATGACCTATGGGGGTATAGCTAACCTGCGAGAGCAAGTCACCAGTAAAGCAACCCGCAATCGCAACGCGGCATCTAAAAAGTTAATATCCCGGAAGTCCAGTAAAATCAAGGGGTTCCGGTTCCATGGGGGTATAGCTCAGCTGGGAGCCCACACCACGAGTACCCCACATCTTAAATAGCGGCTGAAACGCAATGTTCCAGCCGCTATTTTTCTAAAAAAGTTTCAGTAGCAGTTTCCGCCGAACTGTGGTATATGTTTGTGCTGCAAGGAGGCGAGCGCATGAAATACAAGTTGCTGAAAGACCTATATGACTGCTTCTATACCCCACCTGAACTCCCAGCTCAGAAACAGGAAATTGAGGAATGTCATCAAGCACTGAGCGAGGTGCTGGGCAAACCAGAGCGCCGGCTGGTGCTCCAGATCATCGACGCCAAAGACCGTATTGCGGAGGATACCTCCATCGACAGCTTTATCGCCGGATTTGAACTGGCGTGGAAACTCGCTGTGGAACTCAATCACTACGAAAACGAGCGCTCAGTCTCCTGCCGAACGGCAATGGGATTGGGGGCTCGTTTCGCATCTGCAAGGGAGGAAGAGAAATGAAGAAGTTCGTCATAGCAGCCATGATTGCCGCCGGTGTCGCCATGTGTGCCGCTGTGTGGCCACATGGCAATGTGGTCGAGGAAACACCCGTCCCGGCCACAGAAACCGCTGTGAGCGCCAAGAAAGCGACCATCGTGGGAATTGAAACAGAAGAGAAGCCCACATTACTGCCAGAGAAAGAAAAAAGAGCGATTCAACAGCAAGAAACGCCCCAAGAAGAGCAACCTGAACCGGAGATAGGGCCTATTGAAACACCTGTAGTTTCCGAACTCCAGTCTTCCACGGGGCAGGCACCCGCTAAGAATTCTGCACCAGAGCCAACTCCGCCCCAACCTCCTAAAGAACTGCAGCCCGGTGACAAAGTCTATGTAGCGGGCTTCGGCTGGGTGGAGTACGAGGGGCCCAATCATTGTGAAGACGGCGCGGACATTTACGAAAACGGCAACAAAATTGGGATCATGGGGTGAAATATGCAGAAAATATTCAAAATAGGACCAAATCGCTATTGACAATCAAGCTTTCTATGCTATTCTATAGTGATTTAACCTCGATGTTGAATGGGTGGCATGGGCGAGAAGGAGAGTATGTATGGCGTATGAGTTCGTTTACGAATCCGAGGCAAAGCGCTATCGTTCGGATTGCTCGGACGTCCTGAAGAAAACCTGCGAGCTGCTGAAGGAGAAGGGTATTTCTGCACAGTTTTCTCTTATTGGGAGCGGCGCAAGGAATATGATCACGAGAAACGGGGATGGTCCATATGACCTTGACTACAATCTTTCGATCATGAGGGCAGAAGAAAGATATTGGAATGACCTGCGGTTGCTGAAGGAAACGGTAAGAAATGCTCTGAACTGGGCGGAGAGAAATGAATTCTTTTCAGATGCACAAGATTCGACTTCTTGTTTGACTGCAATATTGTATTTTGAGAAGTCGCCAGATATCAAATTCAAGTTTGACGTTGCTATTACCACGAAAAATAAAAACGGTAATTACATGCGCTTGATTCATAACAAAAATGTGTATGCACTGGGCTTGGATCAATACACATGGAACGAAGTGCCGAACTCTCATCAGGTGAAAGATAAGGCGGATGAAATAAAGGAAGAAGGCTTATGGCAGGAGGTTCGTGACAGGTATCTTGAGAAGAAAAATATGTATCTATCTCGACAAGATCGTAACCACCCATCCTTTGTGGTGTATGTGGAAGCGGTGAATGAGGTTTATAACAGATATTTCAATAGAGGAGGCGGGTACAATGTGCAATCGATTTTTTGACTATGATGACGGCGACTTCGCCATGAGCATTTCGGATAATATGGCGATGGACTCCGACGGGGATCTCATGTTGCGCATGGGCGATCACATGGCGATGGATATGGACACCGGCGATATTCACATGATCTCATCATGGACTGATGATGACGAGTAAGTCATGAACAGCAGTGCAAAGGCTGCACCGCCATAAACAAGGAAAACACTTTCAAAATCCAGACAGAAAAACAGCGGGACAGGCCATAAAGGCTTGTCCCGCTGTCTGTGCCTTATGGCAGATATTCTTCCGTGATCCGATACCGGCTGATGCCGAAGGCGTTGCTCCGCTCCATGATTTCCGGCGGGATCTTGGGCAGATACTTCTTGCTGAAGCGGGTATCTCCGAAGTAGGCGTCAAAGCTTGCCACCGGCAGGACCACCCACTCGCAATCATCCTGCCGGTTGGCGAGATAATAGCGGATCAGCGTACAGACAACCTCGGATGGAATTTCCTTCGGAAGCGCTGTTGTTACTTTCTCTGTCAGTTCAAGCGGCAGCTCCGACCCCTCTCTGCGCAGCGGCCCCAGCTCCAACGCATTGGCAAGGACATCATCAAAGCGCAGTGTCCAGGCGCCCTTGGTTTGGGACGCAAAAATCGGGATCTGATATTGCATCACCTTGCTTCGCCATGCGGCGGCAAACTTAGACTGAATAACCTCCGCATACTTGAGTGAGGTGCTGCGCACCTTTTCCGGGTGCGTCAGCATGAAGTCCGCCGCGCGGAGAACATGACGGAGGAACCAGCCGACCCCATCCGCATCCACCAACTCCGGGAACTCCGTATGCAGCTCCGAAAAATCCGTCTGGAACTGCCACTCCTTGCCCTGCACACGCTTTCTGTCCTCCGGCACACTGCACCAGGCGCAGAGCGCACTGCGGGCGTAGTCGATCCGATCATGCGGATCACCCAAAATGACTGCTCCGTCCTTGCTGTGGAACAGATATCCGCGGGCCAGGATGGTCAAGATTCGAGCCATTCCCTCAAACTCCAGGATCGTGGCAAAGGTGAACCGCCCCAGCCATGTCGTGTCGCTCTTCTTGCTGGCGGTATAGGAAACCGTTCCGGTATACGCGCAGAATTCCTCCCATTCGTTAATCATCCCGCACCTCCAGGACATTTTTCTCGATGTGCTCTGGCAACAGATCCCACAGCAGGTCACGCCTGCCGAGGGCCACCACATAGCGCACGGCCAAAGTCGGTCTTACAATAGCGGTCAGCAGCTCCCGGCACTTGGCCGTCACCGCGTCACGATAGCTCCGGGAGGCGGACTTGTCCGCAAAGGCTCTCATCATGGCAGTGAAGGCTTTTGAGTCGCTTTCGCGGAACAGCTGCTTTTTCTCCCTGCCGGTGTTCTCGTCCTCCATATCACAGACAATGTCTCCGAGGATGCGGTAGCCGCCGAAGCGGAAATCGGTCAGCAAATCGTATATGTCTTCAAACTCCGGCAGCCATTCCCGCAGGAAGCGCTCCCGAGCATCCTCGTCCATGAGATGCCAGGCCTGCTCCCGAATGGCATGCTGCAGGGCAGACACCCTTTCCGACGGCAGGCTGCCGAACAGGGCGTACAGCTCGTCGGGATCGTATTCATCCTCCTGCCCTCTGGCATACAGGATGCGCTCCACATCGCTCTTCCGCTTTTTCTCCTTCACCGGAATGCGGCAGGCCCGGATGCGGGAGAGACAGGCATCGTGATCCCGCAGCAGCGCATCCACCGCCGCCAGCTTATCGGAGTTCAGCTGCTCCCTCCAGTCCGGCTGCTGAGCGAAGGAAAACAACTCCTCGTCCCTGGCAGACTTTGCCTTAATGCGCGGCGTGTTCTTTTTCAGCTGCTGCGCTAAATACGGCAGGCGCTCTACATTGGAGTCCACCTTGCTCCAATCCACCTTCTTGAAAAACGCCTTTACCCTGGCCGCATGGGTAGGCTCGTACCAGGTACGCCGGGTCTCCATTTCTTCTACCAGCGTTTTATATTTGAGGAAGTCGCTGCGCTTGACGGTTTTATGGGTCAGGTACTCATCCAGATCAGGGCGGATGCCGCTCTTGGCCGAGTCGATCTCCAGCCCGGTGAGAATGGCTAATGTCTCTGCCTCCTCCCGGCAGCGCTCCCGCTC
>OLGL01000921.1_pt1 | contig 33052 bp, 26 predicted proteins | sample 1605041 | NCBI WGS metagenome assembly OLGL01 (sample SAMEA3888905, study PRJEB22519) | human gut metagenome | biome: human gut; feature: human-associated habitat; material: faeces | place: Denmark | collected 2010 | reverse complement strand
CGAGCTATGTAAGGAAGATGATGACGAAGCTATGTATAAAAATCCATATGAAATCCGACTCTGCGATTGAATCAGCGTTTCCCTAGGGTTATAAGACATATAAGACAATCAAAAAAGACTCGTGAGATCTCACGAGTCTTTTTTATTGCCCAGTCGCCAGCGACTATTTGATCGCCACACCCTTGGTATCCTTGATGAAGAAAAGGACATTGAGTGCTGCCGCGAGGTACACGCAGGACAGCAGAGCGAAAGCCGCAGAGAAGCCATTCGCCTGTGCCAACGCACCAATGATCGCCGGGGCAAAACCGCCGATCGCACGGCCCGTATTAAAGATGAAATTCTGCGCCGTCGAGCGCGCATCCGTCGTATAGTTTTCAGAAAGCAGCGTGCCATAGCCGGCCATCATGCCATTGCAGAAGAAGCCGAGTACCGCACCGCCGAAGAGCAGCGCCATCGGCGTATTCAGATTGACATACACATACACCATCGCTGCCGCGCACACGTAGAAGAGCAGGTACGGTTTCTTACGGCCAAAACGGTCCGAGAGATAGCCGAAGACATAGATGCCTGCGATCATGCCGATGACCGTGACGACCATCCATCCGGACATCGAGCTCGTGGAAAGGCCGTGCTCCTTCAAAAGGATCATCGGCAGCCACACCATGATGCCGTAATAGCCGAAATTCTGCACACTCGTCATGACAGTGAGAGAAATCGTGGTCACCGTCTTCGACGGGCTGGAGAACAGATGTGCGAGAGGGAACTTGCTTACTTCCGCGAGCTCTTCCTCTTCTTCCGCCGTCAGCGTCTCTCCAGCCGCCTTTCTTGCTTTCAGCTGCTTCTTCAGCTCCTTGCGCTTCAGCCACATCGGTGGTTCCTTCAAGCCATGGCGCGCCCATGCCGCCAGCAGCGCCGGGATAACGCCCACGAGGAAGAGGCCTCTCCAGCCATAATCAGGAAGAACGACAGCCGCCAAGATCGCAGCGAGCACAGCACCAGCCTGCCAGCCCATCGCCACGCCCGCCGTAGCACGCGCGCGCTTCGCTGCCGGCCAGGTCTCCGTGACCAGCGTCATGCCGATCCCGTATTCCCCGCCAAGGCCGAGCCCTGCGAAGAAACGAAGGATATTGAGATGCATGACATTGTCTGCAAAAGCGCAGGCTCCGGTGAAGATCGAGAAAATGATGATGGTCAGTGCAAAGGTATGCACACGACCGAAGTAATCAGCAAAGACACCGAAAAGATATCCGCCAAGGACCGTACCGATCAGCGTGTACGCCGCGATGAGACCGCCTTCCCCGAGCGTCAGACCAAACTCCGAAACGATCGCTGCCATGGCAAAGGACAGAATCAAAACATCCAGTCCATCCATCGCATACCCGACGATCGAAGCCCACATGACCTTCCATCGTTCCTTCCGGGTGACGCCAGTTTCCTCAAATTCCAATTCTTCCAAAGATTTTTCCGACATAATACCTCCCCTGCGTGTCTGATCTTGTACAGACAATGACCTTGAAAATCATATAGTGCGAAAGGCGCACAAAATTATCTAATTATATAATGAAGATGCGTCTTTGAAAAGAGGAGAACGGTTAATTTTAGAAAAAATTGAGAATTTAAAGAGCTATTATGATGAACCCGGCAATGGATCGAAGTGATTCATTGATGGGAATATCTGATACGGCTGAATTGCATCATTTGCTGGAACAGAAAATGCGTAAAAACAGCAAAAAAATCTCATCCCCCGAAGTGAGGCGCAGGCCCTATGCCCGCCCACTGATCGGCATCCGTCTCACGCAAAAACACCTCCCTATGAGCTAGTCACAGGGAGGTATTTTTTATTTTTCTGCCGCTTTCCGTTCCAGCAGCGGATCGGTGTGGTTCACCACGTTGTCTTCCGTGATGGTGCATTTCACGACATCCTTCATGCCGGGGATCTCGTACATGACTTTCTGCATGATCTTCTCGATGATCGCGCGAAGGCCGCGGGCGCCGGTATTGCGCTCGATAGCCTGGCGGGCGATCGCGTGGATGGCAGCGTCTTCGATGACGAGCTCTACGCCGTCCATGGCCAGCAGCTTCTTGTACTGCTTGACGAGGGCATTCTTCGGTTCGGTCAGGATTTTGACGAGGGCTTCTTCCTTCAGCGGGTGAAGGGCGACGATGACAGGGAGACGGCCGATGAATTCGGGGATGAGACCGAATTTCAGGAGGTCTTCCGGCTGGACCTGCTGGAGGAGCTCGTCCATGTCTTTGTCTTCCGCTTTCTCGATATCGGCACCGAAGCCCATGACGCTTTTGGTGAGACGGCTGTCGATGACTTTATCGAGGCCGGCGAAAGCACCGCCGCAGATGAAGAGGATGTTGCTGGTGTCGATCTGAATCATTTCCTGATTCGGATGCTTGCGTCCGCCCTGCGGCGGCACGTTCGCCACGGTGCCTTCCAGGATCTTCAGAAGAGCCTGCTGGACGCCTTCGCCGGAGACGTCGCGGGTGATGGAGACGTTCTCGGTCTTCTTGGCGATCTTGTCGATTTCATCGATGTAGATGATGCCGCGCTGGGCTTTCTCGATGTCGTAGTCCGCGGCCTGGATGAGGCGGAGGAGGATGTTCTCGACGTCATCTCCGACATAGCCGGCCTGTGTGAGGGTGGTGGCATCGGAAATCGCAAAAGGCACATCGAGGTAGCGGGCGAGGGTCTGGGCAAGGAGGGTCTTGCCGCTGCCGGTCGGCCCGAGCAGGATGATATTGGATTTCTGCAGCTCTACACCGTCATCTTCGCCTTTGAAAAAGAGGCGTTTGTAGTGATTGTACACGGCGACGGCCAGAGCGATCTTGGCATTGTCCTGCTCGATGACGTACTGGTCGATATATTCTTTAATCTCTTCCGGTGTCGGCACCTTGGTGTCAGCGGGTTCTTTGCCCTGCTTTGCTTTGTTTTTCCGCTCTTCCAGAAGAATGTTATGACAGATGTCGATGCATTCGCTGCAGATGTAGACGCCGGGGCCGGTGACCATGTTTTCGACTTCGTCGCTGGATCGGCCGCAGAAGCTGCAGATCTTCGGTTCTTTATCTTCTCCGTTCATGGTCTTTCTCCTTTATTTCTGTGTCATTTTCGCCAGCTCATTGCGGGTGAGGATGTGGTCGATGAGACCATAATCCTTCGCCATCTGGGCTGTCATGAAATTATCGCGTTCGGTGTCGTTTTTGATGGTTTCGAGGGACTGTCCGCTGTGCTTGGCAAGGATGCCGTTCAGTTCTTCGCGCAGGCGGAGGATCTCTCTCGCATGGATCTCGATCTCGGTCGCCTGTCCCTGTACGCCGCCAAGCGGCTGGTGGATCATGACATTCGCATGCGGGAGGGCATAGCGTTTGCCCTTCGCACCGGCGGTCAGGAGGACAGCCGCCATGCTGGCACAGGATCCGATACAGATGGTGGAAACATCCGGATGGATATACTGCATCGTATCATAGATCGCAAGGCCGGCGGTCACGACGCCGCCGGGGCTGTTGATGTAAAGATGGATATCTTTCGAAGGGTCTTCGGCTTCCAGAAAGAGAAGCTGCGCAATGATGACATTGGCCATATGGTCTTCAATCTGGCCGTCAAGGAATATGATGCGGTCCTTCAAAAGCCGGGAATAAATATCATAGGAGCGCTCTCCGCGAGCGGTCTGTTCGACAACAATCGGTACATATGCCATGTGATAACACCCTTTCTTTTGGTTAAATAATAGGTAGTGACTGGCAGCCAGGGATTAGGGATTAGGAATTGAAAGTGACTGGTGACTGGTGACTAAATACCACCTTCGGGCATCGCCGCCATCTATGCTCTGCAGCGCTTAGATCCTTCGACTCAGTTCTCATATTTTCAGATAAGCTATATTGTCTAACATACGACGTTTTTCTCCGCTCAGGATGACGAAATGCGCCGCACCGGCACTTCTCACGCCCCACGGGCTGCCCCTATGTCAATTCATAAAATCGAGATCGGGGCAAGCCTTTCCCCAATTTCCCCATATGTTCGAAAGAGACGCCGGTCATCCCCGCGTCTCTTCCAATACACACTGCCGCAGCAGTACTCATTCAATTTTCTAAAGGATTATTCCTTTTCAGCAGCCATGATAGTGTCGATGATCTCAGCTTTTTTTGCTTTGGATTCGATGGCGATGCCTTTTTCCTGTGCGTAAGCCTTGAGATCCTTGACGGTCATAGCATTGAAGTCTTCTTCGGTCTTCGGAGCTGCTGCTTCTGCAGCCGGAGCTTCTTCTGCTTCTTTCTTATCTGCTTCTGCTTTTTTAGCAGCGCCGTAGATGAAAGCAGCTGCTTTCTTGCGAAGGACGGAGTTGATCAGCATGTTCACGCGGCCTTCTTCTTTGATGATCTTCATGACATCTTTCGGGTCAGCGTTGAACTGGTGAGCCATGCTGTAGACTTCCATGGAGAGGTCCTGGTTCGTTACATCGAGTTCTTCTTTTTCTGCGATGGTTTCGAGGACAAGGCCCTGACGAACCTGTTCTTCAGCGGTCTTTTCGTAGTTCTTACGGAGCTGTTCTTCGGTCTGGCCGATGTTCTTCAGGTAGTCAGCGAGCTTCATGTCTCTGGATTCGAGGTTCATGGAGATCTCTTCGACGATCTCGTCAATGCGCTGGTCGACCATTTCGTGCGGGATATCGACCTTGGCATTGGCTACAGCCTGTGCTACGAGAGCTTCATGGTAGGCTTCTTCTGCCTGCTGGATAGCCTGCAGCTGCATCTGCTGTTTAACAGAAGCCTTCAGGTCATCCATTTTATCGAACTGGCTGATGGATTTTGCAAAAGCATCATCAAGAGCCGGCAACTGTTTGCGTTTTACATCGTTGATGTGAACTTTGAATTCTGCTTCTTTGCCTTTGAGAGCATCGACAAAGTAGGTTTCCGGGAAGGTGACCTTGACTTCTACGTCATCGCCTGCTTTATGGCCTTCGAGCTGTTCTTCAAAGCCCGGGATGAAGCTCTGGGAGCCGATTTCCAGCGGATAGGTCTTGCCTTCGCCGCCTTCGAACGGTTTGCCGTCTACGAAGCCTTTGAAGTCGATGACAGCGTAGTCGCCTTTGGCAAGGACAGCGCCTTCTTCTGCCTTTTCGAGGCGTGCGCTCTGTTCAGCTGCTTTTTTCAGTTCAGCTTCGACCTGTGCATCGGAAACTTCCGGTTCTTCATGTGCTGCTTCGAGGCCTTTGTATTCGCCCAGTTCTACTTCCGGACGTTTTACAAAAGTAGCGGTGAATTTTGCGCCTTCGGTTTCAGAGAAGAGATCTTCCTTCACATCCGCCTGGGTGATCGGGATGATTTTTTCCTGCTGCATAGCTTCGGTCAGTGCGCCATTGATGACGATATCTTTCGCTTCAGCGACGACAGCTTCTTTGCCGAAATGCATTTCCAGTACCTTGCGGCTTGCCTTGCCTTTGCGGAAACCCGGGATTCTGACCTGGTTTGCAATGCGAGCTACAGCCTGCTTGAATCCTTTCTGTACAGCTTCTGCCGGCAGTTCAATGGCGAGAGATACCTTGTGCTGATCCAGTGCCTCTACTTTTACGTTCATAAAAATTATTCCTCCTTAAGTCGGTTTTTCCGACAATATTGAACCATCTTTTATTTTTACAAAATACGCTAAATCGCAAGATATATTCTACCACACTTGTTTAGAAAATACAAATTTTACGTTCTCTTAATTGCTTTTCTCTATCTCTCACAGTATGATATAGAAAATTAAATCGAGGTGCGGGGTTAGCCCGTGGGGCGTGCCGTCCCTTGATTACGTTTGAAAGCCTCGATTGAATGAGAAATTAGAAATGAGAAATGCGAAATGAAAGTGGCGGCTTCGCCGCGAATATATAAGAGGCGATGCCTGCTTGGGCTGTTAGGCCTTAGACCTCAGACCTCTGATATCTAATGTCTAATGTCTAAGGCTCCTAGTCTTTGCGTCTAGTCCCTAATCCCTAGCCACTAGTCACCAGTCACTTTTCGCCCCTAATCCCTAGCTACCAGTCACCAGTCACTCCCCATTCCCCCAATCAAAGGAGTATCCCGTCTATGAAACTGCTGCTCGAATTATTTCTTATCTTTGCCAAAATGGGCGCCGTCACCTTTGGCGGCGGGTACGCGATGCTGCCGATTCTCCAGCGCGAGATCGTAGAGAACAAGCACTGGGGCAGCGAGGAAGAGCTGATGGATTACTATGCCTTGGGGCAGGTCACACCCGGCATGATCGCGGTGAATGTCGCGACCTTCATCGGCTGCAAGCTGAAAGGCTTCTGGGGCGGCGTCTTCGCGACGCTCGGCGTCATCACCCCGTCCATGATCATCATCACGGTGATCGCGCTCTTTCTCACCCAGTTCGAAGAGAATCCCTATGTCATTCACGCCTTCGCCGGCATCCGTGCCTGTGTCTGCGTCCTCATTCTGGACGCCGTCGTGAAGCTCGGCAAGAAGTCGATCAAGGATAAGCGCACACTTGCGATCTTTATCGGCATCCTTCTCATCGCTCTCTTCGCTCCCTTCTCTCCCGTCTTCTCCGTCGTCCTTGCCGGCATCGCAGGATACTATCTGATGCCGCGGACAACGAAGTGAGACGTGGTGGATGTGGCACACCATTCATAAAGCGCCCCCCATCCCCCTCACGATATCATGCAGCTTATTTGGCATTTGTATAAAACTCTGCGGCGCTTAGGGAAGCACTGATTCAATCGCTGTCAGATTGAATCAGCGTTTCCTTAGATCCTTCGACTCAGTTCTCATATTTTCAGATGATCCATATGTTCTAACATACGACGTTTTTCTCCGCTCAGGATGACGAGAGACGCCGCACCTTCACTCCTCACTTCCACCCCCTAATCCCTAGTCCCTAGTCACTAGTCCCTAGTCACTAGTCCCTAATCACTAGTCACTAGTCACTAGTCACCAGTCCCTAGTCACCAGTCACCCAAAGGAGCATCCATCATGATCTGGCTTTCCATGTTTTGGGAATTCTTCAAGACCGGTCTCTTCGCCGTCGGCGGAGGGCTTGCGACACTTCCCTTTCTCTATCATATTTCTGAACGTACCGGATGGTTCAGCGCAGAAGACATCGCGAATATGATCGCGATATCAGAGTCCACCCCGGGGCCTTTGGGCGTCAATATGGCGACCTACGCCGGATTTCAGGCGCTTGGCATCCCGGGCGGCATCTTCACGACGCTCTCCCTCACAGCGCCCGCGCTCATCGTCATCACGATCATCTATGCGATGCTGACACGCTTCCGCGAATCGGACGCTGTGAAGCGGATCTTCTACGGCCTGCGCCCTGCCTCCACCGCGCTCATCGCAGCCGCCGGTCTTGGCGTCGCGAAGGTATCTCTCTTAGATACCGCGCTTTATGAAAAGAGCGGCTCGCTCATCGCCCTCTTCCAGTGGTCGGCCATTCTCCTTGCCATTGCGATCTACTTCGGCCTTAAGAAATATAAAAAGCACCCTGTGCTCTATATCGCGATCAGCGCTGTCTGCGGCATTGCGTTCGGGCTGTAAAAGAAAAAGGATGCACTGCGAAATGCTTTTGCATTTCGCAGTGCATCCTTTTTTATCAGGCTCTCAATATCGACTTCAGGAAGGCCTTGGTTCGTTCGCTCTTCGGGTGATCGAAGACTTCTTCGCTCGTCCCTTCTTCCTCGACGCGGCCGTCGACCATGAAGAGGATCTTGTCTGAGACAGACTTGGCGAAAGCCATTTCATGCGTCACGATCGCCATGGTCATATTCTCATCCGCCAGCTGCTGGATGGTCTTCAAGACCTCGCCCGTCAGCTCCGGATCGAGCGCGGAGGTCGGTTCATCGAAGAGCATGATCTCCGGGCTCATCGCAAGCGCCCGCGCGATGGCGACACGCTGCTTCTGACCGCCGGAAAGACTGCCGGGATACATGTCTTTTTTATTGAGCAGGCCGACCTTGCTTAAAAGATCTTCCGCGATCGGCTGGATCTCTTCCCTCTTCATGCCCTTCACATAGATGGGAGCGGCCATGATGTTATCCAGCACGGTCATGTGCGGGAAAAGGTTGAAGGACTGAAAGACCATGCCCATCTTGGCAAGGATCGCCTTCGTTCTGTCTTCGCTCGCATAGGTAACCTTGCCGTCTTTGTCCTCGGCAAGAAATTCTCCATCAACTGCGATCGAGCCGCCCTGGATAGTTTCCAGATGGTTCAGGCAGCGCAAAAGCGTACTCTTGCCGGCCCCTGAAGGCCCGATGATGGAGATGACTTCGCCCTTTTCCAGTGTCATGTCGACGCCGTGAAGGATGGTGAGCTTGCCGAAATCCTTCCGGATATTTTTCATTTCAATAAAACTCATGTCCGTCCTCCTTATTCTTCATAGACCGCATAGCGTTTTTCCACATACGCCAGGATCTTCGTCAGGATCGCGGTGCATACGAGGTAGAAAACGGCTGCCACAAGGAACGGCATGGTATCGAAGTCACGCTGCACGAAGGCGCGGGTGACACGCATGAGGTCATTCATCGCCAGAATGTAGACGAGCGAGGTATCCTTCAGAAGAGTGATGGTCTCATTACCGAGCGGCGGGATGACACGCTTCACGACCTGCGGCAGCACGATATGCCACATGGTCTGCCTGTAGGTGAAGCCCAAGACCTTTGCCCCCTCATACTGCCCCTTCGGGATAGACTGGATGCCGCCTCTGAAAATTTCCGCAAAATAAGCCGCATAGTTCGCCACGAAGGCAAGGATCGCCGCTGGGAAATCACTGATCTGCACATTCAGCATGAGCGGCAGCCCGTAGTAGATGAACATGATCTGCAGCATGAGCGGCGTGCCGCGCATGACGTAAATATAGATCTCCGCGAGCTTGCGGAAAACAGCGACTTTGGAAATGCGGACCAGTGCCAGCAGGATACCGATCGGCAGCGAGAGCACGATGGTGATCAGAAAGATCTGTGCCGATACGCCCAGCCCGGCAAACATATTCGGCAGGATGCGAAGAATGTAATCCATAAAATACTCCTTATAAAACCAGTGTCATATAGAATTATCATACACTGATTTCATCCTTTTAGCAAGATAGAGAAATGAAATGGCAGAGCCATTTCATGGGGATCAGGATCAGCCTCTATGGCGTGCTGCCCCTTGCCCCTCAATGAAAGCTTTGCTCAAGTGAGGAATGAGGAATGAAGGTGGCGGCTTCGCCGCGAATATATGGGGCGATGCCCGAAAGTGGCATATGACTGGGGGACTCTCTCACATTGTCATTTCGAGCGTAAGCGAGAATTCTTTGCCATTTGCGGTCAGGTGGTCGATGTTTGGAAACATCAAACGGGGAACCTGCTCTCCATGAAACCTTCAGGAATCGCCTTGTTTATAATCAGCGTTTCCTTAAGATGAGCGTTGTTACACTTCTTCTATCCTCTTCCCTTGGAAGGGGGGATGGGTTACTCATCCCGCTTCTCCCTCCTTCCTCTGGAAGGAGGTGGCGCGTAGCGCCGGAGGTTGGCTTCGCTCTTTTTCGCCTTCGGCCAACCCCCGCCCTTCGGGCATCCCCCTTCCATGGGAAGGGGGTAGATGGGCTACTCATCCCCCTTTTCCCTCCTTCCAGAGGAAGGAGGGAGAAATCGAAGTAAGTGCATCGCTCTATATACTTCAAGTTTGAAAGCAGGGGTGAGTAGTTAGGGATTGGGGATTAGGGGCGCAAAGCGACTTATGACTGGTAACTTGAATACTTCTTTCGGGCATCGCCCCGTTTCGTCATCCTGAGCGGCGAGAAACGCCGTATGTGAGATGACGAATGCCAGAACAGCTGCGACCTGAGTCGAAAGATCTCGGCGAAACCGCCACCTTCATTCCTAATTCCTAATTCGAGCAAAGATTTCATTTCCCATCAAGGGGCAGCACGCCCTCGAGACTAACCCTGAACCCTGAAATTATATCTCATCCTCGTCCTGAATATGCAGTTTCTTTCTCCAGTATCTCGAGTAGATCGCGCCGAGCGGATTGTGCGCAAGAAGTCTGTCTTTCACGACAAGAGATGTGACGGGGCCTACTGCATTCGATGTGAAGATCGTGTCATGTCCCACGCAAAGACCGCAGATGATATTGAGATCCACGCCTTTTTCTGCCAGAAACCTTGCCTGAAACTTCGGATTGCACATCGCTTCATGCTCCGCTTCCGGATGCACCTGCTTTAAGCCGAAGTTTTTCTTCGCAAAGGAACAGTTCTTGCAGCAGAGGGAGTAGACCTCGAAGCCCTGCTGTCGGAAGTATTTCACGATGTACCTGGCTTCTTCATGAAGACCGATGCAGAAGGCCAGTCCGAGCTTCTTGTAGCCCATCCGTTTGGCAAATTCAGCGGTCTCCTGCAGACGGCAGATGTCGCTGTAGTATGTCCCTTCGACATAGGCCGCCGCCTCCATGATTTTCCGTTCTTCTTCGGTATAGGCCTTACGGATCTCCGCTTCTTTCACGCCCGTACAATTCGCCCCACGGGTATAGCAGGCATGATGCGGACAGTTTGCACAATCAGCTTTCATAATGATTCCTCCTTTTGTTTTTACACCTGTCTCTATTATAGCTCAAAAAAGAAAGTTAGGGATTGGGGAGTGAATGGTAACTGGTGACTAGGGACTAGGGGGGATGGAACGTCATTCACCATTCTCGCCCCTTCCTTTGGAAGGGGCAGTCGAGCGCAGCGAGACGGGGTTGGTCGCGCGCTTGTTGAAAATACGGTTTCTCCGTGTCGTCATCCCAAGAAAACAACACCTGTGTGCTGCCTCTTTCTACTTTCGCGCGTCCTTTATCGGTCTGCAAGGAGGATTTCTCGACTTCGCTCGAAATGAAGATACACATGAAACGGCTTCCACCATTGTTCTTTCTCTTCCTTTCCGATACAATAAAGAAAATCGATTTTCCACTTGTTGTAAAAGGAGACCGCCTATGACTTCTTTCCTGCTCTTGACGGCCATTGTGATCTTTGCCTGTGTGTTTTTGAACCGTGTCTCGGACAAGCTCGGCATCCCTGTGCTTCTCGCCTTTATCCTGCTCGGCATGTTTTTCGGCTCGGATGGTCCCGTCAATATCGCTTTTGAAAACTACAACTTTGCCGAAGATATCTGCTCGACCGCACTCATTTTCATCATGTTCTACGGGGGCTTCGGGACGAACTGGTCTATGGCAAAGCCTGTCGCCGCCCCTGCGATCGTACTTTCGAGTGCGGGCGTCGTCGTGACAGCCCTTTTGACAGGCGGATTCATTCACTTCATCCTAGGCGAACCATGGCTCCTGAGCTTCCTCATGGGGTCGGTCATCGCCTCGACTGACGCTGCATCCGTCTTCTCCATCCTCCGTGCGAAAAGGCTGAATCTCAAGTATCACACCGCCTCGCTCCTGGAAGTAGAGAGCGGCAGTAACGATCCCGCCGCTTACATGATGACGATCATCTGCATTTCTCTCATGCATGGTTCCGCTGACCTTTGGGGGACGCTTACGCTTCTCGCAGCGCAGATCGTTTTCGGGCTTGCCTTCGGCTTCGGCATCGCAGCCATCTCGAAGTGGGCGCTGAAAAAGACCGACTATCTCGCAGGCGGCTTCGACATGGTGCTTTTGACCGCCATCGCTATCTTTGCCTATGCCGCTCCCGCGATGCTGGATGGAAATGGCTACCTCTCCGCCTATATCGCCGGCATCATTTTAGGAAACAGCGATTTCCCCGGAAAGCGCTCGATCGTTCATTTCTTCAATGGCGCAACGAATCTCCTCTCCATGATGATCTTCTTCCTGCTGGGGCTTCTTTCCACGCCATCGAAACTCCCTGAGATCGCATGGCCTGCCTTCCTCATCGCGCTCTTCCTGACCTTCGTGGCAAGGCCTCTCGGCGTCTTCGCTCTCCTTGCCCCTTTCAAAACGCCCGCTGCCGCAAGCGCTCTGATCTCCTTCGCAGGCCTTCGCGGCGCCTCTGCCATCGTCTTTGCCATCGTTGCTTATACGCAGGCGCCGGTGAATGACATCGTCTTCCATGTCACCTTCTTCATCGTTCTTCTTTCCATCCTCTTTCAGGGCGCGCTTCTGCCGCTCGCAGCGAAGAAGCTCTCTATGTTCGATCATGAGAGCGATGTCATGAAATCCTTCACGGACTACACGGAAGAGATGCCGGTACAATTCATCCAGTTCACCCTGCCCGCGGGGCATGCGTGGTGCGGGCAGGCACTCTCTGAGATCACATTCCCTCCTGAAACGCTCGCCATTCTTCTTTCCCGCGGCGCCGAGAAGATCATCCCGAATGGCGACACGAGACTCTCTGCCGGAGATACGCTCGTCCTTTCCGCTTTGAGCGTCGCTCCTGTCACAGGTCTTGCCCTCTCGGAGATCCACGTCACGAAGAAGAGCCGCTATTACCAGAAGAGTCTCTCCTCTCTCCGCCTCCCCCACGGTCATCTTGTCGTCCTCATCCTAAGGCAGGGAGAAGTCATCATCCCGAAAGGAGATACCGTGCTTGAAGCGGGAGACGTGATGGTGATGAATGGAAAAAATTAGGGACTGGTGACTGGTAGCTAGGGACTAGGAAATCCTCGCAAGCTGAGCAGACCCTGGAGAGGGGTCGCGCCAAAGGCGCCGGATAGAGTGCCCCACAGGGCACAACTCTGCGTAACGTTCAGCGTCCCATCTGCGTGAATCGTTTTTCAGTGATCCTCAAGAGGCCTACCGACCGTTCTGCAGAAATCTGCCTCTTCGAGGCAGTCTATCCCTGGCCTTCGGCCTGCCCCTTCTCCAAGGGGCGACGCATTTTACGTGATTCCAACTTCTCCACCAAATAAAAAACGAACCCTTGCGGGTTCGTTTTTTTTATTCAGCGATTACTGCTGGCTTTTCTTTACATTGGCACTCTTATATCTAGCCTGACGGGAAAGAACCATCTTTCTCATGCGGATGCTTTCCGGAGTGACTTCGACGAGTTCATCATCATTGATCCATTCGAGCGCCCCTTCCAGCGTGAACTTGCGGCATGGCGGCAGCTTGATGGCATCATCGGAGCCGGAGGCACGGGTGTTGGTCAGATGTTTCTTTTTGCATGGGTTGACATCCATATCCTGATCACGGGTATTTTCACCGATGATCATGCCTTCATAGACTTCGACGCCCGGTTCCAGGAAAAGCTCGCCACGGTCGAGGACAGAGTTCAGGCCGTATGCGGTGGTGGTGCCGGATTCAAAAGCCACGAGGGAGCCTCTGGTTCTGCCCGGGATATCACCCTTATATGGCGCATAGCCCTGGAAGACATGGTAGAGGATACCTGTGCCGCGGGTGGTGGTCAGGAGTTCATTACGGAAGCCGATGAGGCCGCGAGCCGGGATGGAGAATTCCATCTTCATATAGCCTGCGAGTTCTTCCATGGAGATCATTTCTGCTTTTCTCGGTCCAAGACCTTCCATGACAGCGCCCATGAATTCCTGCGGTACTTCGATGGTCAGACGTTCGAGCGGTTCGCACTTCTGTCCATTGATCTCCTTGAAAATGACCTGCGGCTTGGAGACTTCGAGTTCGAAGCCTTCACGGCGCATGGTCTCGATCAGGACGGAGAGGTGGAGCTCGCCGCGGCCGGAAACCTTGAATGCATCAGATGTTTCCGTGTCTTCTACACGAAGAGCCACGTTCGTTTCGATTTCCTTGTAGAGACGGGCACGGATATGGCGGGAAGTGACGAAGTCACCCTCACGGCCGGCAAATGGGCTCTTATTGACATGGAATACCATGGACAGGGTCGGTTCGTCGATGTGGATCGCCGGCAGTGCTTCCGGGTTCGTCGCATCAGCGACCGTTTCACCGATATTGATATCTTTGAAGCCGGCCATAGCGATGATGTCGCCGACCTTCGCTTCATCGACAGGCGTACGTTTCATGCCCTGCCAGTGGAAGAGCTGAGCGATATGGTCGCTTCTGATCTTTTCGCCATCGGTGATAGCGACAGGCATCCCCTGCTTCGCAGTACCGCGGGTCACACGGCCGATAGCGACCTTGCCGAGGTAGTCATCCGCTTCGAGCGTGGTGACCATGACCTGCAGGCCGGCATCCGGTTCACCTTCCGGGCATGGGATATACTTCAGAATCGCATCAAAGAGCGGGTCAAGGTTCTTGCCTTCATCATTCATGTGGAGCTTGGCGATGCCGCTTCTGGCCGATGCATAGAGCAGCGGGAAATCAAGCTGGTCATCGTCCGCATCGAGTTCCATGAAGAGCTCGAGGATCTCGCCTTCGACATCGGAAATACGCTGATCCGGACGGTCGATCTTATTGATGACGACGATCGGCTTCAGCTTGTGTTCCAGCGCTTTTCTCAGAACGTACTTCGTCTGCGGCATCGGGCCTTCATGAGCATCGACGAGGAGCAGTACGCCATCGACCATGTTCAGGATACGTTCAACTTCGCCGCCGAAGTCCGCATGCCCTGGGGTGTCGACGATATTGATCTTCACACCGTCATGCATGACAGAGGTATTTTTCGCCAGGATCGTGATGCCGCGTTCACGTTCCAGTGGATTCGAGTCCATGACACGTTCTGCGACCTTCTGGTTATCTCTGAAAATGTGGCTCTGCTTCAGCATGGCATCGACCAGAGTCGTCTTACCATGGTCGACGTGAGCGATGATGGCAATGTTGCGGATATCTTCTCTTTTCATTTCTTTCCTTTTCCCCCTCGGGCAACCTATTGCGCCTAGGCGCACTTTTTTGATGATGACTTCACGCTATGGTGAAGCCGTCAAGTTATCATATATTCGGAAATACAATTTATTATACCACGTATACGCAAGAGTAGGAAAATAATTTTTTCATAAAAAACGGGTAGGGGCAACGGGTTCAAAGGATTCAATGGGGAAGGTGCGGTGCTGCGCGCCGTTTTTTATGCGTACTTCTCATATTCTCGCCCCTTCCTTTGGAAGGGGCAGACGAGCACAGCGAGACGGGGTTGGCTTCGCCTTGGTTGGACGGACTGGCGCCTTCTCTAGTCTCCCGCTGACCATCCATAAAAATTGTGGCGAAGCTGCCATCTTTCAGCCTCCCCCATGGAAGGAAGGCTGATGATATGGGGATGCCGCTTTCCCCATACTTTTCCAAAATCAAAACCGTGTAAAAAGAAAAAATTTCCCCGATATTATTTGATGGAGAGAGGAAAATCTTCCCGGGAGCCAAAAGCTTATCTCCGCGTCCCTACGTGCACTGACCTATAGGAAGGGGACGGCGTGAATGAGCTGACAGCGGATCCGATATCCCTCCTCCCGCCCGAAAGCGTGCTAGCCGCCGGAAGGTGAGTCAGACCCCAGCCACATAAAGACGCAGCATGGCGAAGAAGCATCCCATGCAGGATTCGCCTCGCGGACTAACCCTAGAGCGAAGTTTAGCCGTACTTGTACGACATGAACCGTGAAATGCGCTGGTGCCAGATTGCAGAGAATGCCTCCATGGATCGCTATCTATCATGCTGCGTCTTTTTGGCATGCCAAAAAGGCTTTGCCCGTTCGGGCAAGGCCTTTTTATTGTCTTTCTTATACGCCAAAGTGCGCATTCACACGTTCGGCGAGGCAGCCGTTTTTAGCGGCTTCTGCTGCGTCTTCCTGCACGAAGTGCGGATTGTTTTCTTTGAATCGTTCGTCAAATCCCATGATATAGTTTGTCGCGATAAGATAAATACCAAGAGGAACTTGGGTTCAAGGTGGCACAAGCCCCCTCATTTGTTCTCTGTGTGATCGGAAAACAAATCCATGCAAACACATTGAAAAAATTCACGATTTCGTGATATGATAATTTTTATTGTAAGGAGGGATTCGCTATGGCTGTAACCTACAAAAAATTATTTCACCTGTTGCTCGATAAAGGCATGACCAATGCCGAATTGATGGAGAAAGCAGGCTTTAGTGCCAATATTATTACCCGCATCAAGCGTGACAATTATATTTCTCTAGATAGCATTGAGAAGATTTGCAAAACTCTCAACTGCGGAGTTGACGATATTTTAGAATTCACGGATGAGGAGAAATAAAAATGGCTAAAAACACAGTACAATCCGTTGAACCGAATATTGCTGATTTGGTAAACAGTTGGCTCAAATCATATAAAGTGGATTATAAATTGGAGCAGGAGTCCTTAAACACAGAAATTGATCAGGCCCTAAATGATTATTTTTCCAAAAACGGCGGCAAGGGTGGCAATCGCCCTGATGCAAAGCTACTCCTACAAGCCAATGATGGGAAATACTATCCGATTTTGATTGAATACAAAGGATACAAAGATAAGCTTGTAAAGCTGGATACTGAAGGAAATGTTGCAAACAGAAACGCAAAGAACCAACCTGATTATACAAATATCAACTCTTATGCGGTAAACGGTGCGGTTCATTACTCTAATGCAGTTCTGCACTACACGAGTTATACGGATGTTATTGCCATTGGCGTTACAGGCTATAAGGATGCAAGCGGAAATCTTAAGCATTTAATCGGCGTTTACTATGTTGCCAAGAGTAATTTTGGTGTTGGTCAAAAGGTAGATGAGTATACTGATCTCTCCTTCTTGAAAAAAGAGCACTTCTCTGCATTTATCGAGAAGGTTAAACAATTATCGCTCCCCCAGGAAGAAATTGAAAAACTAAAGGAACGCAGAGAACAGGAAATTACTACAAGCCTTGTTAAACTGAATAATGATATTTTCAAAAGCGAAAAGGGTCTGAGTGAGAATGACCGTGTTTATCTTGTTGTTGCTTCTATTATGGCTACCCTTGGCGATGTGGAAAACAATGTATATCCGCTTACCAAAGCTGATTTGAAATCGTCTAACGAAAGAAATAATACGGATGGCGATATTATGATTCGTAAAATCGAGTCCTTCCTGGATGCCAAAAAGCTCCCTAAAGACAAGAAAGACCTGATTGTGCGAACTCTGCAAAATACGCTGACTACCGACAACATCAACAGCGCAGAAAATGGCGAAAGCCAGCTGAAACGAGTATTTATCAAGATTGTTGACGACCTTGGCGTTTACTACAAAATTGGCTTAAATATAGATTTTACTGGGAAGCTATTCAACGAAATGTATTCATGGCTTGGCTTTACGCAGGATCAACTTAACGATGTTGTTTTAACTCCGCCTTATGTTGCGACACTTCTGTGCCGCCTCGCAAGAGTAAACAAGGACTCTTTTGTTTGGGACTTTGCTACAGGTTCGGCAGGTCTGCTGGTAGCCGCTATGAATGAAATGTTGGCTGATGCCAAGAAGAAAATTAAATCGCCCGAAGAATTAGCACGCAAGTCAGCGGAAATTAAAGCAAACCAGTTATTGGGTCTGGAAATCCTGTCTAATGTTTATATGCTTGCTGTTCTCAACATGATTATGATGGGCGACGGCAGCTCCAATATTTTGAACAAGGACTCCTTGAATTTTGATGGTCATTATGGTTTCGGCAAAACTGATGAGAAGTTCCCTGCGGACGCATTTATTTTGAACCCGCCGTATTCTGCGGAGGGCAACGGAATGATCTTCGTTGAAAAGGCTCTTTCCATGATGGACAAGGGCTATGCAGCCATTATTATTCAAAACTCCGCAGGCTCTGGTAAAGCAACGGAATACAACAAGAGTATTCTGACTCACAGCACACTTCTGACAAGCATCAAAATGCCGATAGACTTATTTATCGGAAAATCGAGTGTTCAGACCAATGTGTACGTTTTCCGTGTTGGCGAAGCGCATCAAAAAGACGATGTGGTAAAATTCATTGATTTTTCTAACGACGGATATACCCGTTCCGATCGCAAAAAAGCAAGCAAGAACTTGTTTGATACCGATAGAGCAAAAGAACGCTATCAGGAAGTCGTGGATCTGGTGCGATTTGGTAAATCGAAACTTAGTATTTTTACTGAGAAAGACTACTACGAAGGCCACATCGATCCTGATAACGGAAATGACTGGAATCAAACCGCACCGATTGATACTAAGCCCACATTGGACGATTTCAAAAGGACTGTGAGCGATTATCTTGCATGGGAAGTATCAACGCTTTTGAAAAATCAGCCGATAGAGGACGACCGCCTGGGAAAATAACAGCCTCACTTAACGAGAAGCTGAAGACGGTTAAGTGGGGCGAATATGAGTTCCAGCACATATTTAACAGAATCGAGCAAGGGCGGCGTTTGAAAAAAGAAGATCAACTTCCGGGAGATATTCCTTTTGTTATGGCAGGCGTTACCAATACAGGTGTCGTCAATTATATATCAAATCCAGTTGCATCTTTCCCTAAAAACTCAATTACAATCGATATCTTTGGTAATACATTCTATCGTGATTATACTTTTGGTGCCGGCGATGACACCGGTGTATATTGGAACGACAGAATTGAATATTCCAGAGGTGTTATGTTGTTTTTTGCTGTTGCAATGCAAAAAGCACTGATTGGCAAATTCTCTTATGGTAAAAAACTTAGAAGTTCCCAGAGCCTTAATTTCAAAATGATGTTGCCTATAAATAATGGCGAAATCGACTTTGGTTTTATGGAATCATTTATAGCTGAGCTGGAAGCTCAGCGGGTAGCTGAGCTATCCGCTTACTTGACAGTAAGCGGATACGACAATTATGAATTGTCGACCGAAGAGCTTGACGCTCTTCAAAGATTTGCTGAGCTCAATGATGATAATTGGGGTATATATACCGTAGGTGATCTTTTTGAAAAAGTAGTAACAAAAAAATTACCGTACAAGGCGAAGGAATTGCCCAAGCAGCCCACGGACGATTATATTCTGCCATGCCTGACTTCGAGTTTTCAAAATCAAGGTTTGAACTATTATGCACCTAAAGCCGGAGCAACTGTATTGAGCAATGTAATTTCTATTCCTTCCAACAGCGATGTCTACAGAGCTTATTATCAGTCAAGAGATTTTACCGTTTTGTCTGATGCTTATGCTATTCGCTGGAAATCCGGAAAAGTTGAACTCTCACCGAATCAATACCTGTTCATGGTCATGTGCATTAACAAAGTAACCGACCTACCGATTTATTCCTACAAGAACAAGCTTGGCGGTTGGAATGTTGTAAAAAACAAAGATATCAAATTGCCCGAAAAAGATGGCAAAATTGATTTTGCGTTTATGGAGACTTTCATATCTGCCATCAAAAAACTTGCAATCAAGGAAGTTGTCCTTTATAGTGATCGAAAAATTACAGCAACAAAGGAATTGGTTGCCAAAAACAATCAACTGAATAGCTAAGGAAACGCTGATTAGATAGTGTCTGCTACAGTCGTCTGTTAATCACAGGCATTTTTTAGCACAAAAGCTGTGAATATCTTGGAGAAAAAGCAAAATTTGCGCCTTTTCGACCATAAATTTTTGCTTTTTCCACAGATTCAGGGCGCACTTATCCCACACAAAGCTCTGCTACCCGTCTGTCTCTGTGAAACGTCAGCAGATTTCCGCTGGCAAACAGCATGTTAAAGCGGTTAAAGTTTTTAGCAAGACCTCGATACACTACCTTGACATAGCCGAAACACCTCTTGACAATCAAGAAAGGATCGTCCACTTTGCAGCGGGTTGCAGACTTACGATGTTTGATCTCTTTTTCCCAGTTTATTCCGTTCCTCGCTCTTTCCTTTGGAAGGGGCTGCCGAGCACAGCGAGGCGGGGTTGGCTCGCGCTATTGTTGAAATGGCGTTTTCTCTGCACCACCATTTCTCATTTCGCATCAAAAAAGACGCCCACAAGAGGCGTCTTTTGCATTTAATCCATCTTCGCGGCGAGCTCGTCCCATTTCTCATAGAGAGCTTCGAGCTTTTTCTGTGCTTCGTCGTATTCAGCGGCGAGGTCTGCATAGTTGTCCGGATCCATGCTCATCTGCGCGGTGTACATCTTGACCGTCGCTTCGAGACGGCCGATCTCCATCTCCACATGGCTGAGCTTTTCCTTTTCTACGGCCGAGACTTCCTGCTTCTTCTGGTGTTCCTTCTCAGGCGCAGTCTTATCTTCCTCCGGCTCTTCTTCTACAGTCTCTTCCCCGCTGCGGTCTTTTTCAAAGTCTTCGAGGTCGAGCTTTTTCTCTTTATAGTAGCTGTAGTTCCCTAGATACTCGGTGAGCTTTCCATGTTCCATTTCTACGATGCGGGTCGTGATCTTATCTAAGAAATAGCGGTCATGCGAGACGACGAGTGAGGTGCCGCCGAAGGCCTGGATGGCCTGCTCCATGATCTCCCTCGTAGGGATATCGAGATGGTTCGTCGGTTCGTCGAGGATGAGGAAATTCGGTTTCTCGAGAAAAAGGCATAGGAGCGAGAGACGTGCCTTCTCTCCGCCGGAGAGCATGGCGACCTGCTTGAATACGTCATCGCCGCGGAACAGGAACATACCGAGGATATTTCTGGCTTCCTTCTCCCCGAAATTGAAGGTGTCACGCACTTCGTCAAGGACGGAAAGCTCGGGGTGGAGTCGCTCCTGCTCCTGCGAGTAGTAGCCCATCTTCACATTATTGCCAAGCTGGATGATGCCGCTGTCTGCCGTCTTTTCTCCGGTGATGAGCTTTAAGAGCGTGGTCTTGCCCGCGCCATTCGGGCCGATGAGGCCGAGTACTTCCCCTTTTTTGATGTGAAGGTTCAGATCCTCAAAGATCAGATGATCCTTGTAGGAGGCTTTCGCACGCACGATGTCGAGTACCTTCTCCGCGCATTCCTGCGGCGGATCAAAGTGGAAACGGAGCGTCGCCTGATGGACAGGCTTATCGAGACGCTCGAGGCGGTTCAGCTGTGACTGGCGGCCACGCGCCTGCTTCGCCTTGATGCCTGCCTTGTAGCGTCGGATATACTCTTCCGTTTCCTTGATGTGCTCCTGCTGCTTGTCGTAAGCCTTCTGGTAGGCTTTGTCCTGGTTCGTCTTTGTCTCCAGATAGCGCGAGTAGCCTCCACGGAAGCTTCGGATATGATGGTTCTCCAGATCGATGATCCCCGTCGCCGCTGCATCCAGGAAATAGCGGTCATGGGAGATCATGAGGATCCCGCCTTTGTACGAGCGCAGGTAGTCTTCGAGCCACTCGAGCATGCCCATGTCGAGGTGGTTCGTCGGTTCGTCTAGGAGAAGGAAATCCGGATGGCGCACGAAGGCGGCGGCAAGGTTGATACGGACCTTCTGCCCGCCGGAGAAGGCGTGGATGTCTCTGTCCCAATCCTCCTGCGTAAAGCCGAGCCCGGTCAGGATCTTTTTCGTCATCGACTCATAATCATAACCGCCTAAGAATTCAAATCGCTCTTCTGCCTTGCCATACTGCTCAATGAGCTTCTCATCGTCCTTGTGCTGCTCGAGCTCTTTCGTCAGCGCTTCGATGCGATCTTTATAAAAGAGGACATCCCGCCACGCCTCCTCCATTTCCTCACGGATGGTATGGGAGGTGTAATTGAAATCCTGACGGAGGTAGCCGATGATGGCACCGTCGCTCGCCTTGACGGAGCCTTTATCGTATTCCTCGTCACCGCGAATGCATTTCAGGAGCGTCGTCTTGCCCGCGCCATTCGCGCCGACCAGACCGATGCGTTCCCCGCTTCGGATGTCAAAGGAAACATTTTCAAAGACAGTCTTGATGCCGAAGGATTTCGACAGACCGTTGATACGTAGAATTGCCATAGTAATACTCCGTGGCCGGCATGTAGCATGTCGGTCTATAAAAATAGTTTATAGGTTTATGGTTCAGGGTTCAGGGTTAGCCCGTGGAACGTGCTAAACCTCGATTGCGTATGAAAGAGGGGGCGCGGTTTCTACGGGTTCAAAGGGGTTGGTGCGGCGCATTTCGTCATCCTGAGCGGAGAAAAACGTCATGTGTTAGGAAATGGCTTATCTGAAGCAGGAGAACTGAGTCGAAGGACCTAAGCGCCGCGGAGGTTTGAAACTAGCGGTTTTCTCGTATCGCCAGCCTAATCCCTAGTCACTAATTCCTAGTCACCAGCCGCCCATCCCGGCGTTCAAACTTGTGGTGATATTCCTTCCCCATATCGTCACCCCGAGCGCAGCCGAGGGAACTTTCTTGCACTGCGGTCAGTATCACATACAGGGAAACGACGCCTTGGTGCTACGTATTTCTTCGTTCACACATCCTTCGTTTATCGCTCTGCAAGGAAGATTTCTCGCTTCGCTCGAAATGACGATACGGGAATCTGATGCCTCCTAGTCCCCAGTCACTATCTACAAACCCTCTTTATTCGATGACATCCGCCCTGATAAGTATAATGATTTCCGACTCCTCCAGACTTTTCCCATGACTTTGGAAGAGTTTTCCCAGAAGCGGGATGTCTCCTAAAATAGGGACTTTGCGGAAGGTCTTTCCTTCCTCTTTATCGATGAGACCGCCGATAGCCAGGAGCTGCCCGGATGCCAGACGCACCATCGTATTCGCCGAGCGCGTGATGATGCGGTACGCTTTCATCTCAGGGACGAGGTAGGGCGTCGAGACTTCTGCTTCCACATCCGCGGTGATCTCATTGTCCGCACTGATAATGGGGGTATATGTGAGCTTGATGCCGGCGTCCTTGTACTCTGTCGTCGTGGTCTTCACGCCATTTTCCATATGCTCTACGATGACCGGGATGCGGCTCCCGATCAGGATGTCGGCTTTCCTGCCATTCATCGTGACGACGTGCGGCTTTGCCAGTACTTTTGCCTTGCCTTTGGTGACCAGTGCATTGAGATTTGCCTGAAAGAAGAAGGTGTAGGGATGCCCGCCCGGCGCACGCCCATAGGAGATCCCGGCGTAACCATCAGGGATCGTGACGTCCCAGCTGCTTTTTTCAATGTTTCGGATCTTGGGATTTCCATCTTCCCCCAGTACATAGTGCTGCTCCGTCCAGCTGTCACGATCATAGTCCGCGCTGCCGGTGAGGCTTTTGAAATTCCAGTCCAGCCCCAGCTCTTTGGCCGAGCTTTTATTGACTGCAATGACTTCCGCCTCCACCTTCACCTGCTTTTCGGGGATATCCATACCGCGAAGGAGCGCATCCACCTGCATCAGCTCGGCCGGCGTCCCACTCACAAGCACGGTATTGGCCGACTGGTTATAAGACACCTTGCCTTTGGATACCATGTCCGTCAGGCTTTCGGCAGCTTCCTGGGCATTCGCATAGGAAAGGCGGTATGACTTCGCAAAGATGCCGGACTCATTCTCCGTTACGGCGGAAAAAATAATAAGCGTACTTTCCTCTTTCCGCCCGGCAAGTCCACAGGCCGCCATGATGGATGTCATCGCTTCTTCCGGCGTCACATCATCCAGACTGGCCGTGACCCGCTCCTTCACGTGAGAAGAGAAAATGACATTCTCTCCCGTCATCTCCGCGAGTCCCCGCAGTACCTCTGCCACAGGAGCATCGCTCACATGCAGGCTGACCTTCTTCTCCGGGGCTGGCGCCACCTGTACAATGGTCTCATCCGGCTTTTTCTCCGGCATCCGGAGATCGCGGGAGGAAAGCTCTTCAGCCATCGTCTCATGTGCGCTGGTATCCAGATCCAGCGCCCGGGCAGAAATACCTGTGCAAAGCAAAAATGCACAGCAAAAAACAGCCCCCGCCGTTCTTATCAGCGGGTGCTGAGTGTGAAAACACCGGAAGCACCGGCGAGCGTCACCGTCTTTCCCTGTATGCTGGAAACATTCCATAGTCCTGCCTGCTCTCCTTCTTTGACCGTGTACGTCACCCCATGGACCTCTATGACCGCTCGCTTCTCACTGCCAAATGACATGACACCCATGAGACGCGGCACATCAGATGCGTACGACCTTTTCTCTTTTGCCGATTCGGCAGAGGAATTCGCCGTGCGAGGCGCAGAAGAAGGCAAAGAAACGCCTGCCGTTTCCACAGGCATCACCTTTCCGTCATCGCCTCCATATGGAAGGGGTCAGCAAGCGGCTTTCCCCTGATATAGGATGATGCATCATAGACGCGGCGGCTCTCTTTCTGCGGAAGCATCGAAGAGGAAGAAGCCCCTTCCGATGCAGCCACGGGAGGCATCGCCTTGGTTTTTTCAGGAAACAGCTTCGACGCTGTCCCCATGCCCAGCGATCCCCAGAGGATCAGAAGAGCCACAAGGGCAAGCCCCAGCGGCAGTGCCCATTTTTTATCCATGGAGCACCTCCGAAAAAGTGACCGATACAGGCTCACCAGCCGGCAGGGAAATGCGGATCCGATCATTGTCCGAGCGAATCAGCATTTCCTAGAATCTAAAATCCTTCGGCATCAGCATGAACTGGGTTTCCCTTTCGATATCATCGTAGCGGATCCAGGCATAGAAGGAATGCAGGTCGCGGTAGTAGGTCCAGTAGCGATGGTTCAGGCGGCCATACTTGGTATCGACCGTCCATGCCAGACTGAAAGCATCATTCTTCGTCGGCTGCACGCGCACGCCAAAGTCGAGCGGCTTATCACTGGTGTACGAGTCGTAGCGATACGGCGTAAAGCCATTGATTTCACGATCCGTATAATAGATCCAGCCCTGCACACTGCGGTAACCACCGGAAAGCCCCATGCTGTAATAGGTGTTTTTGCGGATGTTCCCGCCGTTATAGCTGTAGTAGTCTCTCATATAGCCGGCGCGCCATGAAAAACGCATGAATTTCCCGAGCTTCCATGGATCACTGGAAATATAAGCGTCGTAGCTCTTATGCTGTCCTTTGACCCCGTCTTCTTCCCAGTAACCGATTTCCCCCTTCGCGCCCACGTAGAAGCGAGAGCCACCGAGGTAAAAATGCTTCGAGTTAAATTCCAGCGACGGCCGTTTCTTGACCCAGATGCCGCCATCATCATTCGTGCTGCTTTCCTCTTCGGCATAATGGAAATTCAAGCCGCCAACCGGCGTCTGATAGCGCACACCTACATCCGGTTTGTATCCTACCTTCGTGTACCAGCGGTTTTCCATATACGCCGTCAGATTCATATCCGCATCGAGCGGGATCTCAATGCTGTTATGCAGTCCAAAGCCATTGTCACCGTCAAACATCGGACTTGGAATCAGTGTGAATGGGCTGACCCGCTTCTTCTGAAGGGAACCCTTGTACGTCGAAAGCGTCACAAGCACCGTATTCTTCGCCATGAGCTTTACATTATGCGCGATATACTTATCCCCCGGATAAATATCGATGGAGTCCGCTTCGATGCGATAGTCCGGTACCTTTGCCACCGCATGCTTCGTCGTGAAGTAGCCATGCTCGATCACTATGTGATTGGCATTCTTGTCATATGTACCGCTTTCGCCCTGAAAATAGTACGTTCCGCTGTCCCAGCCGGACACCTTTTCAAAATGTCCGACAGCGGCCTTCGCGTCATAGTCAGCGCGCGCCGCCTTGAGATCCGTCGTAGGATTCTTCCAGACAAGCTCCCCCGGGACGACATACTTTTGAGAGATCGTATTTCCATAGACATACTCGGTCTGATAGGTATCCATCATGTGCTTGATCTCTACGCGCCCGAAAGCTGCCACCTCTCCCGTGGTATCATTGTAGCGCATTTTATCTGCTACGACCGTAGCCGGATGCTCTTTGGAAATCCCGGCATCTGCCGTCTCCTTATTCTTTTTCCTGTCTTTATCCTTTTTGGCCGTTTCCCGTGTCTCCTCCCCGTCATAGGAAGGCCGCAGTACACCATCGCTGACGGAATACTCCACATGGGTGGTATCCTCTGGCGGCAATTTTGGGGAAACAGGTGCCTCCGCCGCTTCAGCAGCCAGCGAAGGCAGCAGAAGGGCAGAAAGAAGCACCGCCTTTTTCCAGTTATGATTATTCATTTCTCATGATCACGACAGAAGCTGCCTCATTATCGGTCTTGGCGGAGTCTGCCGTTTCCTTTACTGTAGAATCCTTTTCACGGGCTGCTTCCAGTTCCGCTTTGGCGCTGTCACTGATTTCTGCCTTTGGCGCAGGAGCTGCGGTCTCCGGCGCAGCCGTCGCCGTCACCTGATTATCCTCTGCCGCAGTTGCCGTAGCCGCAGAAGCTGTGCGCGCGACATGCTTTCTAAGGACGATGTGCGGCGCGCCTTCACGGAGCACCAGCCCCTTCGTCGTGACAGGCTGTGCCGTCTGGATATAGAGCTCGCTGCCGGCGGGGAGCACCGCATCCTTACCTTTGACAAAAAGCCCGCCCACAAGACCGATCGGTCCCAGAGCCAGCGCGCCGATGGCAGAGGCACCGACAGCCGCTGCTTCCATCTTCAGCTTTTCCTTGGCTTCCGGTCCCAGCACAGTCGGGATCGCTTCGTCATCCACAGAGAATACCTGATCGAAGGAGACATCGACCTTGCCGCTGCGGCCAAAGCTTTTCGGGCGGCTGACTTCCGTCACCACGCCACTGCCCTGTGTGCCGCGAGGCAGCACCAGCACATCACCGACCAGAACATCTTCCTGTACCGTGAAGGAGACCGGATCTCCGACCTGGCTCGTCTTGCTGCCCACATCATCATTCAGTGCCACTTTGAAAACCGTATCCGCCGGCAGCTGGACCGTCTTCATTTCATAGTGCTGGTCTCCATAGACTGCCTGCTCCAGGCTCTGCATACGTTCATCCAAAGCCCCCTTCTTCGCTTCGCCCAGCACCACTTTTTCCAGATTATCCATGCGGACCGTCAGATTATCCGTGCTGATCTCATCCGTCAGATAGTATTCCATCGCATTCATGCGGTTCGAAATCGCCGGAGTGCGATCGTTGTCATTTCTCACCACATCCGCATACAGATTGTCGATACGATGATCAAGTCCACTGGCCGATGTATTTCCCACGCCGTAGATCACATTATCGGCCTGATCCGCACGGCCGATGAGAGACCCGCTCTGCACCGAACCATAGAGGACTTCATCTACACGGTCGATCTTTTCCGCCAGCGTTGCCACATCCTCTGCCATGACAGGCATCGCCATCAATGCAGCTAATCCTGCTGCCAGTAATGCTTTTCTCATATATTCCTCCGAAAATAATCAAATAGTAAAAGTTCATGGTTCAGGTGACCGCTTCTTCTCATGAAGACCGGCTATATCCGAAGGACTATGGAAAACCGGGTCCTCCCATCCATAAGCCGCTTGGCCTCCCGGTCTTTTCCAGCACCCATCACACCCGAACATCGATCACTGCCGACACGCCAACGCCCTGCACACGGGAGAACGAGGTTGGATTCACACTATCCATCGGGATGAGCCCCTTGATACGGAACAGCTTGTCATTCCAGCTGATCTCCAGCTGCCCGACCGCCTTCACCTTCTCTACCTGATCGGCATCGCCGATGACCTGCGCGGCTCCGATATATCCTTTATTTCCAATGCTGACGATCGGCACCACCTTCGTGGCGTAATTCGTGCCAGCGCCTTCCTTCATCATGACCGAATTGATCGCGCTATTGATAGAAGCGCCATATTTATCGACCAGTATCGCAATACCGCCGACCTTGACCACACCGCCAAGGACACTGCCCAGATTGAAAGCCGATACCTGCGTCAATGCGCCTGCACCGATCATCGCCGCCGCCAGTGCACAGACCACCAGTCTTTTCATTTTCATCATCATGCCCTCCTTATAGGAAATCAGTTTCACTACAGAAGTTGAACTGCGAGTACCAGACACTCTCTCAAGATCTTCTCTGACATAGCGTCCCGGATACCACAAAGCCATACTCTCTCAGCCTACAGTTATTTATTATTATACCGTCTTAGAGCGGGTTTGTGCAATAAAAAAGCGCGATTTCAGTCATCGCGTTTTCTTGAATATGGAACCGCATACCTTCCGCCAATCGCAGTCAGATAAGGAATAACGCCAGAGATGCACCATCTGTCATCCCGATACATTCCCTGTGATGGTCGCTTGACAGCTTCCGCGTATTTTAAATCCACGCTCCCCGCATGGGGAGCGACAGTACAGTCAAAGCATACAGCAATGACCGCTGTGTTCAGAAAATCTGCATCCACGAGGCAAGAAAACAGCATTCGCGTGAGAATCATAACATCTAGTACATTTAGCAGAGGGTAAGCCATACATTTATGACATGAAGCCCCGTTTCTCCCACACCATTAATCCAAAACGGAGGCATGTGCAAATCACTTTTGCCCACGTCTCCGTCTTCTGCCATTATTGATAAAAACAATACCTACGGCGACTTCCTCGTCGTTTCCTTTTTCCAGCGGACGGTAAACTCAAAGAGCCCCGTACGTGTATTCTTCTTCCGACTTTTAAGCTCCGTGAGGCCGCCCCACGCCCTCGTGAGATGACTAGTAAAATTCGAAAGATCGGTCGTCTTCTGCGATGTTCCTTTCAAAAGGACATCCTCTCCCTCTACGGAGATCTCCGATAGCACGACACCTTGCGGCATACCATCAGCAAGCAGTACCAGACGCTGCTCCCAGTGCGGATCTTTGGCCTCCTCTTCCTTTAGCATCGCAAGCAGAGCTTCTTCCTCCTCACTCGCCTTTTTCATCTCCGCCCTCTTCACTTTCAATGGAGACAGCGCCTCATTCTCAGCCAGCTGCGCCTTATCCTCCTGATAAGCCGAAAGAAAGGATGCACAGGAAAAAAGGAAAAAGGCTGCGCCGAGCGCACACGCTCCCTGCGCGATGCGAAGCTTTCGATTCTCCTCCGTCAGAAAAGGGCGCTCTCCCATGAGAAGAGGCAATGCCGTCCCCGCATGACTTACAGCAAGCACCACACGCATAGCATCATCCCAGTATCCGCCTTCCACCAGATGCTCCGTTTCGAGCGTAACTGCCTTGCTCCCCTCGTCCTCTGTCCCTTCTGCCGCAAGAAGAGTCAGCTCCTTTTCCATGTAAGAAAGCCATGCTGTCCGCTCCTTAGTCCCACAGCTCTCCAGCGGAACCAGAAAACATGGAAGAGAAGACATCCCATACAGATCCATCTGTCGCTCCATGAAAAGCGAAGCCTTGCCCTCATCTGCCAGATGCAGGATGCGGCTCTCCCAGAGATCCCCCCTACGGAAAAGAAGCATCGCCAAACGACGGCGCATATATAGAATAAAGTGCGGCCCCTCTTGCAAAGGAATATCCGTCACAGGAAAGGCACGGGTGATGGTAAGCCCTGCCTCATGCGCTCCCATCTCCCAAGCCCCGAGATCCACACGCGGCAATGCATGCAAGAGCGCTTCCCAGCCCTCTTCATCATGAGAGAGCACACGATGCCCCATTACGATCGCTTCCTCGGTGTGAAAGACGCGATCTGCCTCCCACTCCATTGATTCAGCAAATTCCTCCTCCGTCATCTGCGGATATCTTTTCCTGCTCCATCGAAGCGAGTCCGCATTCACCAAAAGCCAGAGCTTCTTACCCCGAAGTCCGGCAGCCTTCAGTGAGAGGAAACACTCTTTCAAATGCGACGTATCACCATCGTAGTCCGCCTGCCACTGTCCCAGTCGCTTTCCTTCTACCGTCTCCACAGCGCAGAGCTTCCCCGCCAAAGGAAATACGACCGTCCGCACCCGCTTCTTCTGCCACGCCACGACACGCTCTCGGATCCGGTTCATCAGCTCCATAAAGAGTCTCCTTCCTGAATGACGAAATCATTATATAGCTATACTCTAGCAGGTTCATAGAAATGCAGCAATGGGAAATATGAATTCCCCATTCATACGCCCAATCCACGGAAGACAGGTTTCCCATTTTCATTCACACGCATACACCGTTTCACTTAGAGTGGAAGGCTGCAATACGAAAATACCATCCTCTAAACAGGCGGCGAAGCCGCCCTTGTGAACCTATCCGCTCCCCAAGTACCGTCATCCCGAGCGAAGCCGAGGGATCTTTATTGCACTGCCGCCATATGCACACATGCGCCCTCACTCAAACGACACCTTGGTGCTTCCTTTTTCGCCTTTCCCTCCCCCACGGTTTACCGGTCTGCAAAAAAGCTCCCTCCACTTCGGTTAGGATGACGTTCAAGAAAAACGGATAGCCTCACATAGTCTTTCACACCGCTGCGTGGATCCATCCTGCGCCTTCGGCGCGGTCCTTCTCCAAGGGCCTACTCGTATCGTAATATAACACCGCTACTTCCCAAAACATGCAACGTATCTCCCAGATGAGAGCCCTTCCACCCTCGCGTATCGTCATCCTGAGCGGACGAAAACGCTCTATGTGTGAAAACCCCCAGCCAGAACAAGTGGGGACTGAGCCGAAGGATCTCATGCCACATATGTGAGATGATCCACTCCCCGCTTATCAAAGGAATGACTGGTGACTGGTGACTTAAATGCCACTTCCGGGCATCGCCCCAATAAAAAAAGGCGGCGAAGCCGCCTCCATACAACAAAGCTCCCTCCACTTCGGTTGGGATGACAGGTGGAAGACGGATAGTCTCACATAGTTTTTCACACCGCTTCGTGGATCCATCCTGCGCCTTTGGCGCGCCCCTTCTCTACGGGGCTACTCGTATCGTAATATAACACCGCTAGTTCCAAAACACGCAACATATTTCCCAGATGAGAGCCCTTCCGCCCTCGCGTATCGTCATCCTGAGCGGACGAAAACGCTCTATGTGTGAAAAGCCCCAGCCAGAACAGGTGGGGACTGAGCCGAAGGATCTGACACCATACATGTGAGCCGATTCCTTCCCTCGTATCGTAGAATCGACTGGTTACTAAAATACTACTTTCGGGCATCGCCCAATCAAAAAGGCGACGAAGCCGCCCTTGTGAATCTATCCGCTCCCCAAGCACCGTCATCCCGAGCGAAACCGAGGGATCTTTATTGCACTGCCGCCATATGCACATATGAGCCCTCACTCAAACGACACCCTGGTGCTTCCTTTTTCTCCTTTCCCTCGCTCACGATTTACCGCTCTGCAAGAAGGATCCCTCTACTTCGGCCCTCATGACACGCAAGAAAGACGGATCGTCTCATATCATTTTTCATACCGCTGCGTAGACTTGTGCCTCTTCGAGGCACTCTATCCTGCGCCTTCGGCGCGGGCCGTTTGGCCTCACAGGAAGGCGCCTTAATGGGCAGGCTAGGCGCCTCTTTGGATTAGGCCAAACTCGGAAGTCCCTCTGCGGGACTTCCGTCTCCAAGGGCCTACTCGTATCGTTGTTATGACTGGTAACCCATGACTAAAATACCACTTTCAAGCATCGCCCAATAAAAAAGGCGGCGAAGCCGCCACGAGAGCCCTGAACCCTGAACCCTGAACCAAATGAAAGCAAAGTAAAAAGAACCAATTCTAGGAGTGATCGGGAAACCTTATCTCGGCTGTCTTTCATACCGCCAGTGCCCTATCCGCCCCTTCGGGGTATCTTCCCCTTGAGGGGAAGGCTGGCGATACGAGGGAAACCTGCTATCAAGAAACCTTCGGGTATCGCCGCACCACCATTTCTGATTTCTCATTCAAACGAGGCTTTCATTTGTCATCAAAGGACGCCTCCATCCTATGGGCTGCCCTTTGCACCGAAAAAGGAGTCCCAAACGGGACTCCTTTTTTTATTCTTTCACCAGTACCTTTTCGATCGCACCGATGTACATGGTATGGAAATTTCCTGCTTCCTTTCCATCGTACCAGCGTTTTTCCATAGACGGGTCGAGGAAGGTCTTGCCGTCGAGCTTTGTCTGAAGCATTTTCCGGCACACGAGGATCACATCCGCTTCCGCTACGCCGCAGGTGCCGTCCACGGGATAGGGATGGAGACCGCATGCTTCCCACTTGTCACCATCGTGACCCGAGTGGGAGCCCATGTATCCCAGCTCTTTCTTATAGCTTTCCGGAAGCGATGAGATGGTGAAGGTCTCCTTCGCATCGATGAATTCCTTCGTGCAGCGGTTCTGCCGGATATAGATGGTCGCTGCGTCCTTGCCCCACCATACGCCAAGGCCGCCCCAGCTGACGGTCATGGTATTCGATGCCTTTTCATCCCCTGCCGTCACCAGGAACCAGCCCTTGCCGATCTGTGTGAATGGATTCCAAGTCAGTTCTTCTGCTTTGATTTCTTTAAAAGCCATGATATCGCTCCTTTTGTAAATGGTTTCAGCTGGTTTTATTATAGCACAGATGGTCATAGCCGCGGAGAAGGCGCGATGCATGTCCGCTGCTAGGGCCTTCCGTGGGGAGGAAATCACGCATGTCCATGACATAAGAAAGGCGGCATGGCCTTCTGGACCCCATCCAATGGCAGCAGCCCGATGGCTTACAGTCATTTTTCTTTTATGCTATAATACGGACATTAAGGGGGAGCGGTATGGAGGAGACAAAGAGGAAGTACTGGGAAAAGGAAGCGATACGCATCAGTGAGATGATGCATCGCGGATTCTATGAAAAGACCATCCATCCCAAGGATCTGGATGGCTACCTGTCACAGGAAAGCTTCAGCTGGATCGGCGCCGCAGAAGGCGAGAACTATCTGAGCAAGAAGGACGCCATCACTGCTTTCTCACGCCAGCGCGATCTGCAGGAGGTCCCGCTGATCGGTGTGGGAAAAGGCCGCTACCGCGTGCAGTGGGTGAGCGACACCGTCCTTCTGGTCCTTTCTGTCATTCCTCTTTCGACGAAAAAGGAGACCGGGCTTCTTCTCTCGGAGAACCAGCGCAGCACCATGATCTTTCATATCGAGGGCGATGCGCTTCGCATCGTGCATATCCATGTATCGAATCCGTGGAGCATGATGCCTGATAAGAAACGGTTTCCCCGCTCGCAAGGCCGCTCAAACTATGAGTATGTCCAGCAGGTGCTCTCTGAACGGACGCTTTCCCGCTATCCCGACCTTTCGCCCCGGCAGAAGCTCATCTTAGAGCTTCTCTCTCAAGGAAAAACATATAAGGCCATTGCCGAAGCGCTCTCCATCTCGCCCCGCACCGTCCGCTACCATGTGAATGAACTGCTCACAAAATTCAAGGTGCGTACAAGAGCGGAGCTGCTCACAGCGGTGCAGAAGTGAGCAGGCGGGCCTCACGAAAAAGACGCTTCGCCCTGAAATGACATGGAGAGAGCCTCTTCCATTCACTAAAGGAAACGCTGATTAAATAGCAGAGTCAGATTTTACAAGAATTTTTATACATAGCTTCGTCATAACCTTCCTTA
>OLGL01000914.1_pt1 | contig 33200 bp, 27 predicted proteins | sample 1605041 | NCBI WGS metagenome assembly OLGL01 (sample SAMEA3888905, study PRJEB22519) | human gut metagenome | biome: human gut; feature: human-associated habitat; material: faeces | place: Denmark | collected 2010 | reverse complement strand
TTGCAAATATGATGTGTTTTATAATTATGTCAAAATTCTTAACTTAATGACATTGGTCATATTCTTTCTTTTTTACTGCTTCCCAGGCATGCGTTCCATCGCTAAAGGCATCGATCTCAGCCTCCGGAAAGATGTTCTTCACCAGTTCCATGATATTTGCACGCGCATATTCCATGTCATCTGCTATTAAAATTTTCATCATTCTGTCCTCTTATATGCCTGAAACACCGGCATCACTGCCGGTGTCTATACAATTTCCACTAAATTTCAGCCGTTTTTTATTGGTGTTTTTTGCTTTCATTTCTCACCGGCAGGAATACACATCCGCAGTAACCGCCCAGGGGCTGGAAACAGAGGATGATGAACCTGCCGCCTTTTCCGTTTTTTCTGGTCGTGCCGCGCAGATAATGGGTTCTGCCGCTGATGGCGACCTCCTCCATGACCGTCATCCAGTCCATGGCGGTTCGTGGCAGGATCTTTGGTATCCTGCGTTCCATCATCTCCTGAAAGGTCAGGCCGGTCTGTTCCTCCATTGCCTTGTTACAGTATTTCAACTGGAACTGGCGCACATTTCCGGTCTGCTCAAGCGGAAGGATCTCAAATAGCGCAAAGGCATTTTCCAGGCTGTCCAACACTGAATAGAGTTCATATTTTCCTTCCACGAGGATCTCGCCGTATGTTTTTCTGGCGCGCAGTTCATCACGCATCTGCCTGTGTTCTGCCAGAAAACGGACACGCCCTTCTATCACCGTCCCGTCTTTCATATGATACGCCTTGCGCTCGATATGCCGGATCTCATCCCGGTTGACGAGGACACCGCGGTTGACACTGATAAATCCATAGGGTTCGAGCACCTTCTGAAACTCTTTCACCGGGATAAATGCCTGTATCTGTCTGCCGTCCGCGCAGTTTAGGATCACCCTTCCGTCCTGCGCATGGATCGATGTGACATCTTTTGCCCCGATCGCCCTTTTTTTCATAAAGTTCATGACTCTCTCACTCAATGTGTCCTCCTTTTCCTGACATTTGATCAATCATTTTCCTGTGTATTGGCATGGTTTGTATCGGTATCCTGATCTTCGATCCGGTCATGTAACTGCTCAAATCTGATATGGATATCCCTCAACATCAGATGATGATGAGTCTTGATCCCAATCGTGATACCGGTCAGGACGATCCCAGTCACTGCGAGCAGGATCACCACGGTCTCCACTTTTACTTTCAGTGGCTTTTTCTTAGTCGTAGATGGATTCTGCTTCCCAGCTGATGATGTTTCCGTTTTCTGCGTTGATCTCAAATTCATACTTTACCTCCGCATAGTAGGCTTCCCCTTCATAAAGAGATATGCCGTCGTCATAGTCCGTATGGATGTAGATGTTTCCGGCATCAATGCCAGGGATTTTGTCCATGACGGTCTGTTTTGCTGTCTCGATGGAAACGCCGCCCTGTGTTGTCTGCGATGTGCCGGCCGCGTTCTGGGAATCTGCCGTGCCATTCTGTGATGCACTGTATCCCTTGTCGATCACTTCGGAATCTGCCGAAAGGATGCGTCCGTCGGATGCATCCAGTTCATAATCATACTCCACTCCGGCTGCAGTAAATTCCACCTCATATCTGGCCTTTCCGTCATCCCAGTCCTGTTTTACCGTAATGTACTGGATCCCATCTTCTGTGACCCCTGCATTCCCGGTTGCGATGCTCTTCGCTTCCTGCTCTGTGATGCCGCCGTTTACCATTGTGGCAGAACCTGCTGTTGCGTGCTGTGATACACCTGCCTGCGCGGTATTATCTGCTGTGCTGCTGTTTGGTGCGGTTCCACCTGTTCCCTGTATGCCCTGGGGTTCCTGCACCTTCCGGGATGCACTGCCGCATCCGGTCACAGTTGACAGGAATGCCACTGATATAAGTCCTGCGGCAAGCATTCTCTTTTTATTTCTCATGTTTGTCCTCCCATTTCTCCATAGATTCGATGATGTGGTCTGTCTGTGCTGCAAGTTTTGCATATTTTTTCTCACACTCTAAAGATCTCCGTATCAGCCTTTAGCTTTTGTGCCGCTGCGCCTGCCTTATCCGTGGTCTCTGCCACCTCGGAACAGTGCAGGGTAATGTTCTGGATGCGGTCTGCCATGTCGGATGTTCCGCTTGCGCCCTCGTTTGCCGCATTTGCAACGCCCTCGATCGCGTTCATCATGCCATCCATGGAAGCTAGGAGTTCCTCGGATGTCGCACTGAAATCCGATACTAAACCGTCCACAAACTCGGAATCCTGGTTGTAGGCATCCGCAAGGCTTTCAAAGCTGTCATAGCTGGATTTCACGTCAGTCTCCACAAAGTCTAACAGGCGTTTGCTGTCCTTTGTGAGCTGGTTTACAGCTTTCACCACGCTGTCCGTGACCTCCTGGATGGTTGTCACCGTCTCACCAGATTCTGTTGCGAGTTTCCGGATCTCATCTGCCACGACTGCAAACCCTTTTCCCATCTCCCCGGCATGTGCCGCCTCGATGGATGCATTTAAGGATAACAGATTGGTCTGGTTGGTGATATCCATGATCGCCTGTGCCAGCACCTCGATCTGGGATACCACTTCCACATCCAGCAGTGCCTGGTCGAGGCTTGCCTTGATCTCACGGTGCACGCGCTGTGCATTGGCACGGTTTTCCGTGGTCTCTTTCTTCGCATTGATGGCGCGGGTATGGATGTCATTGACACGCTCCGCACCTTCCTGTGCACTCTCCGCGATGTTTTTGATCGCCTTGTTGATCTCCTCGGACATGGTGTTCATCTCCGTTGCGGAAGCCGCGGATTCCTCCATGCTCGCTGCAAGCTGCTGTGTGGTCGCGGAGATCCCTTCCATCTCGCCGTTGATCTCGTCCACGTTTTTCTCGATGGAGGAGACATGGGAGCTCAGGGAGACCGCATTGTCCTTCACACTTCCGAGGTGTCCGGCAAATGTATCACGGATCTTAGAGAAAGCTGCCGCAAGGTTTCCAATGCTGTCTTTTCTCTCTAAATATTTCTGTTCCACTTCCTGTGTGAAATCGCCCTGTGCAAGGGAATCCGAATAATTGCACGCAAGGTCAAGGCTTCGGATGTAATCGATGATGCCTGCAGCACCCACAACGATCGTAATGATGAGTCCGATCACCATAAAGACTGCCATTTTTTTAACATCTGATGCGATCATTGCCGCAAGCTGGCTCTGTGCCTGTGCCTGTGCTGCACTGTCTGTCAGGCTTACCGCATATGCCGCGATCTGTTCCATGCAGTTTTTTGCATATAACACTGCCCCTGCACCAAGCAGTATCACGAAAACGAATACGATCTTTGTTCCAAATTTTGTCTTTCCCATATCTATGTGTCTCCTTTTCTGTTTCAGCGCAGTCCTGCACTTGTGATGATGTCTGCCAGAATTCCCTCTTGTATGCTTTTTTCCTGTCCTGGCCCTGTCTCTCTGAGAATGTCCGCCTTCTCCCACCGTGCGATGAATGCGACACATTCCTCTGCCGGGAGCGGCCTGCTGATCAGATAGCCCTGTAGAAAGTTGCAGCCGAGTTTTTCAAGCTGTGATGCCTGTTCCCTTGTCTCGATCCCTTCTGCCGTCACCCAGATGTGGTTTCTTTGGGCGAACACGAGCAGTGTCTGCACGATCGGCATCCCCATCTTCCTGCTCCCGATGCCCCACACCAGTTCCTTGTCCAGCTTGATGCTCTGGAACTCAAAATCCATCAGGCGGACGAAGTTGGATTCGCCCTTGCCGAAATCATCCATGACAAGGTTGAATTTTTTATCCTGAAGCTCGTGTGCAGTCTCTAACAGCTTCCCGTTATCCGCCGTCTTTCCGAGTTCGGTCATCTCCAGCCAGATCTTTCCATGCTGGAGCCCGTACCGGTCCAGGCATCTGCTGATCTCCTTCCAGACATCCTCCTCCATGCAGGTCTGCGGTGACAGGTTCACATTGATCCTCGTGATGCCGTATTCCGCGAACCTCGTGAACCACCGGCAGCACTCCCGGATCATCCACAGGTCGATGTTGTGCACCCAGCCGCCTTCCTCCGCTTCCTGCACAAGTCTCTCCGGGTCAAGGAACCCGCCCTGTCCGTCCTTTGCCCGGAACAGTGCCTCAAGTCCGGTGATCCTGTGCCTTTCCACGTTATAGATGGGCTGGAAATAAGCTTCTGTCCCAAGACGGGAAATCTCTTCCCACGTATAAGCTCCTGTAATGCTCATGGTCTTTTACCTCTTACCCTGTTTTTCTTGTTTTATTTTCCAAAACTCACCACCCCGGTGACTCTCCCTTTTATCTCTGACCGGTCTGCCGCACCGAGCGCCCTGCTGTCCATGGACACCGGGCGGTTGTCCCCGAGGAAGAAATAACTTCCCTCCGGCACAGTGTACGGATAGTCCACACTGTCTTCTGCTTCCGACATGCCGTAGACGACATCCGTCTCCTGCACTTTTTCGCCGTTTCTGGTCAGGTGTCCCTCACGGTCCACCTCAATGACATCCCCCGGCAGTCCCTCGATTCGTTTGATCAGGTATTCCCCGGAGATATCTTTTAAGATGACCACATCGCCGTAGTCCACGCCGTCCGGGAGGATCCGCAGGAAGAACACGATATCCCCCGAATGGCAGCCGGGGCGCATGGAGTTTCCACTCACGCGCATGATCCCGAACACCTTGAACACCAAAAGCCAGACCACAAACAGAATGGCGATGCGTTCTGAGCGTATCTTCCTTTTCCGTTTTTTCTCACGGATCTTCATGAGGGCCATGTCAAGGTCATACTGTTCTCCCTCTTTCATGGCTGTTCCAGCTGCTTCTGTGGATTCGGGATGTTTTCCTCCGGCGGACATTCTGCAAAGATGTTGTCCAGACCGTTTTTTAGGATTTCGAGACGGTCGCGGTACTGATAGTAGAGTGCCCGTTCCTTCTCCACTTTCTCCCTTGTCTTTACCAGGATGACATCCATCTGTCTTCCTGCCTCCGCAAGGATTCTTTCTTTTTCGATGTTTGCATTATTGACGATCGCCCTTGCAGACTCCTCCCTTTTCTCCACTGACTGGTTGATACGGTCCATGCGCGCCGCAAGTTCCGCATAGATTTTCTCCTGCGTGGAGACCTGTGATCTCAGTCCTGAGTTCTCTGTCGTAAGCCGCATCTTTTCCAGATAAAGTTCCTTCACGGCATCCGCATTTTTCTTCTCGTAGTAATCCACCAGCTCTTTGATGTAGAGCACGACTTCCTCACGGTCATACCCTAAGACGGCGGTCTTTAACTTTTCTATTTCCTTTACAAAGTTTCTGTCTTTCATGATCTCTTACTTCCTTGTAATCCCTTTTTAAAAGCACGATAAGGGCAGCTTTGTGCTGCCCTCATCGAGTCATCCTGCAAGTTCTTTTGAAAGTCTTGATTCAAACACTGCAAGAGCTGCCATACAGCCGGCTACAATGACCGCACCGGCTATATAGATTGGTGTGTCTGCTGCGCAGTGTCTGCCTGTCACAGCCAGTAAGATGCCTGCTGATATATAGAGTGCACACATCACCACCTGCACCACGATACATATCCTCTGCGTCTTTTTCAGTGCTTTTCTTCTTTCAGGATTCATCGTTTTTATCCTCCTGTTCTTCGTATTTCCGGTTCTGATCTTTTTGGACATCATTCCTGGATCTGTCCCATATCCTCTATAGAACCGGATGTTTCATTTGTAAGTATTTTTGGAAAATTACATATATCATTTTTGTTTGTTGTCCGGGGATATTGGCATATCCCCGGGATTGGTTTTTAGTACTCTTCGTCAAGTTCCTCGCGGATCTTTTTGATACGCACGCCTGTGTATCCTGCGATCACAAGGATCATGATGATCGGATACCAGTGGAATCCGCAGTCTGCGAAACTGATGTGTCCGTCCGCATCACTGCTGTCTGCCGGGATGCTGTCGTCTGCACCGGCTCCGGTATCTGTGCTGTCAGCGACATCTGTAGTATCATCTGAACCTGTGTCTGTACCGGTCTCTGTGCCTTCTGTCACATCCTCACCATCTGCCGGATCTGACCCGTTGTTGTTTCTGTTGTTCCTGTTGTGTTTGTTGTTTTTGTTTCCGCCGGACACATGGTTTCCATCCGCTGCGGCGATATCTGTGGCATTGGTCTTACCATCTGTGACCCCGGTATTGGTTCCGTTTGTATTTCCATTGCTGTTTCCACCGTTATTGCCGCCATTGTTGCCATTGTTGCCGTTGTTATTGCCGCCGTTGTTTCCTTTGTTGCCACCATTGGTATTTCCGCTGTTACCGTTTCCTCCGTTGCCGTTCTCTCCGGTTCCACCGTTTCCTCCATTGCCGCCTGTGCCGTTGTTGGAGTTTCCGCCGTTACCGCCATTTCCTCCGGTGATGTTGCCACCGTTGTTCTCGGTCTTTCCGTCGGTTCCGCTTCCACCGTTTCCTCCGGTTCCGCCATTTCCGTTATTGGAATCTCCGCCGTTACCGCCGCTTCCGCCGCTGGTATTGCCGCCATTGTTCTCGGTCTCACCTTTGCTTCCGCTTCCACCGTTTCCTCCGGTTCCGCCATTTCCGTTTTCGGAGTTTCCGCCGTTACCGCCGTTTCCTCCACTGATGTTGCCACCGTTGTTCTCGGTCTTTCCGTCAGTCTCGGTTCCGTTACCGCCATTTCCTCCGGTTCCGCCGTTTCCGTTATTGGAGTTTCCACCGTTTCCTCCGTTACCACCGGAGATATCCGGCTTGTCTGTGCCCGGTCCTATGATGATGTCTCCACCTCCATCGACACCACTTCCTCCGGTTCCGCCGTTTCCGCCATCGTTTTTGTTGTCACCGGTCGCATTGCCTCCGGCTCCGCCGTTTCCACCGGATACGGTTCCTTCGATGATGGTCACTTTGTTGTCGGTCGTGATACCTGCCCCGCCGTTTCCGCCGTCGCCCGGTTTTCCTGTCGCAGAGTCTGATCCTTTGCCACCATTGCCTCCGGTAACGCTTCCGCCATTTACCGTCGGTGTGATGTCTCCCTCGATCCCGGCTCCGCCGTCACCGCCTTTGCTGGCACTTCCAGCTGCCTCATCTCTTGTATCTGCTCCGTTACCACCGATGATGTTTCCATCTTTGCCGACAGTAACGCCTGCGTTTTCAGGATTTTCAGGATCTTCTGCTGTCCCGATTCCTGCTGCACCATCCGGGTGCTTCTCAGATCCGTCACCACCTTTGATGGTTCCGTTTATGACCGTAAGGTTTGTGCCCGGATGCTCATTTATGCTTCCATCCTTCACAAATTCCAGTCCCGGTTTTGCCTTGTCGGTATCGGTTGCATTGTCACCTGTGATGGTCTTTCCATTTAAGTCTATTGTCACATTGCCCCAGGTGTCCGGAATCTCGACCGTATGGTCAATGTCCTTTTTCACGATGACTTTGTAGTTTCCGTCATCCCCGACAATGACTGTCACGTTGGAGTTTTCCGCTTTCTCAGAAGCATCTGTCCTGTTGTTGCTCTTCGTATCGTCTGCGCCTTTGTCTTCGAACTGCTTTGCAATGTCCGCTGCGTCCACAAGAGAAGTCTTTCCGACTGTGGAACCGAAATTGCTGTGGCTGATCTGATATTCGGTTGCTTTTTTCAGGTTAACTGCAATGCCTTTTCCATTCCCGTCTGTTGTAAATCTCAGTACGTTTCCGACCAGGTTTCCGGATGTATCCCGCTCTTGCACGTTGTACTCTGTTTTTGGTCTTCCCATAAAGGTGAGTGTATGGGCTGTCTTTCCAATCACGGTCGGATTGTCATCCGTCACTTCCACCGTGATGCTTGTCGCAACCCCTGTGCCCGCCTGAAAGGTCAGTGCCGCTGCATAGATGCCCTTCCCTTTTGCAGTCAGCTCATTTAATTTGTCCTGGTCTACCGTCACGTTTGCCGTGATATCATTACCGTTTGCATCATATGCCTTCACATTGGCACGGTTCTTTGCATCAATCGCTGTCAGTTTTCCGACATCGTTCACATGGATGACGAAATCATCTGCCGCGATGCTGCTTCCGTCTGCCCCCTCGATCACGTTTGTGCGGTATACCGGGATGAGCGTCACTTTATCTGCCGTCTGGCTGCTGATGACCGTTGTTTCATTATAAACTTTTCCGGTGTTTGCCTTATCCACCCAGACAAAGAAGCTCTCATTGTCCGCTTTTAACTTGTCTGTCTCTTTCTGCATTTTTGCAAAGACGGTCTCAGCGATCGTTCCGCCATCAATGACGGTGATGTGCTCCCCTTTGCTGATCTCTGCACCGTTCTGGTCTTCAAAGATAAACTGGTGCTGTTTTTCCAGATCGACTGCCACTTTCCATGCCTGATAGATGCGATGTGTGGTATGGGTATAGACGCCTGCCGCACTGTCGTATTTGATTAGATTGTCTTTCACCGCTTGTTCAATGTCGATCGGATAGCCGTTGACTGTGATGCTCTTTAAGCCGTAGCCGTCATTCGGCTTGATCTTAACCACCAGTGAACCGTTGTTCTTTACGATCCTTGTGTATGTACCGGAACTTTCGCTCCATGCGCCGTCATCATTTAACAGCTTTCCGTTGTTTACCGTCACCTCCACGGTCTGTCCCTCCCCAAAGGTCACGTTCAATGCCTTCGGCTGTTTTACATTCTGTGTCGTGTAGGTATAGGTCTGTCCACCGACATTCTGGATTTGTGTAGACACATCAGCTCCTGCATTCCCCGGTGATTCTGACACATCACTCCAGTAAGCCATCGGAACCAGACCGTTTGCTGTCGTGTCGGTCAGTTTTACATCCACAGTCTCGCCATCTGCCACGATGACATGCTGGAACTGTACTGCCCCTGTCTCCTTTGTGACCAGTTTCTGGTCCGTCACTTCTGCCGTTCCTCCTGTCACATGGAAATGCACGATATGGGATGGTGTAAAGGTTGCTTTTAATGTCACATCCGCTTTGGTCGGCGTGTATTTTATCTCATAACTCTTTTCTGTCCAGTTGAATGTTGCTGTGGTAAACAGATCCTTATTGTTATCTGTCGTCTCCTCCAGGGCTGTCAGGATGGAAAAACTCTCTCCCTTCTCCCCGGTCAGGTCTGAATAGTATTTATCCTCAAAATCATTTGGTGTAAATGTAAGTGTCAGTTCCTCATTCCGGTCTACCTGGATGCTGCCGTCGGCTTCCATCTTATAGGTGTTACCGGATGCATCCACTGCCTTGAAGCTGCCCTTTGCACCGCCGGCAGTGAGACCTTCCACATTTAAGGTCGTGAGCTGGCGTTTTGCCGCGGCATTGATGGTGATGTCACCTGTCACCTGCGGGATTGTCACTGTGATGCTTCCATCCGCATCCACAGTACATACATCTGAAAACTTCAATGTCTCTGTAACCCCGGTATCACTTTTTTTCATTGTGACGGTAAAATTGTCCTTGTCCAGGTCAAAGTTTGTCTTAGGACTGATCTTTACCGTGTACTGCTGTAAATATCCCGGATCATCCGGTTTCACACCGCCGGAAATCTCGGCATTGTTCCCGGTTGTGATCGTCGTGTTGAATGTTCCAAGATAAAATTTCTTCACGCTGTCGGTCGCTGTATAAGTAACTCCATCAATCTCAACACTCTCGCCCTGCTTAAGTGTCACGTAATCACGCGACGGATAACCGCTGTTAGTCGTGCTGCTCTGGCTGACAGTCACGCCATTTGTCGGTGCTGCTCCCACTTCATATCCGAATACGGTCGCACTTGCACCGGCTGGAATTTTCACATCTGCTTTTTTATCTGTATCTCTCCGCACTACGGTCACTTTATCAGAAGCATTTCCGCCTCCTTTTGTCTCAACGGTGTTTTTATCGTCTAACTTGATCACTGCTGTCTTATCCGCCGGGACTTCTGCCTTTGTCACCAGTTCATTCTTGTACATGGCATCCGGGATGTAGACCAGGGTGCTGTTATCAAAACTCTGGTTGGTATAGGTGTATGTCACATCCCCGATCTTTAAGCTGAGTGCACCTGTCGTGTTTTTATTCATCACATACGGTGTCTTGTCCCCTCCCGGAGTATCCGGCACGATCACATCCGTCGCACCTGACGGTGTCGTGATCTGATAGGTCTGGCTGTCTGCCGGGCTTTTTACCTTTAATGTGGTATTGCCTGTCACATTTACTTTTCCGCCTGTCACTGTGACCGTTCCATCCTCTGCAACATCGATTTTGGAATCCACATTTCCTTTATAGACAAATGTCCTTCCGTTGCTTTTTAACTGCACGTCTTTTTTGAGGGTTGCATCGGATACCGCAGTCACTTGGTCTTTGATGATCTCAACAACATCATTTGCCTCTGCCGTATCCAGTGCATCGGCAAGAGGGGCATATTTCACGCCAGCGATCATTGCCTCTGCGTCCTTCGGTTCTACCAGTACATTGGTATCACCCTCTTTTGTGTTATCCGGATGTCCCGGATCTTTTCCGTCGGCGTAACCGCCGAATTCGACGAAGAAACCTTTTACAGGATCTTCATTGAAGTTTCCTTCACAATAATCATTCAATTTTTTCACATCAGTAAGCACCATTACACATGATTCGAATCTTTGTACATCGGATAAAGTCATATCGATAGGACTCCATTGATATGTCGTATAGTCGCCTTGATTAGGTTCACCTGACCTCCACAAATCCTCAATAGACAGCCCAGCCTCCGGTCCTGCTGCCCAATAATAATGTGTTTTGGATACATTTACATCACTTGTAGTTTGCATAGATCGATATTTAAGAACACCGGCAGACATTTCTACTTTATCATTATTTAATAATGATCCGTTTACTCTTATTAATCTTGTTCCCGCTACCCATGTCTTTTCGGAATTCAAATTCACGAGATAAGCCAATTCTTCTGTACTCGTTGTTGTTGACAGATATCCTTGTTGACCTGCAAGTTTAAAATCCATAGCTTTATTATATGCTTTCGACCATGAAAGTTGTTCCGGAATATACAAATAATAATGACCATTCTTTGACCACTGTGTCAGTTTCATTTGACTATTAAGATTGTTAAATCCTTTATTATCATTTCCATTAATAGATACATAAATATTCATATTGTTTGCATAATCAAATGTCATGTTCTGGATTTTTTCCTGTATCTCCTGGCTCGATTTTTCATCACCAAAGATCCATGTAACTGATTTACCACTAACATCACTTATGTTAGCATTACCTAAAATATCATCCGGCAGTCTTCCGTTTGATAACGTTATTGTCATCAGGCTTATGCCATCACCGTCTGTGTTAATCTTTGCATTCGTATATTGAAATTTTGTATGTGTACTATCCGTCCACACTGGTGTTCCCAGATTCACAGTATAGTTTCCCTGCGTATTCGCATAGGTCGCTACTCCATCATTTACGGGATATATCTCCACCGGTTCTTCCGCTGCAACTACTTTTACAGTTCTGCTGAAGTTTATCACTTTCTGTGACGCATTTGCTGCCTTTGGAGTTTGCTCTTCTGTGATATTTACAGTATCAGCATCTGCGGAATTTTCATTTACTGGATTCTGACCATCCTTTGCATCAACTGTATTATTACCATCTGGTTCTTCTACATCCGTTGATTCATCTGCATTGTCCGGTTCCGATATATCCGCACCATCTGCACCATCCACAGAATCATTTCCTTCCGGCAGTGTTCCGGTGTCTTCCCCAGTCTCTGTATCTGCCACCGTTTCTGTTCCCGACACTGCTTCGGTGCTTTTGGTAACCTCTGTATTTTCTGTAATCTCTGTGCTCTCCACACTCTCGGTCTCTTTTACGCTGTTTTCTTTTCCTGTCAACGTATAAGAAATCTCATAATCCCCGACCACATTGATATCAAAGTTTCCTGTGTCGGTAACGGACAGGATATATTTTTCACTGTCATACGTGATCCCTGCCGTCAGGTCATAGTCTGATGCACCCTGCACCAGTGTCAGTTCCGGTGCATCATAGTCTTTACTCTGCTCTTTTGCACCTACACCGTGGATTGAACCGATGAGCAGCGCGGCTGCCATCACAAACGTCAATGCACGGTTTGCTTTCGTCCTTCTCATAGGTTTCCTCCTTAATCACATAATGAAAGATTCACAACATAATGTAGATTATGTAGTGAACATAACGAAAGAATTACCACATAATGTAGATTATGTAGTGTGGAGGAACCTCGTTCCTTCCCGGTTACTCTGGATTTTTGAAAATTGTATAAAAAAATGGATTTTTATTTTCTACAAATATAGTAGGATTAGGAAAAACTGATTTTCTTTACTGAAAAGCCATGAAATGCTGACAAACCGGGCATTTACAAATATCCGGTCTTATTTTTGTGCAGAAATGACAATGATATCCTAGAGAAGTACTATGTTATTAGTGCTCCTTTTACAAAAAGCGTGATTTTTGTCGAATTTTAGCCTTAAAATATTGACGTTTATCGAATTTTTTGATAGAAAAATAGTACTTGGAAAATATTGGTAATTATTACCATATTTCAACTGAATGCATTCACTACATAATCTACATTATGTGGTGTTTTTTTCTTTCCGTCGTTCAGACGACAAGCTCCAGACACTCCAACATTTTGACATGGTTTTCCTCTGTGGTTGCGGTATAGATCCTTGTGGTGTTGATGCTGCTGTGCCCTAAGATGTCGGCAAGGTAGCTGATGTTTTTATGCATGTTGTAGTAGGTGCGCGCGAAGAAGTGGCGGAGGTTGTGCGGGAATGCTTTTTCCAGTGCAACGCCTGCTTTTTCGGCGACCTTTTTCATTTCCGTCCAGATGTTGCTGCGGTCCACCGGGTTTCCGTTTCTTGTGATGAATACCACTCCGCTTTTGATGTTTTTCTTTTTGCAGTAGTCGAGCAGTTTCCTTTTTAGTTTCGGTATCAAATAGATCTCGCGGTGTTTTCCTTTGCAGGATATGCTGATTTTTCCGGTCTTTACGGCATCCACTGTGATGGACGCAAGCTCGCTGACGCGGATGCCGGTGCCTCCGATGGTCTCGATGATCATGGCAAGACGGAGGTTGTCCTGCTCTTTTGCGGTTTTGATGAGTTTTTCGTATTCGGCGCGCGTCATCTCTTTTTCCTGCGCGTAGATGTGGTTTGGCTGGGTCTTTAAGGTCATGACGCGGCAGTCGTGCCAGCCTGTGTATTCGAAGAAGCCGTTTAATGCGGTCAGCATGCTGTTGGTGCTGCTCGGTCTGTAGTGGGCTTCGAGGTATTTTTTGTAGCGGATCACACAGTCCTTGGTGATGTCTTTGTGTTCCTGCGTTTGCAGCCAGGCAGTGAAGGTGCGGATGTCGCGGATGTATTTGTCGATGGTGTTTTGGGATTTTTCCTGTGTATAGATGTGATTTTTGTATGATTGCAGGGTGGTTTCGTCGATTGTTCTCATGTCGTTTCCTCGTATGCTGTCTTGATTTTTTGTCCACGGATTTCCGGGGAAATCCGCGGGTAGTTACAGTATACGGGGTGTTTTGAAGTAGGGCAATCGGGATGGAGGAATTGGCAGAAATTGGCAGGTTTGTTGACAGATGGTTTGGCATTGATTTTATGATGTGGAAGAGCCAGCCCTGACGGACTGGCTCTGTAATGGGTGATTTTTGTCTGGGGTTATTGGGCTTTAGATTGGAGTTCGGCGATGGCGGTGTTGTATTCGGACTCGGTGTAATCTTCAAGAATGACTTCCTTCGTTGCTTGAAAACGAATGATCATGTTTTTGATGGCGGCGATGTTGGCTTGCCGTTGACCGATTTCTTTGCCAATTTCTTTGCCAATTTCTTTGCCAATTTCTTTGCCAGCTTCCTCGCCCTGCTGATATGCTTTTTCTGCGACTTCTTCTGAATATTTTCTCATCACTTCACACACTGCGTTTACGCCTCCTTCTTCATGTTTCAGATAATGCACACGGTTGGTTAATTCTGGAAATTTGGCATTATCTATTTCCTTTTGCAGAAAACAGTCCATGTATTCCGAAATGGTTGTTCCGTCTTTTACTGCGGTATTGACAAACACACGTTCCAATCCGTCATCTATTTTTTCCTGTGTTTCCCGGATCACGCTGTCCACGTGATAGATTACCCTGCCTCCTTTAAAGATGTCAAATTCTGAAATATACACAACGATCAAATCGATTGTCTTTTCAAATTTCTCACCCGTCTGTGAGTCCCGCACTGTAATGCTTGATGCATTGAACCGCACTCTTTTTAAATGGTGATCCTTGTTAGAACGCTGTAACTCTACATTGCACTCTCTTTCATCTCCAAGGATACAGAGTGCATCCAGACGGACAGAACGCCCATACAGGTTTCTCTTACTGCTCTGTACGATAACGTCTTTTACGATGAGTTTCTCATCTTCCAGAATGATACGCAGCATTTCCTGACACACGCCAATGTCATCTGCAAGTACCTCAAAGAACGTATCATCAATAGGTCTGAAATTTTTGACCTGTTCTTTCTTTTCTTCCAATGTCTTTTGTTTTTTCCCTATCATTTGATCTCCCGTTTTCATGGTATACAAACAGGTTTTCCGAATGATCTATGTTTATTATATAGAACCCCTCAATATTCTTCAAGACTGTTTGCATGGTTTTTTGGTTACCGTCCTATATCTGTACCTGTCATTTTCTCCTGCTGAATGGTCCACCGATATGGTGATGAATTTTTTTTGTTACGTTAGCATGTTTTGTAACTTTGATTTGATAAAAAAGATAGGTTTATTGTAAGGGGCTGGGTGGGGAAAGTCAAGAATATATTGACTTTTTCTCCTTAGTGGATGAATCTAACGAGTTGTTTGAATTTTGTATGAGATATTTGACTTTATAGAAACAAAAAACCTTGTAAGTACTGATACCTACAAGGTCTAATGCGGAAGATGGGACTTGAACCCACACGCTCGCAATGAGCACAAGATCCTTAGTCTTGCTCGTCTGCCAGTTCCGACACTTCCGCATGTCAGTCATCTCTCGTGACGACTTCCTAATAATAGCAAAGAAAAACAAAAAAGTCAACCACTTTTTTCAAAAAAATTGTAAAAAGTTTTTCATACAATTAAAACAATTTTTTCAAAAAAAGTCTTGACTTATTCTATAAACCCGGATATAATAGTGTTTGTTCGCAGAAGTGGCGGAATTGGCAGACGCGCAGGCTTCAGGTGCCTGTGGTAGCAATATCGTGTGGGTTCAAGTCCCATCTTCTGCATAGAGAAAGCCTTGATTGTATCAAGGCTTTTTTGTTATCTAAAATGAACTATATGATCATCATGAAATAGAGGAAGCTTCTTATTATGGAATTAAAAGAAATTGCTGTCATTCATACGGATTTTCCGGAAAAGTTTGGGATTCCAAGACAGAGCGGACTTGTCGGGGGATTGCAGGGAACGATTGTTTTTTCCCCGGAATACAGAAATGCAGATGCCATCCGGGGGCTTACTGACTTCTCCCACCTTTGGCTTGTATGGGGATTTTCCAAAGCAAAAAAAGATCACTGGTCTGCCACCGTCAGACCGCCGCGGCTCGGTGGAAAAGTGCGTATGGGTATTTTTGCAACACGCTCCCCTTTCCGTCCTAACCCGATTGGTTTGTCTTCCGTAAAACTGGAATCTGTCACAATGGACGAAAAGTTCGGTCCCATTATCACAGTATCCGGTATTGATATGTTAGATGGCACTCCCATTTACGACATCAAGCCTTATCTGCCGCATATCGACAGCCACCCGGAAGCCACAGGCGGTTTTGCTTTATCCGTAAGCAGTGAACAGTTAGAAGTTGTTTTTCCAGACCATCTGCTGCAAAAGATCCCGGAAGCTGACCGTAAACTGCTGTCAGAACTTTTATCCCAGGATCCAAGAGACCGGTTCATCCACGACAACAGCCGCATCTGGGGACTCACCTATGGAAACTACAACATCCGCTTTCAGGTACACGACAACGTGCTCACCGTATCAGAGGTTACAGGATTATAAATACTTCTCCTCAAATGCTCTCGCCGTCATCGGTCTTCCAAAATAAAAGCCCTGGATCAGCTGGATTTTGCTTCCCATAAGAATATCCAGCTGCTCTTTCGTCTCCACTCCCTCTACACAGACATTGACATCAATGGCGGATGCCAATTCCGCCACCATTTTAACAAAGGCATTGGAAAAATCATCCTTTCCGATATCAATAATAAAGCACCGGTCGATCTTGATCACATCGATCGGCATTTCCCGGATATGGTTCAGGGAAGAGTATCCGGTTCCAAAATCATCTAAAGCCACACGCACACCAAGTTTTTTGATATCCGCAAGAATCTTTTTCATGCGGTTCATATCGTTGATTGCCAGACTTTCGGTCACTTCCAGTGTCAGATTCTTTGGATCGATCCCTGTCTCGCTGATGACCTCAGCAATCTGCTCCACAATATCATTCTGCAATAGCTGTACAACAGACAGATTGACATTGACCTTATAATCCGGATGCCCCATATCATTCCAGTATTTGCAGCGCATGCAGGCCTCCCTTAAGATGAAGCTTCCGATCGGATTGATCAACCCTAAATACTCAGCCAGTGGGATAAACTCTGTCGGGGAGATCACGCCAAGTTCCCTCGAATTCCAGCGGATCAGTGCTTCTGCACCGGAGCATGGCATTCCCGGTTTTGAAATATCCGTGATTGGCTGATAATAAACTTCAAATTCATCAAACGCATTTCTGGTCGCATTGCGCATATTTTTCTCCAGATCCAGCCGTTTGAAAGATGTGGAGATCACATTTTCATCATAATAGGCAACACGGTTTTTTCCCGCACATTTTGCATCATACATCGCAATATCCGCTTTTTTGATCAGTTCCTCCACGGTATCCCCATCGGTTGGAAAACGTACAACTCCCATACTCATGGTGCAGTAATACTCCGTTCCTTTTAACCTCCACGGTCTTGCAAATTCTGCCTTGATCCGGTCAATGATATTATGCAGATTAGGATATACCTTATGTGAGATCAGTATAATAAATTCATCGCCACCCATGCGGTAACAATTGTCATTCACACCCGGGATCTGCTTCAATCCGGAAGAAATATTTTTCAGCAGGATATCGCCATACTGATGTCCCAATCCGTCATTGATATGTTTGAAGTCGTCCAGATCAATATATAAAAGTGCTCCCTCTCCACCGGATTCATGCGTATCTTCGACAAAATGCTGCAGATCCTGCTCGCAGCGCATACGGTTGTATAATCCGGTCAGGAAATCATTGTTTGCCTGTTTCTCGATTTTCTGCTGATACAGTTTTTTATCTGTGACATCATAAATTGTACAGAGTGTCACTTTTCTTCCATCCACCCACTGGATATGGGTGCTGTAGCAGTCAAACCATCGGTTTTCCTTCTCGGAATAAATTTCCCGGAACAGACCGTTTTTTGTCTCGGTCGCATCCTGTAAGCTGACAGGGCTGAGTGGAAGTTCCTCCAACGTCTTTTTAAAGAATTTCTGATATTTCTCGTTTGCATACAGAATATGTCCGGTCTGTGGATCTCTTACATAAATTGCACATCCCACATTTTCAAGGATTGCCTCTAAAGATGCATAGGAACTTGCAAGCGAATTTTTCGTGATACGTTTGGTTAAAATTGTCTGGATAATACGTTTTACGTCATTGATAAATTTAACATCCGCATTTTCCCATTTTTTCTTTTTCTCACTTTCACAAAAACAGAGATACATGCCCGCATGTCCGTTCACCTCCACCGGGAGAAAAACAGCCGCTGTCAGTTTTTTCTGTGCAAACAGACGTGCAAATCCCTCCGGCATCATGGAATCCGACGAGATCATATACGGCTTTCCATTAAAAAACGGAAGTTCTTCTTTCGGGACTCCCTGCTCCTTTGCCATCTGCGGCTCACGTCCCCCGCCGGCATACTCGCAGATCATATCCACCGTCTTCTGCTCCTGATTTTCCCGGAGCAGTGCTCCTGCCGAAATCCCCAGATACTCGCAGGCATCTTTTAAAATGTCATCCACAATTTTTGTAAAACTGTTTTCTGACTCAAGCATTTTTAAAATGGAAGTCATTGCTTCATTTCTGTGCAGCTGTTCCTTCATCTGTGTCTCAGATTCCCTGCTTTTGTTAAAAGCTTCCTGTGCTAACACTTCCTCCATTTTTACTGCAAAAATCTGTTTTGAGAGTGACTCTAAAAACTCCAACGATTTGTAATAGCGCTCCGGACTTGTCCGCATCATATAATCCGGAATATCTTCCGTACTGTCATCCATGATACCGATCACGATCCAGACTGCGATCGTCTCGCCGCTGACGTGGATCGCCACACCGCTCATTTTGATAAAATCTGTATCTAAAGGTTCTTCCACCACACTCTCAATGCTGTGTCCGGTCATTTTGTCCAAAAGCGAAACATGACGCTCCCTGCCCGCTTTGCTGTACACATATTCCAATTCCTCTTTTGTTCCATATGCTTTTGTCACAACCCCGTTCTGTGCATTCAGACATACCATGTATACATTGTTCGCATCGCAGAACCGGTCCTGCATGCTCTGCATTAAAGACTGATCTAACAGCCAGTCATTTGATTTTCCCTCAATTTCTTTGCTTTTGCCCGCTGTAAAAGCCATATCCCTGTTACCCCTTAAATTGTTATTTCATTCCTATAATAAACAGACAGTACGAATCCTTTTTCCGGATCGTATACTCCTGGATCAGCCTGTAGCACGGCTGCAGCCGCAGTTGTTTTTTTACAAACCCTACCTCATTGGAATACATGATAATGATTCCATCCTCAGCCAGCAGACTCTTAGACTTTTCAAAAAAGCGGGCATAAAATGCATCCATATCCTCTTTTGCTTTCTTTCCTTTTACCGGCATATTGGTAACGATCTCATCAAACTTATAATCATGCTTAAAATCAAAATAATCCCGGTGGATAAAGTTGATCTTCTCTCCGGCAAGTGCTGCATTCTCTCTTGCCATGTCAATCGCATCACCGAAAATGTCAATTCCATATTTTTCCCTTGCCGGAACTAAGATATCGCGCTCGATCAGCATTGTTCCAACACCACAGCACGGATCTAAAATCTGTGCATTTTCTTTCAGATATGGTTTTGCCAGATACATGAGCATCGCCGCCGTTGCCGGATGGATGGACATTGCAATCGCATTTTTCCGGTAGGCAAACCGCTTCATCTTCATGGAATATAATTTCAAAAATGGAACAAAGCTTCCATCCTTCGCCTCGATCAGACGGATCTCAATCTCATAATCTGTGGTCGAATTCGCCAGTTTCCAGTCAGATTTTTTTTCCAGTGACGCACCTAATTTTTTCACAAACTCTGTTTTCGGTTCTGCACTCTTTACCTCCAGACGGAAGAAAAATGGTGCATCTCCCTCATGGCATTCCGTCAGAAATGCATAGAGATCCGAATGCCATAATAATTCTGCCGCCCTGTGCGGCATTGCAGGGATTCTTTCATTTGTGTGAATAGGAAACAATAATTCCCGGTAAGTGCGAAGCTTTGTAAATGGAGTCACTTCTTTCGAAAAAACCAGTACTCCCAATGGATGCAGCTCTGCCTTTCTCTGTACCGAAGCCCCGATCTCCTTTACTTCGGAAAACGTGACCTCCCTCTGCTCCCGGTTTGTGAGAAGCAGCATCTCATGCGGCATCTGAAAACCGGTAAACTGATGTTTTTTTGCCCCTTCCGTTTTCAGTATGATCTCATTTAACTCCCGGATCTCTTCGCCCTGATGTTTTTGTTCCTCAGCAGGCACCTGCTGATTTTTTACTTCCAGCAGACGGTTTTTGAAAAATTCAAGATTTTCCCTGACATCAAGCTTTCCAAGAGCTGTCAGATAAGCACTTTTCACATATAGTGTTGTCTCATTCAGATAGGCTGCGATCAGTGCATCTTTTGCCTGTTCAAGCTTTAAATCCCCGATCAGAAGTGCTGTATTTTTCCTTGTCTTGGCATCTTCATCTGATAAAAATGCAACGATCATGGACTCTTTTCCCTGGAGTAGTTCCAAAAATGCTTTTTTACTGTCCTGCTTCTTGATCTCTTTTCTGATCTGACTGATCGTCGTTCTGATTTCCTTTTTTTCTTCTAATTTATGAAATTCATTTTCTAACATATTTTCTTATATTAACCCTTTATCCGATTGTTTCCGTCATTATTTTGTTTTTTGCAACAAAAAAGTCCGGTTCATAAGCTATTCTAATTTATTTCCTGTGTTTTTTCAATACCGTAGGTATCGATATATGTCAATAAGTCCGTCTTGAAATCCGACCATGCATTACTGTTTTCGACAAAATATTTCGGACAATCTTTTCCTGTCACATCATAATGTCGGATCACGTCGTCCGCAGTCAGTTCATACCGCCCCATAAGCCATGCCACAAGTTCGACCAATGACTGGTAAGTTTCATCTGTAAACTTTCCGCTCTCATCTGGAATACAGCATTCTACCGAAATGGTATCGCTGTTTCTGTCATTGGATGCATAAGAGATCTCATTACATGGAATGCACTGAATGATTTCCCCACTGATTCCAATGATAAAATGGCTGCTGGCATGCGTCTCCCCTGTCTCTGCCAGACTTTCAAAATAACTGCGGTTCTGTTCCGCTGTCGTTCCCGGATTTGCCGTATAATGGACGACTATCCCATTTACCTGCGCAAGTTCTGTTCCCGGTCTGGAATACTCATTGACCGTCAGCAGCTCTACCGCAAAATCCGGAGATTTCTCAACATACTTGACAGGCTCTGATACCACTGCCTCCTCTGCTGCTGATTTTTCTGACACTTTATGCACCAGCATTACAATAAGAAGCAATGCAAGAAAAAAAACGATAAACGTCACTGCCCGAAAAATAATCTGCTGCTTTCGTCTCTTTCTTCTCCGCTCTCTCCGTGCCTGTATTCTTCTGCGCTCCTGTTCTTCGTAAATCTCTTCGTCACTCCGCTGCATAAAACTCTTTTGTGTTCTCCCTTACCCCATTTTTGTATTCTTTTTTCTTCGTTTTTGCCTTCTTTTTACTTTTTACCCCAAAATTGTATTTTTGTGAATACTTAACAAATTATTCACACTTTTTTTGTTGACTTTTCCCAAAGTCAGTACTATACTAGCCTCGAAAACAAGAAAAGAAATCAAATATAAGGAGGCGAGCATATGTATACAATCGATCCAGCAATGTCTTTCGGTGAAGTAATTCTTTACTATGAGAAATACCTTACAGAGACAAAAGCAGAAGGTAAAAAACCAGTATCCTTCCTGCATTTCATTACAGGCAGATACTAATAGCCGGCTGAACAGAACGATAGCGCAAAGCTATCCGGTACTCTGTCACCCGGCTATTTTTTATATCTGTCCAAGCAGATGCTTTACATGAAAAGCTTCATCAAAAGAAATATCATCTTCCAGAATCTCTAACGTCTCCTCCGAATGTTCCACTTCCCTTGAAAAAATTCTTGCATTCGCAATCCGGTCGTCCAACTTGAAACTTTTTCCATTGGCAAAATATCGTACAATATCCATATCGCGGATCACTAAAAATCCCACAATTGCGAACTGTGCTTTTGCCAGAACATTTCCGTCATACCATGCACGCATAAAATACCTGTATGTAAAATAAACAAGAATATGTTCATACCAGATTTCATTGTAATCGCCGGACTTTTTATATTCCTCAAGTGCCTCGGTGTAAGAATGTGTCTCAAAGAAATCACGCACCCGCTGTTTTACTTCCATCCATTCCTCGTTGACATTCTCAAGTTCATCGAACGTCTCCATACGGACATGAAAATATTCCATCGGCTCCCACAGTTCTTCCTCTGGATTTTCCACCACATTCTGCAATTTTTCACAGAATTTCAGATACTCCTTGATCCTGTCGTCAATACTCTTTTCCCGGTTCTGTAAAATGGCAACCGCCTGTGTCCGGTACTCCTCTAAATGAGAACAGAACTCCTCCATATCTTCCTCGAAAGGTTCTTCCTCCTCATCCTCGTAAAATTCATCTTCAATTCCAAGATCCGGCAGTTCGATATCTTCATAAGACATTTTACCCTCATCAGAAAAAATAATGCGTCCTACTTCTTCACAGGACACACTCAAAGATTTTTCCCTGACATCGCCGTACTCCACAACAAAACGTGGATACTCGGTGCAGACTTCACACAAAGCCTCCTCGCCAAGTTCGCTGTAAATATCGCATAATTTGTTCTGATCTAAAAATGGGCACCAGCCGTTTTTCCGTAATACAAAGCTGTGTTCCTCATCTTCTGTCACCGTCTGCTCTTTCAGGCGCTCTCCAAACGCTCCCTCAATCCCCATGTAATAATCATAGGAATCCTCATCAATATCAATCTCCCAGCCAATGCAGCAACTGTGTTCACATTTATCTGCAATGCACTGAAATGTTTTATAATAAGAAGGTACTCGTAAAATCATCTGTTTATCCTTATTTGCTTTCTTTGAAATATTCACTGATCATATAACCGACACACCAGACTCCACCTGCCAGAGACAGATACAAAAATCCCTGTATCAGCGCCCCTGCCAAAAGCCTTACGGAAAGATGTCCTGCAATCTGTGCCAGTATCACGGAATGCACCGGTTTTTTCAACACCTGCCAGATTCCTATATAAAACCATCCAAAGACGCCTGCCCAATAAGCAGATACCGCCAGAAATGTCTTCCACGTAATTTTCATCTCTCTGCTCCCTTTATTTTCTGAAACCAGAATTTCTCTGTTCATTTTTCTGCCAGTGTTCATCATATCACAATTTGCTATTCCATCGCAAGAATCACTTTACCGGCATCCCTTGTGGCTGAAAGCTGGATGATTCTCTGATTCTCGGAACCACGGAATTTTAATGAAATGTTCTTCTTTTCCAGAACAAATGGTCCATCCACCAGAATATCACAGTAAGATAACATTTCCTCTGTCACTTCACAGTTTGCCCTTCCTCCCGGCAGAAGATCCTCATAGAGGTATCCGGTATAGATCCAGACGGTTTTATCCGGCAGTTCTTTGCGGATGCGCTTTAACAGATTTACCAGCACTCTCTGGTTCACAGGTTCCATCGGCTCTCCACCGAGCAGCGTGATGCCTGCCATATAGTCCGGCTCTAAATCGTGGATGATCTCATCTTCCGTCTCTTTTGTAAATGGTTTCCCATAAGAAAAATCCCAGGCTTCCTCATTGAAACATCCCTTGCAATGATGGGTACAGCCGGATACAAACAGCGACACTCTTACGCCTGTTCCATTTTCGATCGAATAAGTTTTTATATTCGCATAATTCATTGTATGATTTCCTTTATGATAAGTTGAAACGAAGCGGGATAAATTCCCGCTCCGCCTGAATTTTTATATTACTTTATACTGTTGCTTTTACAGATGGAGGACACGCTCCTTGATCTCCTGTGTTCTTCCCTGATTCCAGAACTGTGTTCCGATATAACCGCAGGTACGTCTTGCAACAGACATTTTATTCTGATCGCGGTTTCCGCAATTCGGACACTCCCAGACTAATTTTCCATCTTTGTCATTCACAATTTTAATCTCTCCGGAGTAACCACATTCCTGACAATAATCACTCTTGGTGTTCAACTCTGCGTACATGATATTATCATAAATGTACTGCATAACCGAAAGAACAGCATCCAGATTGTTCTGCATGTTCGGAACTTCCACATAACTGATTGCTCCGCCCGGAGAAAGCTCCTGGAACTGGGATTCGAATTTCAGCTTATCGAATGCGCTCATTTCCTCCGTCACATGTACGTGATAGCTGTTTGTAATGTAGTTCTTATCTGTAACACCCGGAATGATTCCAAAACGTTTCTGTAAGCACTTTGCAAATTTATAAGTTGTTGACTCCAATGGTGTGCCATACAGGCTGAAATCAATGTTATGCTCCGCTTTCCATTTTGCACATGCATCGTTCAGATGACGCATGACTTCCAATGCAAATGGTGTGCCATCCGGATCTGTGTGGGAAACTCCCTTCATATATCTCGTACACTCACAAAGTCCTGCATATCCGAGGGAAATGGTAGAGTATCCACCATATAATAATTTATCAATGGTCTCGCCCTTTTTCAGACGTGCCAGTGCACCATTCTGCCAGAGGATCGGTGCCACATCTGAAGGAGTTCCTTTTAATCTCTCATGTCTTGCCATTAATGCTCTGTGACAGAGTTCCAGTCTCTCATCCATAAGTTCCCAGAACTTGTTCATATCTCTTCCGGAAGAACATGCCACATCCACAAGGTTTAAGGTAACAACACCCTGATTGAATCTTCCATAGAATTTGAATTTATCATTTTCGTCCTTATATACGGTTAAGAAAGAGCGGCATCCCATACAGGTATAACAGTTACCCTGTTTGAGTTTTTTCATGATCTTCTCAGAGATATAATCCGGTACCATTCTCTTTGCAGTACACTCTGCTGCAAGTCTGGTCAGATACCAGTATTTGCTTCCCTCTCGGATATTGTCTTCCTCTAATACATAGATGAGTTTCGGGAACGCCGGTGTGATAAATACACCTTTTTCATTCTTAACGCCCTGGATTCTCTGATGTAATACTTCCTCGATCACTGCTGCAAGGTCATCACGAAGCTGTCCTTCCGGAACTTCATCGAGATACATAAATACTGTCACAAATGGAGCCTGTCCATTGGTTGTCATAAGCGTGATCACCTGATACTGGATCATCTGAACACCACGGTTGATCTCCTCTTTGACACGCATCTCAGCGATCTTGTTTACCATTTCTTCTGTCGGCTCGATACCGGAAGCTGTCAGTTCCTCGCGGACAGTCTTGCGGAACTTCTGACGGCTCACATCCACAAATGGTGCCAGATGTGAGAGTGAAATACTCTGTCCGCCATACTGGGAACTTGCAATCTGTGCGATCGCCTGTGTTGCAATATTGCATGCAGTAGAAAAGCTCTTTGGACGGTCGATCATCGTCTCACTGATCACTGTGCCGTTCTGGAGCATGTCCTCTAAATTTACAAGACAGCAGTTATGCATATGCTGTGCAAAATAATCTGCATCATGGAAATGAATGATTCCCTGCTCATGCGCTTCTACGATATCTCCATCTAATAAGAATCTTCTGGTAATATCCTTGCTCACCTCTCCTGCCATATAGTCACGCTGTACACTGTTGACAGTAGGGTTCTTATTGGAATTCTCCTGTTTTACTTCCTCATTGTTGCACTCTAATAAACTTAAGATCTGTTCATCGGTAGAGTTAGATTTACGGACCAGAGCTCTCTTATAACGATAAGTGATATAATTACGTGCCACATTGAATGCACGCTGGTTCATGATCTGGTTTTCCACCATATCCTGAATCTCTTCCACACTTGGAGAACGTTTCATATTCTCACATGCCTTCTCCACATTGGCAAGGATCTCCTGAATCTTCTCCTCTGTCAGCTTTTCATAATCAATGACACTTTCATTTGCTTTGCGGATCGCTGCCTCGATCTTTTTAATGTCAAAGGTATCTTCCATTCCGCTTCGTTTGATAATTTTCATATCTTTGTTTTACTCTCCTATCTAATAAACAATTTTCACTATAGTTTCAATTGTAAAAAATTATTTGTCAGGGCAGTGTTCCAACGATTGCTGCCGAGATTTATTATATACAACATATTGTGTTCTTGTCAATATGTATAACTATATTATGTGGAGCATTATGTAAACAAAAAAGGCAGCGGACACCACGCAAACCCAGTATCCATGCTACCTTTATCTATTCTGTACAAAAATACATCAAATAAATCGTCACTTTTTTATGATAGAAGAAAAACACTATATATTGTGGTTTTTCTGCTCTTTTGCACCACTTTTACACTTTCTGCCACAACAGTCTTCCGCCACGCCGATATTTTCCATGATCCGGTCGAGATAATGCTTTAGCTGTTCTGTTTCTTCCTTATGAAAGCCTTTTGTGATGAGCTGCTCCATCTCCCGGATATCTGCATCCGACTTTGCAACCATATTTTTTGCTTTTTCTGTCAGGGAAATCTTTTTTAATCTCGCATCGCAGCTTACGGACTCCCGCACGATCAGTCCTTTCCGCTCCATCAGCTGAAGCATGTTAGAAGCCGTTGCACGGGACACTTTAAATTCCTGTTCAATGTCTTTCTGATAGATTTCCGTATCCGCATGGTCATTCAGGTAACCGAGTGTCCACCGCTGCATTCCTGTGATATCACCCTCATTCTCGATCCTTTTCGCTTCCATCTGCTTATGAATGCGGTTATGAATCAACCTCATTTTATATCCTACACTGTCTTCGTGTCTCATTTTCCTTCTTTTTCCCCTTCAAAAATTCATTGTTGACATTCACAGACGAATGCCGTATAAATATATAGTTAGCACACTAACAAATAAAAATCAACAATAATTTAGAAAAGGATGTGAAAATATGTTAAAAACTCTTGGAGCACAAATAAAAGAGTTTAAAAAGGACTCTTTTCTTACTCCGGTCTTCATGATCTTAGAAGTTCTCATGGAGACGGTCATTCCTCTCATGATGGCATCCATTATCGATAACGGTGTGGAAAAGGGCGATATCCATCATATCTACGTGATGGGCGGTCTGATGATCGTGACTGCCTGTGTCTCTCTTTTTGCAGGTGTGATGGGGGGAAAATACGGTGCGAGAGCCTCTACCGGTTTTGCCCGCAACTTAAGAAAGGCAATGTATGAAAATATCCAGACATTCTCTTTCTCCAATATTGACAAATTCAGCACCGCAGGGCTTGTCACAAGACTGACCACAGATGTCACCAACATCCAGATGGCTTATCAGATGATCCTGCGCATGTGCGTCCGCGCACCGATCACTCTGGTCTGTGCCATGATCATGGCTTTTTTTATTAATGCAAAACTTGCCTGTATCTACCTCGCAGCAGTGATCTTACTTGGTATCATACTTGCTTTTATCACAGTCAGGGCTCATAAATATTTTACCCAGGTATTTCCGAAATATGATGACTTAAACGCATCTGTCCAGGAAAATGTCTCTGCGATCCGCGTGGTAAAAGCCTACGTCCGTGAAGATTTTGAAAAGGACCGTTTCAAAAAAGCAAGTGAAAATATTTACAAAATGTTTGTCAAAGCAGAGGGCGTTATCGTATTTAATAATCCTGTCATGATGGCTGCCGTGTATACCTGCATCATCCTGATCAGTTGGATCGGTGCCAAAATGATCGTGGTAAATTCTCTTACCACCGGTGAATTGATGAGCCTTCTCACTTACTGCATGAACATTATGATGAACCTCATGATGCTCTCCATGGTTTTTGTCATGATCACCATGAGTATCGCAAGTGCTGAGCGTATCTGTGAAGTATTAAATGAGAAGAGTGATATCACAAACCCGGAAAACCCGGACCATGAAGTAACCGACGGAAGCATCCGATTTGACCATGTGACATTCCGATACAATAAAACCTCTGATACCCCTGTTTTGGACGATATCAATCTCTCCATCGCCTCAGGCGAGACCATCGGTATCATCGGTGGAACGGGAAGTTCGAAATCTTCCTTAGTCAACCTGATCAGCCGTCTGTATGATGTATCGGCTGGTGCCGTCTACGTTGGCGGTAAAGATGTCCGCTCCTACGACCTTGACACACTTCGTAACGAAGTGTCTGTGGTATTGCAGAACAACGTTCTTTTCTCCGGTTCCATCTATGACAATCTCCGCTGGGGAAACCCGGATGCAACCGATGAACAATGCCGGCATGCCTGCGACCTTGCCTGCGCTTCCGAATTTATCAACCGTTTTCCGGATGGCTATAACACGCATATTGAACAGGGTGGTTCCAATGTCTCCGGTGGACAGAAACAGCGTCTGTGTATCGCAAGAGCACTGTTAAAGGACCCGAAAATTTTAATTTTAGACGACAGTACCAGTGCGGTTGATACGGCAACCGATGCAAAAATCCGTAAGGCATTTGCCGAAGAGATCCCAAATACGACAAAACTTATCATTGCGCAGCGGATCTCCTCTGTCATGAATGCAGACCGCATCATTGTATTGAACAACGGCGTTGTGGACGGCTTCGGTTCCCATGAAGAACTTATGGAAACAAATGCGATTTACCGCGAAGTATATGAATCCCAGACACAGGGAAGCGGTGATTTTGATGAAGGAGGTGCAAAATAATGGCAGAAAAAAATCATGGACCTATGCGTGGCAATGCACGCGGCCCAAGACCAAATGTTGCAAATCCGGGAAAACTACTGCTGCGCCTGCTCTCTTATATTTTTAAGAACTATGGCTTTGCATGTATCGTTGTCGTGATCTGCCTGTTTATCACTGTTTTTTCGAGTGTACAGGGTACCTTATTCATGCAGACACTGATCGACGATTACATCATTCCATTAACAAAACAGGCCTCCCCTGATTTCACGGAACTCGCCCATGCGATCGGACGCGTTGCAATTTTCTATGCGTGTGGTGTGCTTGCTTCCTTTGCACAGTCCAAAATTATGGTATACGTCACACAGGGAACACTCCGGAACTTAAGAAACGATATGTTCATCCATATGGAAGGACTCCCGATCCGTTACTTTGACACTCACCCACATGGTGATATTATGTCAACCTATACGAACGATATTGATACCCTGCGCCAGATGATCAGTCAGAGTATCCCGCAGGTTTTAAACAGTGCGGTTACGATTGTCAGTGTCCTTGGCGCCATGATCGTTTTAAACATCCCACTGACGATCATCACACTTTTTATGGTTGGAGTCATGCTCTATGCCACCAAAGTGGTAGGTGGCGCCAGTGCCAAGTACTTTATCGCCCAGCAGCGTGATATTGCCACGGTCAACGGTTATATTGAAGAGATGATGAATGGTCAGAAGGTAGTAAAGGTCTTTACCCATGAGGAAGAAAGTATTGCAGACTTCAACAAGCTGAATGACCAGTTATTTGAAAGTGCTGATAACGCGAACAAATTTGGTAATATCTTAATGCCGATCAATGCACAGCTTGGAAATGTAAGTTATGTTCTGGTCGCCTTAGTCGGCGGCATCCTCGCCCTGGAAGGTGTAGGCGGTTTCACCCTCGGTAAACTGGCAAGCTTCCTCACATTCAATAAGAGCTTCAGCCAGCCGATCAACCAGTTAAGCATGCAGATCAACAATATCGTCATGGCGCTTGCAGGTTCCGAGCGAATCTTCAATCTGCTGGATGAAAAACCGGAAACGGACGATGGATACGTGACTTTAGTGCGTGCGAAAAAGGAAAATGGCCAGATTACAGAGTGCAGCGAGCGTACCGGAATGTGGGCTTGGAAGCATGTGCATCAGGCAGACGGTTCTGTCGACTACATTGAGTTAAAGGGTGATGTGGTATTTGATGATGTCGATTTTGGATATAATCCTGACAAAATGGTTCTGCACAACGTAGACCTTTTTGCCACTCCCGGACAGAAGATCGCTTTCGTTGGAAGTACCGGTGCCGGAAAAACAACGATCACAAACCTGATCAACCGGTTCTACGATATTCAGGATGGCAAGATCCGCTACGACGGCATTAACATTAATAAGATCAAAAAAGACGACCTGCGTCATTCCCTTGGAATCGTATTGCAGGATACCCATCTATTTACCGCAACTGTAATGGAAAATATCCGTTACGGAAAACTGGATGCGACAGACGAGGAAGTCATCGCTGCTGCAAAACTTGCAAATGCAGACACCTTCATCCATCAGCTTCCGGATGGCTACAACACATTGCTGACCGGAGACGGCGCAAACTTAAGCCAGGGACAGCGCCAGCTGCTTGCGATCGCCCGTGCCGCCATTGCTGATCCTCCTGTCCTGATCCTCGATGAGGCAACCTCCTCCATCGATACCAGAACGGAAAAGATCGTACAGGATGGTATGGATAAACTGATGCGCGGACGTACGACTTTTGTCATCGCACACCGTCTCTCCACTGTCCGCAACAGTGACTGTATCATGGTCTTAGAGCAGGGGCGCATCATTGAACGCGGCAGCCATGAGCAGTTGATGGAAGAACATGGAAAATACTATCAGCTTTATACGGGAAATCTGGCTGAATAAATTTTCATAGACGTAGTGCCGCAGATTTTGTGGTGCTTTTATAGCTTGTGAAGGGGCAGATATAAGCGTCCTCTCACAAGGCATATCATATATGTTGATTATAAAGAAAAATCGTACAAACGAAATATTATGTTTCTGTTCGCTGAACATTCCGATAAGCCTCTAAAGAGTCTTATCTCCATAGCTCACGAAGAAAATAATATTTGTTTGCACGATTTTTCTTTTTCTTTACACTGTGAATGCCTTGTGGGAGGACGCTTATACATGCCCGATCAACGTATGAACTGCACCACAAAGTCTGCGATTTACGTTGTGGAACTCCGGTTATTGGATGAGTGCCTATAAAGAAAGGAGGTTACACCCTATGAAAAAGCAGCCGGACAAAGGCAAAATCACAGCACTATATGAACGTCTTTCCCATGACGACGAGCGAGCCGGATTGACCTTATCATGCCGGAGCTTGCCAAGAGCGCGGGAGCTATCGAGGAATTGAAAGCCGCTGACCCTATGAAGTGGGTAGGGCTGATGAACGCTTGCAAGGCACAGGCAGAAGAAATCGTAAAATATGAGCTAATCTATGCTTGACGGTCAAGAGCTGGAGAAAACACCTGGAAAATGCCCCTATTGCGTAACAGGGGCGCAGAAAGGAGCTTGCATGAAAAAGCGGCAAAAGCACATTCAAACACCTTGCTACGCCCCATTCCAAAAGTGTGATATAATTTTTTTGAAAAATTTTTGGATTTGATGTAGTATTCGCCGTTGAAACCGTAGTATATAGGTGTAGCCGGAAAGGAGGCGGTGTGATGATAGAAGATGAAAAAATTATTGAGTTGTTTTTCGAGCGTTCAGAGCAAGGCATACGGGAGCTGGATATAAAATACGGTAAAGTCTGCCACAAGCTATCGAACAATATCGTGAACAACAGGCAGGACGCAGAGGAATGTGTCAATGACGCTTATTTAGGAGCATGGAACGCAATTCCCCCGGTGCGCCCCAACCCACTGCTAACTTATATCTGTAAAATCGTTCGGAACATTTCATTGAAGATTTATTACAAAAAGGAAGCTGCAAAACGAAGCAGCCACTACACGATTGCTATGGAGGAAATCGAAGCCTGCATAGCAGACCCAAACACGATAGAAGCCGAGATTGAAGTCAGAGAATTAGCCCGTATTATCGAAAGTTTTTTGGACACGCTGACTGTCGAAAATCGCGTTATCTTCATGCGCCGTTACTGGTTTTCTGATAGCTGTAAGGACATAGCCGGGTTTGTAGGGCTTTCGGAGAAAAATGTCTCCGTCCGGCTGACCCGTATCCGTCAGAAAATGAAAGACTATTTAATCGAAAGAGAGGTATTCGTATGAACTCAAAGAAATTTTCCGAAGCCATGAGCGAGCTTGGCAGCAAGTATGTTGATGAAGCTATCCATTATAAGAAAAAGAAAAATAAAAAGCCCTTTTGGATTAAATTGGGCGCGGTTGCGGCTTGTTTCGCAATCGTGATTGCCGTAGGCGGCATACTTGCCCCTTTTTCTGGCGGCATGATTGTATCGGCTTACGCTTATGGCACAGATGAAGAAATTACTACAGCCGGAGCAGTAATGAATAGCGGCACAATCAGCGATAGCGGAGAGATGAAAGGACAGCCGTTGATGTTCTATCTTTCTGGCAAAGATATTGCTACAGTCCGTTTTTCTTGCAAAAACCAGCAAATCAATTTTTTGGACTGGACAGAAAAAAGAGATGAATATGGGAACGCCCAGAACTTTACCGTTGCCTATGGGGAGGACGAAAGCGAATATTATTATTTGACGATTAGCTGGGTGCCTAATGCTATCATTCGGGAACTGACTGACAATGAGGACAGTACGATTGCAGCTTTGCCGGAGGAAATGCGGAATGATATTATCGTCATGGAGATTACATTTGAAAACGGAAAAACTACAACAAAGGCAATTACAATCTCTCTGTTAGACGACGGTAGATTTTTTGCGTCCTTTGATGATTACCAAATCAGCGACGAAGATACTTTTATAAATCGTCCTGATAGCGAAGCAATCGGTGCCGCACCTGTTATAGAGGATAATTACAAAGAAGCAGATCCGAATGAACCAGAGCAAATTGTCATTCCAAATAGTATTACTTTCACAGGAACAATCATTGACAATGTGATTGAAAGTTTAGTTCCCATTATTCTTGTTGATGTCGAGGAAAATTCAGGACTAAGCTATGATAAAGTGCTGTTTGAATTGACAGAGGAACAAAAAGATTGGGAATTAAAAATTGGTACGCGGGTACAAATAGTCTGCTCGGACATTTTTCAAGAATCGACTCCCCCGATTGGCAATTTAATTTCTATTACAAAAGCAGCACCCAATGATGAGTTGAAAATAGCAGATGAAGCAGCCAGAGCCTATTATGAGAATACAGTCTTTGAAGTTGTTTCTTTGGAATTAAAGAGCCAGACAGAAAATAAAATTATTTTTTCTGTTTGTGCAAGCAAGGATGGAGTCATTCAAGAGCCTAATCGCACAATCACTTTACAACTGAATAATGGAACATGGGAAGTTGTGAACGAGGGATACTAAGTTATAATACCACCCGCAAGGGCGGCGGCGTCCATACGGAAATCATGCTGCCGCTCCATGCCCCGCCCTCTTTCTCTGACCATTCTGCCTTGTGGAACAGCGTGGAGCTTTACGAGAAAGGCGAGCTTAACCGTAATATCCAGAAAGCAAACCGCATGATTAAGGAAATCCGGGCGCAGATCGGCAATCTCAAAGAATGGATTGCCGGATTGCTTACGGAGAGGGACGCAGCCCCGGAGAAGCCGCCCAATCCCCCGACCTTGCAAATCTTCTGATGAAGTATTTAAGCGTTTAGAGGGAATCCTGTAGGTACTCATCCCATAACCGCGAGTTCCATAACGTAAATTGCAGATTCTGTGGTGCGATTCACAGCGTTGACTGGGCATGTATAAGCGTCCTCTCGCAAGTCATTCGTGTAGAGTAGGCGGATGAAAAATTTCATCCGCCCCTCATCAAACCGTGCATGAGGTTCTCCCTCACACGGCTT
>OLGL01000913.1_pt1 | contig 33205 bp, 40 predicted proteins | sample 1605041 | NCBI WGS metagenome assembly OLGL01 (sample SAMEA3888905, study PRJEB22519) | human gut metagenome | biome: human gut; feature: human-associated habitat; material: faeces | place: Denmark | collected 2010 | reverse complement strand
TAAGGTGATAATAGTACGAATATTTCAATCCACGCGCCCCGTGCGGGGCGCGACAGCAAAAGTATACAAAATTACTTTACACACTTTTGCGACAAAAGGCAATTCTTAGACAATTTCACGCAAAACGCCGCCTTTTAAAGCGCTTTTCTACATATAAATACAGGAACACCTTTTTGATTTGCAGTGCGAACCGCATGGGAAAAATCTGTACGCTTCCCCTTCGCACTACAAGATCATTGGATCTTCCGGAAGGTATGTCTGCTTGCAGCCAAAGTGCTCGATTTTGCTTTCGTACTTTTTTCCCAAGTAGTAAAACCGCAGACTATCCCGCTCTGGATCCATGAGCTTGCAGAGCTTATTTTGCAAACTGCGGCACTGAGCCGTGTCCAACAGACACTCAAACACGGAATTCTGCACCCGTTGACCGTAGTTGACACACTGCTTGGCGATCTGCCGCAGACGCCTGCGCCCAGCGGCATCTTCTGTATTGACATCATAGGTGATGAGTACCAGCATACGCCCCTCACTTCCACAAAAACGGCGGATATTCCTCCAGATCGCCCCGCAGATACCGCGCCAGCAGCAAGCTCTGTACATACGGTACCAACCCCCACGGCAGCTTTTCCTCTAAAAACGGGTGGGTGATGGTTTCCCGCTTCCGCTCCTGCCACTTTTGAAGAAATGTTCTGCGCCCTTCCTCTGCCAGCAGCACCGCGCCGCTTTCCCGAAATTCAAAGTTGGAAGGTTTTATTATGCGGTTGTTGATAAGCGTGAGTACAAAGCGGTCAGCAAAACAGGGACGCAGTTCCTCCATCAGATCCAGCGCCAGCGATTCCCGCCCAGGCCGATCCGTGTGAAGATAGCCCACATAGGCGTCCAGTCCCACGCTTTCCAGTGCCGAAGCGCAGTCGTGGGCAAGCAGGCTGTAAGCAAAGGACAGCATGGCGTTAAAGGCGTCCAGCGGCGGACGGCGGCTGCGCTCGCGAAAGAAAAAGGTTTCCTTTCCCTGCAAGATCATCTCGTCCAATACGCTGAAATACGCCGCCGCGCCAATGCCCTCCAACCCCCGCAGACTGTCCGGAGAGGTCTCCGCCGCAATTTGCGGCAGCAGTCCTTGCAGCTGTTGGGATACGGCGGAAAACCGCTGACCATCGACACGCGGAGCATGATCCCGCCGGGTACGCTCCACGCTCCATCGGGCATTGTAGACCTTTCCGAAAATCATATTCCGGGCTATGCGACAGCTTTGCGATGGGTCATCCGCCACGCGGTACTGCATCCGCCGCAGCAGGACATTTCCCTGCATCTGCCCGGACACGCGGGCGAGGAACTTCCCTCTCTGTGAGCAAAACGCCAGTCCGATCTCCCGCTGCGCACATTTTCCCATCAGGGCGGGTGACGCTCCCGCATAAGAAAAGGTGACGATGCTTTGCAGCGTGTGCAGCGGATACCGGGCAACGGTTTCCCCGCCCCGGTTCGCCACCACATTTTCACCATCCAAGGAGAGGTAGATATCCTCCGAGGTGACAAAAAGCGTATTCAATAGCTGTCTCATGGCTCGTCCTCCATGGCGCCGCGCAAATACGCGGAAACAGATCTGCTCCGCAGCAGCTTTGGCAGACACAGTTCCTTCAGGGAACAGGCATTGCAGGACTTTGACGGCTTCACCTTAGGCGTATAGCCGCGCTGGTAGAGATCGTGCATCTCGATTAAGAGATCTGTTACCTCCTGACGCAGCTCCGGTGTAAAATCTACCTCAGTGCGGCGGTGAGGCTCGCCGTAATACAGCGCACCCTGCGGAATTTCGCAGCAGAGCATTTCCTCCAGACACATAGCCTGTCCACAGAGTTGGAGGGCATCCTCTGTACCCTCTTTCGGTTTTCCCCGCTTATATTCCACGGGATAAGGCTGCCACAGCCCCTCCCGGCCTTTGAGCGGAATACCGATCTTGCCCCGGTGGAACTCCAACACATCGCAGGCACCGGACACACCCAGCGTCCGGGAAAAAATACGCATATCACGGGTGATGAGGAGGTCTCCCCGGCTCTCGAAAAACCCGCCGTTGTGGGCGTTTTCGTGGAGGATCGCTCCGTCAGTGGTGCGGAAATTTTCCGCCCACTGATTCTCAACGTGGATGAGCGCCCACTGGCGGCGGCAGAACTTGAAGTGCTGCAAACCGGAGAGTTGAAGGAAATCATCCTCATTAAAGTCCATCAATCACTTCCGGTTCCAATCCAGGCAGCGCTTCTACAGTGATGGCATAGTCATCCACAGAGGAAGGAATCTGGTCTGAATCTTTCAGAGTGACTTTTACAGAACGGTGTACTTTGGCGGAAGAATACTGCCCATCCTTGCAGTTATGCTGCCACCAGAAAAGCTTGACCACCTCCATAGAACCATCTGGACGGGCGGCGGAAGCATCATTGACAAACAGCGTCCGTAGACACTCCTTCACCACTTGTGCGTCCTCTTCTGTGAAGCCTGTTTTTTCTGCCAACTGCACATTGATGGAGCCTTTGAGAAGATAAAGGCCGAATTGCACAAAATGCTTATTGCCCATGGTATCTGAAGAACGTTTTTCACCGGGGTCACCGTTGACACTTTTTGTAATCTGAAGCGTCTGCACATCCACGGGTGAAATACTGACCGCCTGATGAATGGAAACGGGGCCACGCACACCTGCAGATACACTGTCTTTGCTCTTAAACGCGAACACCTGTCCGAATGCGCGCACATCCAGCCAAGTTTCGCAGGCTTTTTTGGTATACTCCTCACGATTTTTAATGCCTTTCAGGGTTGTGGAAGCGCGTTCGCTCAGGCTGCCAAGGCCATCGTCACACCGGTCCTCAGACTGCACAAAAATCGGATAGCCTTGATCCTGCATCCGGTTGCGGATTTTTCGCTTGATGCACACATCGGAAATCTCACCATAATTGTTATAATCCGTGCGGGGCCGGTTGCCGTTTAAGGGATCGCCGTTGGCATTTGCCATGTTGACCGAGATCAATGCTACAAAATCAATCTTGTTCTGTAATGTACTCATTGCTTGCTGTCCTCCTCGTTCTGTTCATTCTCTTTTTTCTGATACAGTGCGCTGCGCTGGAGATAGTATCCCATCAGATAACTGGGCTCCAACGGCCGATTTCTCTGGTTTTCTGGGAATTTATCGATTTCTTCCATGATTTGGCCAATCATATTTTTGTAAAATACACGGCTTCTCGGGCGAAGTCTCGGTAAATAAGCCTGCTCGAGCTGCTTTTCTAAATTGGCCGTCACATACATAGGACGGCGGCAGAAAATGGTCATCTGTCGGATTGCGTTTGGTTCCCGATTTTCGTTGTCAGTGTAAGTATCCCGCTCTACTTTTTCCATCACGGCTAGCAAACGGCCGAACTGGTAGCTGCGATCTTGTTTGCCGGGTTCCAGTGCCATACTCCATTCCTCCCCATTTCGATCAAAATCATATTTTTTCAAAACAGTACACGCTGTAAACAACACTTTCCTCCAGATATTCTCGTCAAAGGCCTGCGGATTAGAAGCACGCCGTACCAGCATATCTTTGATATCGGAAGGAAATCTGGCACGGTCTAAACGGCAGGACAGTAACCGCTGGACTTGCTGCTTTAGCACCCGATTGTCCGTTTTCAGCTGGCCGTTCTGACAGGTCCCAAAGGCGTCATTCACGATCTGGTATAAGGACGGCGCCCAGATGGCACCCTGTAAGTTGGGCCAGCAGCAGATTGCGTCCCAATCATGGAGCCTTTGCAAAAAATCCGATCCCATCAGTTCATTGTAGTATGTCATGGATAAGCGCCCTGTGGTGGCAGCATCGAAAGCTGCGATCACAACTCCGGCAGAATCCGGCAGCAAATTGCGGTATCCCATCAGCGTTTTGTGTAAGTCCTCCCGGTATTCGGTCGGTTCGGTGATCGGTGTTTTATTCACTCGAAATGGCCCTGTTGCGCTGCAGGTTTTTCTTCCCTGCGGATTCCAACACAAAAATGCTCTGCCGCCGATCAAAGTTCCCTGATTCGCAATCAACCAGCGCAGCGCGTTGTGTGCCTTCTGGGATGCCTCGTAGCCGATAGTCGCTGCCTGCCAATCCGCCGTAAATCGCCCACGGTAAGTAAAACCGTTTTCATCGTTCGAGGAAATCAATTTGGCATTACCGCCGCATGCCGGAGCAATCCCTTTGGGATGCTGAATAGCGGGTCGTGACAGTGTTCCGCTAACCATACACAGTTCTTTACCTTGCCCTTCCATTTTGGCGCGGTAGTAATCTATAAATGCGCGAAAAAGGCTTTGGTCTTGCCAGCATGCGTCAGATTCGTTGCTGTCCAACCCGACTACACGCCAACACACCATGGCATCTTCTTCCTTGGGATGTCCCTTTTCATCAAGCTGTATAACATCGCTCTGTGCAAGGTCGGCAAGAATCGTGCCGCTTTTTACATAATTTAGAATCGGCCGGAGTTTAGGGTGTCCGCAAGAAGATTCTGCCCATTGTGTCAGCTGCGTCACATATCCTTCATATTTCTTGGCGTCGTACCCTGCCAGATACTTTAGTTGATCGCAAAGGGGATGCGGTCTTGGGTTTGTCCCGCTGCGCCCGCCGGATTCCTCTGTGACTGGAATTACAATTTTAGGTTCTTTTTTGTCTATTGCCTTAGCACTTCGAAATTTCCCATCCTGGTTTAGAGTAATCTCGATCTGTGCAGAGGTTAAAATATGGGAAACAGGGGCCAGCGTTTCCTTCTTTTCTCCTGCTTGTGGTAGACCTACAAGGCGAATATGGCAGTCATAGGTTTCACATGCTTTTTGCAGCAGTCCCATTCAGTCCACCTCCCCAAATTCCCTTAGTCCCGTAAAGTTTTGCAGAGATGCGCCAAAGGGTTTGACCGGCATTTCACCTAACGTTTTATGCAACGGACATTCTTTCGGCTTTGGGAAGGTAATAATTCCCTTCCGCATCACCGCATTCCAAAAATTCGCCGTCATGTGCCCTGCCGTATCTGCGGAATATGCTTCATCGGCATAAGTGATTCCATGATACATCAAACCGAAACTTAGTTCCTGGATCTCATCATAGGGACTGCTTCCTTCGTCGAATACGCAAGGTTCCACGTATCCCTGGCACTCCCGCGTTCCCAGAAAAATATCCCGTCTTCCGCCCTTTTGAATCATTCGTTTTGCAATCTCATGGTGCTTATTTTCATTGCGGTCTCCTGCCAACTCTGCGCGATTTTCGTTCCATTCAAAGTGAGCTCGTACTTTGTAACAACAGTTTTTCAGATAAGTATAGTAAGCCAAATCGTTGCCGCCGTGGTACTTGATAGGTCGTATGCCTTTCACTTCCGTTTGGATAGGGTTCATCACGCGAACAGCGTCAATATACCAGATCAACGTGGGTTTCCAATACACTGAGGACAAAATTCCTTTCAAGGCTTCATAGGTTGGCACTTGATAGGTGCATTTTTCTCCGCCAAGGCGAAGAATTGGATCAGAGAACAGAGCATAATCCCCTGTTACCTGAAATTCCACAAGGTTTGGATATTGCGTATTTCTCACAATTACACCTCCAAAAACTGTATTTCGATCCCTTCAAGGGAAAAACCAAGTTCTTTGTCATAAAAGTTATCTGATAGCATCCATATTCTATCATCTTCATCGCTAACTGGTAATAATCCGTGATTTTGCTCTAATTGCTTCCGCTGATATTCATACAAGGAAATTGTGTATGGTTTGGCACGTGCGATGCACTCTTTTCTGTATTCCAAATCCAAAGCAGCCCGTTCAGATCCGAGATCTGCGATGATTGTTCGGCCTTCTTTGTAGGGAACGATAACATCAAGACTTGCATCGTCGTATACTTGAAACAGACTGCCCGCTAAGCGAAATGCCTGGTTTAAAAAATAGTTTCCATGCGATTCAGCTCGGTCATCTGCAAAACAACTGTTGGCTGATAGCAAAGAAAAAATGGAATATGGTTTTCCTTTTATGCTATAGTCCTGGAATCCTTCCGGCATTTCCTTGTAAAGCCTGCGGTAATAATCATTGATGGCTTCATCGGAAGAAAGGTCATTTTGAAATTGCTGTGGGCAACGGCAATATTGTGCCAGCAAACTTTCGGTCGCATCTTTTCCCCGCTGAATTTCGGATAGTTTAGTCAGATTTTCATTCTGACACGGCACCAGATAAACCGGCGCAGGAGTGTTCGATTCGCCATTACGATTACAGCGACCTGCAGACTGAATGACGCTGTCCATTCCTGCGGAAAGGCGGATGACCCGCTCAAAGGAAATATCAACACCTGCTTCAATGACCTGCGTGGATACGCAAATCACTTTCTTTTCCGATGTTTGCAGTGTGGACTTCAAAGCATCCAAAACTGCTTGCAGATTGTTCAGAACAATCCTTCGATGTGCCATGCACATAGCCGCGGATAGATGGAAACAATGGGCCGTACCGTTTGACAGCGCCTTGTAGAGATATGCAGCCTCGCTTTTCTTATTACAAACGATCAGCAGACTGTTGGCCTGCTCCAAAACCCGCTGAGCAAATGCAGGAATAGCGTCCAAGCGCATCATTTCAACAGGTTGAATTTGTGTTCTGCGGAAGGTGTCCCACAACTTCGGAGCATATGGCACCATGTCGATACGCTGAGTAAACATAGGATGCGCAGCCCTTTCGAAACACGGTTGGGTTGCGGAGCACAAAATGACGGTTACGCCGCAGACTTTTGATAAGAAGTTAATTGTCAGGTTAAATAGTGTCAGCATTTTGGTAGGCACCGTTTGGACCTCATCCATGACAATGATACTATCGGCAAGCGCTTGAAAACGACGGATTGAGGAAGTTTTCCCGTCCAGAAATGTATTTAGCAACTGTGCCAGTGTGGTGATAATGACCGGCGCACTCCAATCCTCCAACAACAGTTCCTGCGTATCCAATTGTTCCGCTGTTTCTTGTGTGCGAATAAGGTTGGAATGGTGCTCCAGAATGATACTGTTATCCCCGATAAAGTCCCGAATCACTTTTGCGTTTTGATCTAAAATTGTTAGCAGCGGCGCGGTAAAAATTATTCTGGATTTATTCCATTTGGCAGCATGCGCTAAAGCATAACGCAAAGAACTCAACGTTTTCCCGGCTCCCGTAGGTACATTCAGATGGTAAACACCGCCGGGATGATTTGAAAACTGTCGGCACTGATCTGAAATTTTCCGTCTTGCTTTCTGTATGTCTGTTTGGGAAGAAAAATCCGAAAGTTTTTGTTCCATGTGTTGCAGATAGGCATTCCACATATCACGCATGTCTTTTGTATGGGGTAAACGCGAAATTCCTGTTACAAATTCCGTGGTATCCCGCCGGTCACCTTGGATTACCGCCGACAGCAGAAGTCTTGCTATCAGACTGACATAGAAGTATAGATCGTTCTCCTGAGAAGATTCAAAATCCAGTATCTTCTGGATTTTTTCAAAAATAATAGACATCTCTTCGCAAGAGGCTTGAAACAATTGATTTGTTTCGTCACGCGTGATAAGGTGCATTTCCGCATTTTTTATAGCTTCCTGATATTCGCTGTCATGGGATTGAAGCCTGTGTAGAAATCCTGAAGCATGGTTTTCATCAATGCAGTCAAACAACCCATGGTGTGCACCAACGGCAAAAGCCAGCAGTTCACATGTGATGTCATTAAACGAAGAATCGTGTTTTGATCCATGATAATGTTCTAGTAGAAATCGAACTCCTGCAAAGGTATGAACCACGGAACCGCGCCGCACTGCTTCACCGCGTGCGGCGCGTTCCAAATAGGTTTGATATTCTTGCGTTAGTTTGCCTGTATCGTGCATCAATCCCGCTAAATAGGCTGTATTTGACAACCCAACGCTAGATAAGCACTCTGCAGCATAGCTGGCAGCCTTTCGGCAATGCGCCGCCACGGTCTGGCGGCGCATGCCATCTTCGGAAGTATGCGCGTAGTACTCCATACTGCCTTCCTCCTAAAAGCAAAATCAGCCCTGTGCGTACAGAGCTGACTGCTTGGGGGCCGAAGTTCAGCCCTGAATCTTGTCTATATAATACATAAATCCTCAAATAAAGTCAACGGAAATAGGATTAGATATACAACCCGTTCAATGTTCAGCTGCTGCACTCCACCCCGCTTACAATTCTTCCGTTTTGAAGGTCGTATACCCCTCATAGTAGTAGCTGTGGTCGATGCCCTTCATAAAAACTTCACGGCTGTTCACGTCGTCGGTCAAAGCCGCTTTCAGCAGAACCTTGATCTCCACGTCCTTGATGGGGCTGCGCTCCATGGCCAGCAGGTAGTCCTCTTTATCGACACGGCTCCAATCCACCACCTGCCCGATGCCGGCTTTCAGCATCTGGTCAAGCCACAGGCGGGTGCTGCGGCCGTTGCCCTCTCGGAACGGGTGGGCGATATTCATCTCCACATACTTTTCGATGATCTCGTCATAGGTGGACTGGGGCATCTTGTCGATGTTGGCAAGCGCCGCCTCCAGATACATCAGCGGCGCAAAGCGGAAATTGCCTTTTGCCAGATTCACCGTGCGCAGTTCGCCTGCAAAGTCATAAATATCCTCGAAAAGTGCCTTATGAATGGCTTGCAGCGACGCAAATCTGCCGGGAGCCAGCTTGTCCAGAGCGCCGCTCTCAAATAGTTCTACAGCCTTCTTTTTGCTGATGCGCTCCTCCTCACGGGCAAGCTCGGCGGAGTTGGTGATGCCAAGTTTATTCTCAAGTGCCATCGTGGGCCTCCATGCTTTTATAGAATAGTTCCTCAGAGCGTATCCAGAAGATCGGCGTATCGCTCACAGATGCTTTTTCCCAGCGTTTCAAAGGCCGGAATAAAGCGTTTGATGATCTCCTGTGCCAGTGCTTGCGCGGCATTTCCATCGTAAATATGCGCCATATTGTTGCGCTGGGACAGCATATCCAGCCACACATCTTCCTCTATGCAAGGGTAATACTGGTATGCTTGTTTGATAATTTCACGAGGGGAACCTGTCTTAGCGGCATCGATGCCTTCGTAAGTCAGCAGCTCTTTTAAGACCTTCCAGCCCAATTCAAACTGAATGGAGAACTTATCAATGATGCCGCTAATGATAAACTCATTGTTGAGATCTTGTTGATCAGAGCGCCGCAGAACGTCTAAATTTTTACGGTAGTTATCAAACTTTTTCATAGAGCAATACTCCCTCCTTGCTGATGGCTTCCCGCAATTCCGGGGACAAATCAGAACATAAATCTATCACATCAAAGGTCAGCAATGTATGCGTGTCTTCCTCAACATCCAGTCTGAAACGGCATACATCGCCTCCCTGTACAGCTAAATCAATATCGCTTGTGCGGCAGAAGTCCCCTCGTGCGCGGGAACCGAATAGGATCACTGTTTTGATGTGATGCCTATTTGCCAGATCAATGATCTGGCAAATAACCGTTGGATCAATTCCATACTTTGTCATCACACCAACTCCTTCGATAAGCCTTCAAGCTCGCTGACCATTCTGGTTATAATCTCACAAAATAATTATACCACAAAACGCTATATCCACAAGCGGAAAAGGAAAATAGTAGTGGAAACGTCAGCGGAACTCCACCGAATTTGATTCGCTCATCGATATTTACCTTCAGCAGAATATCTCAAAGCCGCTTTGCGATCTGCCAGATCACCCGCTGTGCTGTCGTGACTGCGGCAATGTCTTCCTTCGTGGCAAAGCCGCGGGTGTTGACAACATGAGCGATTTGATTGATGTTATTTCCAATGCCGGCGAGTTGACGCCGGATTTCGGCGTATTCAGCGAGTGGTCGGGATCGGAGGTTCATGCCAGAGATCAGCGCACGGAGGAATACTTCCATTGGGAAGCCAGAGAGCATAGCCTGCTGTTTCAAATGTTCATGCTCCTGCTCATTCAAACGGAGCGATATTTTGATTGGTCGTTTTCTCATGATCGTTTTTCCTTTCAATTCATAAGGGGTTATAGGGGAATTGCTTCCCCTAACAAGCGCATTTGGACGGCCAAATGCTATGCTTGCGAAAGCAGCTTCCGTATAGCGGTTTCATTTTCGTGACAATGCTGTTGTAAAATTAACTTCTTGATTTATTGGTGTCCAATAGGTATAATAATTGCGAGAAACTTTTGAGGTGAATGACCGTGCTACATGAGGAACGAACTGCAAATATTCTTATCAATAAGGCGGGTGGAAACGCCGGGCCGGATGCCAATGGCTACCGCGTGGCTCTGCCATCTGCTTGGATGAAGGACCTGGGTATCTCTGAGGGCAGCCGCACCGTAACGCTGCAATTCGATGGGGAAAGCATCACTATCCGCCGCCCTGCCGTGTCTGATTACAATGCCTTTCTGGCCAATGCCCGAAGCAGCGCTCACGCCCTCCTGATCCTGTACTACTACGATGGGAATAAGCTCTGTACGAAGATCTGCGCTGACCAAACCACTCATCAACTTGCCATCGAAAACGAGGTCAGTTCTCCCCTTTCCACTGCTTTCGGCGTGAACCGCAAGCCCACATGGGACGATCTGCAAACCTTCTTGAAAGACCGCTGTGTGCCGCAGGAGCGGGACGGTTTGAAATATTACCTGTCTGACTTGGGACTGGATTGCTATGACCCGCTGGCGATCATCCGCAAGACCGAAGGGCGCATGGCAGAGGATTCGTGCTGGATCAAAATTGTGGAGGGATGAATATGTCGATCAGACTGACAACGGGAAGCCGCATCGCGGAAACCTCGTCTAAGGGCAATCAGGAAAAATGGCTGGCAGATGGCCGCTGGTACGAGCTGGATCTGTTCGGCTATGAAGGGCTGGCAGAAGCCGTGACCTCTGCGCTGCTGGCACAGACCAATACAGATGCGCTGGGCTTTCACTATGTGACCTATCGCATGGAGCGGCTGGAAGTCCACGATCATACCCGCAACGGCTGTTCCAGTGCCAATTTTCTACGTCAGGGCGAGGCCATCCTGACCCTTGCGGAGCTGCTGCGAAAAGGCGTTGGCCCGGACTGGCAGACCGCGGTAAACCGCCTGCCCAATCTTCAGAGCCGCCTTGCGTGGTTGGTGGAGCAGGTTGAGCGGCTGACGGGACTTGACCGCTTCGGCACCTATCTGACGCTGCTGTTCGAGGTGGATATGCTGTTCGGCAACGAGGACCGGCATCTGAACAACATCGCTGTGCTGCGCTGCGGTGATGGCTTTGACTACTGCCCCATCTTTGACTTCGGCGCGGGTTTGCTGTCCAACACACGGGACTATCCCATGGAAATCGAACCGGCCGCATTGGTGCGTCAGCTCAAGGCTCAGCCCATGAAAACGGGCTTTGTCCGACAGGTCCACGCGGCGCAAAATCTATACGGGCCGCAGCTTCGCTGCGACTTTGCCGAAAAAGAGATCATGGCGGCACTTTCAGAGCCGCTGGAGTTTTACGCCAAGCGGGATGTTCCTTATATCCGTGACCGTGTGACGGCCTGCATCAAATTCCAGCGGAAAAAGCTATTCTGATTTTCTGCCGTCCTCCCGCAGCCACGCGCCCCGCAGCACCATGCGGAGATACGCCGCCCGCCCGATGCCGTGGTCCTGCGCGGTGCGGGTGAGCCGCTCATATTCTGCCTGTGTCAAGCGGAGATTTACCTGCTTTTCCCGTAAGTTCTCTTTGTTCTTCATCTGATGATCCTCCCTATTATTCTTTTTTCGGCTTGGTATATATTTATCTCAGTATCGCTCTACTCAGTCTTATTAGACGCTGAAAATCAGCGTTCTTGAAATTCGAAAATCGAAAGTCAAGAAATTCGGTTTTCGAATTTCAGAGGGTACAGTGCAGACGGCTTCCCCAACCCCTGCCGTTTCCGGCGCAGCAGGCCAGCTTGCTCCAGTTCGGATAGCAGCTTCTCCGCCTTGCTGTGGGCGCAGCCCAAGTCCTCCATAATGTGGCTGATGCCATAGTAAACAAAGGCGCGCCCTTGCTTATCGAACCACCCGCTTTTGCGGGAAAGTCCCATTTTGTCCAGCAATAACCCGTAAAGTAATTTTACTTCACAATTCATGTTTTTGAATGGTTCCTCCGTAAACAGCACCTTTGGAACACGGTAAAATGTAAATAGCTCTGATTCATGCTCGTAGAAATAATCCATATTGTTCCTCCTTGCCCGTTGGGGTATAAAAATAGCGGAGGCAGGCATTTGACCTGTCTCCGCTTGCGTTGATTTTTTGCTTTTGTTTCCTTCTTGGGGCGTTATTTGGACTCTCGCAGGATCTCAAGCGCGGCGCTTTTGATGTTGTTCATCGCACCTACCCACGCCATTTGATCCCGCGCCTTCAAGTCCTCGTTGATGCCCTGTGCTTCCGCCATCTGGCGTATGATGATTTTCAGCAGCTTGTCCTCTGTGGTGTCCGACTCCGGCGGCAAAAGGCAGGGATAATACTGCTCGCCCCGCAGCTCGTAGTAAAGACCGTTCTCAAAAATGACCGGCGGCAATGGCGGTAAATTCTGCTCCATAATCCTCGCTCCTTTCTGCCGTCATTGTACGGAAAAGTGCCGTATAGCGCCAGTGTGCGAAAATCATCGCTCTCCCCTGTCCTTCGCGCGGTAACGGGCCTCCAGCAGCTTGATGATCTCCCGCTCCATCTGCTGTGCGGAATAATTGCGCGGGAAATACTTCCGCAGCGACTCGGTTTTGATGCGGATCTGCTCCTTCTGATTGGGCTTTTCCTCGGTAAGAATGGCGTACAGCACCTCCGGCGTCAACTTGGCGGCGCGGGAGAGCTGCTTTATGCGGAGTGCCTGTGACAGCGACGGTGTGGCGTCCTCCCGCCCGATTAAGTCCCACAGCTCCGCCTGCTCGTCGCGGGTAAGATAGGATAGCTCCACGGCGGGTGAAAAGGCAATGCGGCCATCGTCCACCATCTGAAGCAGCGGCGGGACAAGGTTGGTCAGGGGGATATATCGTTTGACCACATCTTTACTAATACCGGCTTCATATCCGATTTGTTCAGTTGTCAATTTCGGTGCGAGTTGCACCGAAGTTGATTTCCCTTGGTGTTTCATTGCCTCCAACTTCATCTTGTAAGCAAACGCCTTTTCGCTGGGCAGCAGGTTTTCCCGCTGGAGGTTGCTGTCCACCATCAGGATCACCGCTTCGTCGTCGGTCATCTCCCGCACCAGCACCGGCACGGTGGGCAAGCCCAATTTCTGCGCCGCCAGACGCCGCCGATGCCCGCTGACCAGCTCGTAGCCCTCCCCTTTTGGCCGGGCCAACAAGGGTGACAGAATACCATAGGTGCGGACGCTCTCCACCAGCTCGTCCATAGCTGCATCCTCTCGCACCTGATAAGGGTGCTTTGCAAAGGGCGACAGCTTGTCCGGTGGAAGCTGCGAGATAAATTCCTTCACCATACCGCCCATCCCTCCGAAAGCGCGGCGGACACATTCACATGGTAGTGCAGGTCAGAGCCGCGATAGTGGTAGTCCGCATCAAAGGAATGAAGCCAGCCGGCATTTCGCACATTCGCGTTTTTGTTCTCTTTTTCGGCCTGTAACCCTTGCAGCGCAAGGGTTTTTCGTGCTTGTGGCCCTTGGGCTTCCACGGTCGGCACAGAGGAACTGGGGCATTTGGAGATGATCGGCACGCTGGTTCACCAGCTGACTCGAAACCTGACCGAGGAGCAGATCAAGACCGCCGGTTTCGACGCCTATTTTGTGGATCACACTACCGGCGTGTTCCCACAGTTCGCCTCCGGCTATCCGTGGTCTGCTTCCACCATGCAGGTCACAGGCGATACCATCGCGGATCTCACTGAGGATCTTGCCGCAGAGCAGAAGGCCCGTGTCACCTACGACAACATCCTACGCCTTTCCGACGATCCCGATGTCAACGATGCCATCAAGTTCCTCCGGGAACGGGAGGTTGTCCACTTCCAGAGATTTGGCGAGGCGCTGCGTCTGGCCAAGGAGCGGATGAACAGCAAAAACGTCTATTATCTGAACCCCAGCTTTGATACACCGTCCAAATAATAAAACAGACCGCCGCTCTGAGAGCGGCGGTCTGTTCATGCTTTCAGAAATACGGAATCTTCCGCGCAGAAAGGTCTTGGCAAATTTTTGAGATAATTGACCGTCTTTTTGCACTGCCGATCAATTTGTTCACCATCTTGAGGATCATGCCCCTTATCAATTCCCATCCACTTGACCTTTTCCGAGTATCGGCCTGTCGCCTTGATGACAATGGTGGATTCCTCGCGTATGCGCCATCTCCCCTTCTTGACATTTTTGCGATCTTTGCTACAATAAATTTGGGGGGATTGTTATGCGTTTCAAGGATGAAATGAAAGACTTTCTGACTTCTGTGCCGGGAAAGCTCCTTCTTTTTCTTTTCGGAATTGAAGTAATCACTCTCATCTGGCTTTTCCAATGGCCATAAGAAATTAAAACCAAGGAGCGATCACCATGACAGACGGGTTCAAAATACAATGATCGTCTTTCTTATTGCATTATTTTTGGCTGGTTTATTTTATATCAACCTTTTATTCTAACCGCTTAATTTACTAAGCTCATCCGCCCGGATGTGCTTATTTTTTTGCCTTGCGGTTCAAATCGAATCATCCCGCCCTGCCGCAGGTTGCGGGTGAACGGCTGACCTCCTTTGATCACGATCAGGTCGATCTGCCCCAACGATCCCAACATTAATGACACTATTAAGTTTCTCCGGGAACGGGAGGGATCCACTTCCTGAGATTTGGCAAAGCAAAGCGCACTGGATGGAACCGAATGAAAAGAACTACTGACAAAAAGACATCCAAGGATCAAATTTCTTGGATGTCTTTTGCTATTCACGGTTCCGTACCTCTGCATACGGTGCATCATGGTGTCACTCTAAATGTTTACATCTACACGCTGCTTGGCGGCCCATGCGATCACAAAGGTGATGACCTGCGCGACCGGCGTGGCAAGCCAGACACCGGTCAGCTTCAGCATTGGCGGCAGGATCAGGAGCATCAGCAGCGTGCAGACCGGCTCAGCATATACGAGAAGGTAGGAAAGTCCATTCTTTTCCGTTGCGTAGAAGTAAGATGTCGTAATACGGACAAACGCCAGAAACAGCAGCGTTGCGAGAAAAAGTGGGAGATACCGGATGACCCCGGCGTTTGCCTCTGTCGAAGCGCCAAACAGCGTGCCGACTTTTGCTCTTGCAAGATAGACACCGATCGTGCAGACTGCCGTGATCGCAGCAGCGGTCAGGTAGGCCAGCTTTCGGACAGCCTGAACGGAAGATCGGTCATCCCTTCCGTAATACTGGCTGATCAGCGGCTGACTGCCGTCGCCTACTCCTTGCAGCAGCAGATAGAGAATAGCGGTAATATAGCCGATACAGCCGTAAACCGCAACTGCCTGTTCGTCCCCGTACAGAAGCAGAAAGCGATTTATAAGAAGCATCGTGATGATGGAAGAAAAGGTCAATCCAAAGGGCGAGATCGCGACGATCAGGACATTCTTCCAAAGCCTGCATAGCTCCCGCAGTTCCGGCAGGCAAAATCCGCTCTTTTTTACAAGGAAGAAAATGACTGCCACGATCATAGTCACGGCCTGTCCGATAATGGTCGCCCATGCAGCGCCGGCCATTCCCCAGTTCAGGGCCCACACGAAAACATAGTCCAAAGCAATATTCGTTGCAAAGCCGAAAGCCATGGCTATCATGGCAACCGTTGCCCCGCCCATATTACGGATAAACGGGACGAAGCCGGTTGCCAAAAGCTGAAAAACAGCGCCCAGCGCGATTACCTGGGCATACATGACACAGAGCGTGAGCATATTGCCTCTCGCACCCAACAGATGAAGAATCGGCTGGGCAAAAGCAAATAGGATCGCCGTCAATAAACCGGCAGTCAGCAGCATCAGCAGCGTTGTTCCGGAAAAGCACTCCTGACGCTTTTGGGTTTTCCCCTGCGCGTTCAGGATTGTAAAGCGAATCGCTCCCGACAGGCCAAGGCCCGTACCGACCGCTCCGATCAGCGCGGAAATCGGATAGCCCAATGTGATGGCGGTCAATCCTGTATCACCGAGGCTTTGCCCGATAAAGAACCCATCGACAATGGTGTAAACCCCCGACAATGCGAATGCGAGGATGGACGGAATGACATAGGAAAAGAATTTCTTGTTCAGTGCGGTGTTCATTCACCTGTGTCTCCATTTCTTTTTCAAAAACAAGATTGAATAGTGTGATGGCGTCCGTCATCTGCTTCATACGCTCTGCGCCCATACATTTCAACCCGCATACCCCACGAGGGGGCGACAGCAAAAGTACACAAATTCCTTGTGAAGCTTTGCAACAAGGAGGCAATACAAAGACAGGCTTACACAAAATGCTGCTTTCGATAGGCGTCCGCCTGATCCAGCAGTTCTCCGGCGCTTTCCAGCAGCGCGGGCGTTACCTGACTGCCGCCGGTAATCCGAGCCAACTCCGCTTTGCGGGCCTCCCGGTCCAATTGGATGACTCTTGTGAACGTCCGTCCCCCGCTCTCCCCTTTTTCCACGGAAAAATGGGTATCTGCCATTGCGGCCAGCTGTGGCAGATGGGTCACGCAGAGTACCTGCTTGCGCTGGGCCACCTGGGTCAGCTTTTCCGCCACCTTTTGGGCCGCGCGGCCGGAAACGCCGGTATCCACCTCGTCGAATACCAGCGTGGCAATGGACTCCTGCTCCGCCAGCACGTTTTTCAAGGCCAGCATGATCCGGGCTAACTCGCCGCCGGAGGCGATCTTAGCGATGGGCCGCAGGTCCTCTCCCGTGTTGGCGGACATCAGGAACCGGATCACGTCGCAGCCGTCGGCGGCAGGCTCTTTTTCCGTGAATTCGATAGCAAAGCGAACTTTGTTCATGTCCAGATCCCGTAGTTCCGACTGAATTCGCTGCTCCAGCGCTTGGGCAGCCGCTTTCCGTTTTTGGGTCAGTTCCGCGCCGGCGGCACGGACAACAGCCTCCGCCTTCTTCAATTTACCGTTCAGCAGGATTAGGGTATCGTCCGCCGTCTCCATGGCGTCCAGTTCACTGCGGCACTGTTCCAGATAGGCGATCATGTCCTCCACAGTGGCGCCATATTTCTTTTTCAGGCGGTAAAGCTGGTCAGTCCGGGCCTCCGCGGCGTCCAACTCCGCGGGAGAAAAGGCAAATTCTGCCCGTTTATCCCGAATCGTCTCGGCAAGGTCATATACTTCACAGCGAATGGATTCCAACCGTTTGTATAGCTCACCCAACTCATCACTGAGGGTGCGGATGCCTCGAAGGGCCTCCTCTGCCTCCCGGATGGCTGAGACCGCGCCTGCACCGTTGTCATCGCCGCTGAGACAGTAATCGGCCCCGGACAGGGCGGCAATATACTTCTCACCGTTGCGCAGCAGCTCCCGCCGGGCATTCAGTTCCTCCTCCTCGCCGGGGACCAGCTCCGCCCGTTCCAGCTCGTCGATCTGGAACCGGAGGGAATCCATGCGCCGGGCTTTCTCCGCCTCATTCATCTGTAAGGACCGAATTTGATCCCGGATAGCCGCCATGGCGTTGTAGGCGCTGCAGTAGGCAGCCAAGGGGGTCTCCATCCGCCCGAAGCGGTCCAGATACGCGCCATGCTGTTCCTCATCCAAAAGCTGCTGGCCGTCGTGCTGGCCGTGGATATTCAAAAGCTCTCCGCCGATCTGGCGCAGTTGGGTAACGGTCAGAGGGCGGCCATTGGCGCGGCAGACGTTCTTGCCGTCCCCGCCGATCTCTCGCTGCAACAGCAGATTGCCATCCTCGTCAGGTGTGACGCCGTTGTCAGCCAGTCCCGGCAGTGTGGACGGGACCTGAGAAAAAACGGCGCTGACAAAGGCCTTGTCCGCGCCGGTCCGGATCAGTTCCCGGGAGGCCCGTCCGCCCAAAACGGCGCTCATGGCGTCGATCACAATAGACTTGCCGGCACCGGTCTCGCCGGTAAGGGCGTTGAAGCCGGGGCGGAAGGATATATCCGCAGACTCGATCACTGCGATATTTTCAATATGAAGCAATTCCAGCATGTTCCGCGTCTCCCTTCGGAATGGGTTTCTGCCGGTGGTTTACAGCATTTCCCGGATCTCCTGGCAGAAGGTCTCCGCACAGGCGTTGTCCTTCATGACCACGAAGACCGTGTTCTCCCCTGCCAGCGTGCCCACCATGCCGTTGACATCCATGTGATCCAGGGCCTCGCAGGCGCCGCCGGCCAGACCGGCCAGCGTCTTGAATACCACGATGTTCTGGGCGCAGTCCACGCTGGTGATGCTCTCATGGAAGATGGTGCGCAGCTTGTCCGCAATGTTCAGACGGGCACGGCTGCTGGAAACCGCGTATTTGTAGGTGCCGTGGCCCGTAGGCTCCTTCACCAGATGAAGCTGCTTGATGTCCCGGGAGATGGTGGCCTGGGTGCTGGCCACGCCCCGCTTCCGCAGCTGCTCCAGAAGCTGCTCCTGGGTCTCGATGTGTTCCTTTGCGATGATGTCAAGGATCATGGATTGGCGATTGTTTTTCATGACTGAAAACCTCCCGGCAGCATTTTTTGCGCGAATACTTCGCAGAAGCTCTTTTCAGACAGATGCGCCAGCCGGGTCAGATATCGGCTTCGGCGGATCTGGACAATATCGTTGGAATGCAGAGGGAACGCCCGACTCTCATCCACAAACAGGAATATCGGCTTGCGGCCATTGCGCTCGAAAGAGACCGTCAGGGTGTGGTCCGGAGAGAGAACGTAAGAGGAAAAGCGCATATTGTGGGTGCAGATGGGTGTCAGAGTCAGGATCTGGGCCACCGGCTCCACCACCGGGCCGCCGGCGGAGAGTGAATAAGCTGTGGAGCCTGTGGGGGTGGCAATGATGGCGCCGTCTCCCGCGATGTCTGCAAGGTGCTTTCCGTCGGAAAATACCTTCAGATGGATCACATGGGAGATGGGGCCCTCCCGGATCACAGCGTCATTCAGACCCATATTCGTATAGATCTGCTTGCCGTCCCGCAGAACGGAAACGTCCAGCATCATTCGTTCTTCAATGGGAAAATCCCAGTTTTTCAGGCCGCGCAAAGCGTTCAGAGAGCCGACCTCCAGCTCCGCCAGAAAGCCCAGTCCCCCCATGTTGATACCCAGCATGGGGATCTTGTGCAGCGCCGCCAGCTTGGCCAGATGCAGGATCGTTCCGTCGCCGCCAAGGGTGATGACCAGATCCGCACCCTTCAATTCCGGTAGCAGCGGCTTGGAGGGCAGGTCTCCAAAGGCGTTGGTCTTCGGGTCACGGAAGGGCGAACAGACCACCGTCTGAAAGCCCATGTCCCGTAAAATGGCAATGGCGGACTTTGTAGCCTTCATTCCGGTGTCCCGGTCCGGATTCGGACAGAGAATGATTTTTTTCGGTTCCATTATACCGTCCCCTCTCCGTGCTCCTTCAGGGTTTGATGGGATTCCTCCACCAGAGCGTCCAAGTCAAAAGACACGGTGGTTTCCGCACCCTTTTGCAGGAAGCCCAGATACTCGATGTTCCCCTCCGGCCCCCGGATGGGGGAATAGGTCAGTCCAAGAACACCGAAGCCCGCTTCCCTTGCGTGCTCCAGATAGTGCTCCAGCACCTCCTTGTGCACTGCCGGATCCCGGACAACGCCCTTCTTGCCTACCTTCTCCCTGCCGGCCTCAAACTGGGGCTTTACCAGACTGGCCACATAGCCGCCGTCCTTCAAAACGTTGGCCACCGCCGGCAGGATCAGCTTCAGGGAAATAAAGCTCACGTCGATGGAGGCAAAATCCAGCTCGTCCGGGATCTGCTCATGGGTCAGATACCGGGCATTGGTGCGTTCCATGCACACCACACGAGGGTCCTCACGGAGCTTCCAGGCAAGCTGGCCGTAGCCTACATCCACCGAGTAGACCTTGCTGGCTCCATTTTGCAGCATACAGTCCGTAAAGCCGCCGGTGGAGGCGCCGATGTCTCCGCAGATGCAGCCATTCAGCTCAATGGGAAATTCCGCCATGGCTTTTTCCAGCTTCAGACCGCCCCGGCTCACATACTTCAAAGTATTCCCACGAATTTCGATCTTCGCGTCATTGGGGACCGCCGTTCCGGGCTTGTCCACCCGCTGACCGTTGACGAACACCAGACCACTCATAATGGTGGCCTGTGCCTTCTGGCGGCTTTCCTGAAGCCCCTGCTCCGTCAGCAGCACATCCAGCCTCGTTTTATTGCTCACAGGACATGGCCTCCTTTACCGTTTTTACCACACCGTCAGCGTCAAGGCCGAACCGATGCCGCAGTTGATCCACCGTGCCCTCCGGGGCAAAGTGATCCTTCAAATTTTGCAAAATCATGTGGGGACAGCACTGCCCGGCCTCTTCCATGGCCGCAGCCAGCTGCTGGCCCACGCTGCCGTTTTCAAAACAGTCCTCCAAAATCAGGACGGTCTCGGCGCCCTCCGTCTCCCGGAGGATCGCCGCCGTATCCAGAGGGGCGATGCGGTTGAGCTTCACCACGCGGGTGGAGATCCCGGATCGTTCCAGCTGTTCCGCGGCGGACAAGGCCTGCTCCACCAGCGTTCCGTAAGTAATCAGGACCGCCTGACAGCCGTCCCTCATGCGCACTACGGCCTGAGTGCTGGTGTCCGCGTTAAAAACGCCCTCTCCCCCTCTGGGATACCGGATCGCCACCGGACCGTCGATCTCAAACAGCGCCCGCCGGAGCATGGTCCGCAGCTCCGCAAAGCTGGCGGGGCACAGGACCGTGAACCCCGGAATACTGGTGAGATAGGAAACATCCAGACAGCCGTGGTGGGTCTCGCCGTCAGCGCCCACCAGACCGGCCCGGTCCACGCCAAGGACAACATGAAGCTTTTGCAGAGCCACATCGTGGACCAGCATATCGTAGCTCCGCTGCAAAAAGGTGGAGTACACGGCGAAAACAGGGATCATCCCCTGCTTGGCCATACCGGCAGCCATGGAAACGCCGTGACCCTCCGCAATGCCCACATCGAAGAATCGCTCCGGGTGGGCCTGCTCGAATACTGTCAGGCCGGTGCCTTCCTCCATGGCGGCGGTGATAGCACAGATGTGGCTGTCCTCCCCGGCGCAATCGCTGAGGGTCTTGCCGAATACGGAAGAAAAGGTCTCTCCGGGTGCTTTTTTCAAAAGTCCGGTTTCCGGATCAAAGGGCGCGATCCCATGGAACTTGCCGGGGTCCCGCTCCGCGAAGGCGTATCCCTTACCCTTCTGGGTGTGGACATGGACCACCACGGGGCCGGTAAGCTCCTTGGCCCACGTCAGCATATCGCACAGGCGGGGCAGGTCATGGCCGTCGATGGGTCCCAGATAGGTGAAGCCCATATCCTCAAAGAGAGTGCTTCCCGGCCACAGTGTCTTTTTCAGACTGGTTTTCAGCCGATGGTTGAAGCGATAGATGGCGGACTGGGAGGGAGACTCTCCAAAGAGGCCCCGATACCATTTCTTAAAGTGGTAGTAGGCAGGTTTGCTGCGCAGCTTGGAAAGATGATTCGGCAAAGCCCCCACATTGGGGTCGATGGACATGCCGTTGTCGTTCAGAAGAACGATCATATGCTCACCGGAGGCCCCAACGTTGTTCAGACCCTCGTAGGCCAGTCCGCCGGTGAGGGCGCCGTCACCGATCAGCGCCATGACCTGATAATCCTGGTGCTGCAAGGTCCTCGCCCGCGCCATGCCCAACGCCACGGAAACGGAGTTGGAGGCGTGGCCGGCGATGAAGGCATCATGGACGCTTTCGTAGGGCTTGGGAAACCCGGAAAGACCGTCCAGCTGCCGCAGTGTGGAAAACAGCGCCTGACGGCCGGTGAGGGCCTTGTGGACGTAGGCCTGATGCCCCACGTCGAACACAAGGCGGTCATGGGCGGTGTCAAAGACCCGGTGGATCGCCACCGTCAGCTCCACAACGCCCAGATTGGAGGAAAAGTGTCCGCCTGTTTTCGACACGTTTTCCAGCAGAAACTGCCGCAACTCCTTACAAAGCTGCGGCAGTTGATTTTGATCGAGTGCCCTGATATCCTCAGGGGAATGAATGGAATCCAGAATCACAATGACCTCCTGCGGCTGTATGGATCAGCAAAGACTCAGCCGCGATGAAACAAATGCAGAAACCGGCCTGCCAGATGGACCACCCGCTTGCTCTGGTTCATGGCGAAGGGCTTTCCCAGCGCTTTTCCGCCGATGGTAGCGCCGGAGATCAGCGCCGTGACACCCACGGAGATCAGCACGCTTTCCAGGTCCAGTCCCTTTTGCAGCCGGGCCACGATCACCGCGCCGGTAGCGCCGGAGACGATGCCGCAGATATCGCCCACCACGTCATTGCAGACGCTGGACACCCGGTCCGCGTTCCGCAGGAGCTTCAGCGCCTCTTTCGCGCCCTTTTCCTTGTGGGCGGCCATGGAGTGAAAGGGGCGGGGGTCCGCCGCAGTCACCGCCACGCCGATGATGTCAAACAGGATGCCAAGTCCGATGAACAGCGCCAGGATCAGCAGCGCCAGCAGCAGACCGGCGTTCTCCAAAATGGCCTCGGAGCTCAGGCTCAGCAGCCCGGACAGGGCCACGGCCATGACAAAGGCCGTCAGCGCCCAGCGGTAGTGGTTATGTTCCTTCTTGCCGGTTTTCGGATTGGAAGGTTTTTTCAAAAAAACGCCTCCGTTATCATTCAGATATGCTAAGTCAGCGGCAGCAAACCAGGTAAATCTTGCGGCTTAGGTGCGGGTTTGTTTTCCCCACGGAACACCTCTCGTTGCCGATGGAGGCGGTTCCCCTTTCAGTTCCGAGGCGCGCCGTCGCCGATCGCGCTACCCGATTGCCACTGAGTCCGCACTGCAATCCCTGATTCGCTTCCCATGAACAGCCTAGGTGTTTTCCACCACAGTCTGTCCGTTTCTTTAGCCTCTTTTGCAAAACAGGTTTCAGCGGGCGATCACGATCGCCAGTCCCGGCCAGGACAGCGCCGTGTTGATCCCACATTCACCAGCTTCACGCAAGGCAGGCTACGGCTGCACACAGCGTTACGCACCCGAAGGCACGATGCACCGCATTGCAGGTTCATCATCTGCTTCGTACATGGATCCGCTTACCACAATGGGAGTACGTCCACGCACAAGAGCAGGTCTCCACGGAAACAGGGTCGGGGTATCCATGCCATTGGAAATCGCCCTGAGTCCGCAAGCGCGAAAAGCGCGCTTCCTCCCAGCATCCACCCAAGACTGGGCGTCTCAAGCAGACACCAGAAGTTTCACAGGTGTGCCCTTTGGAGGCTTTTTAGGTCCTCCCTCGGAAACGGCAGATCTGACTAGAATACTGCGCCGCCGCTTAGCTCATATCAGTATAGCATGGCTTGCGAAAATATGCAACAGCTTCCGTATATATACAGAGCGGCTGACGGTGTGCTTCAAGGACCCGATGAGTGATTTTTGGCGGCATCTTAACAGCTTTCCAGGCCCCGGCCCATCCTGCCGACTTCGTTGTGTACGATACCTGCTGTGTGCGGGACCTATGGAGTTTTTCTAAACAAACAACCGGGAGGTCTTCCCTCCCGGCTGCTTGATGAATTATTTCGTGCGCTCAGTGAGGCTTTCCGCCAAAGCGGTCAAAAAGCCGTCCCGGTCCAAGTCGGACACGGCGGAGACCGCCCGCTCCGTCAGCTCATGGACCAGCTTGCCGCAATCGTCCAGTCCCAGCCGGTCCACATAGGTGACCTTGCCCTCGTCCTTGTCGGAGCCGATGGGCTTGCCGAATTCGTCGGCGTTTCCGATGACGTCCAGCATATCGTCCCGGATCTGGAAGGCAAGGCCCAGCTGATAACCGTAGGTCTCTGCCGCCTTCCGGGCCGCCTCGCTGCCGCCGGCTGCGCCGACGCCCAGCATACAGGCCCCGGCGATCATAGCACCGGTTTTCAGGTGGTGGACCTCCGTCAGTTCATCCTGGGCAGAGGGATGGTGCAGCGTGTCCAGCACCTGCCCTGCTACCATGCCGTCCGGGCCGGACGCGTTCGCCAGAATCAAAGCGCAATCCGCCCGCTGGGCGTCGGTCAGGCCGGGAGCCGTCAGGATCAGGCGGTAGGCCGCAGGCTGGAGAGCGTCTCCCGCCAGTACCGCCAAGGTCTCGCCATAGACCTTGTGGTTGGTGGGCTTGCCACGGCGGAGATCGTCGTCATCCATGCAGGGCAGGTCATCATGGATCAGAGAATACGTGTGGACCAGCTCCAGTGCGCAGCCAACCGGCACGGCCTTGTGCCAGTCCAGACCGCACAGCCGGGCAAACTCCAGCGTCATCACCGGACGCAGCCGCTTGCCGCCGGAGAGAACGCTGTACCGCATGGCCTCATAGAGATCCGCCCAATGGGGCTTCTCTGCAAACAAGCTGTTCAAATAATCCTCGATGGCCGCCAGATATTCCTGATACCGGGCGTCAAACGCAGTCTTTTCCATGTCAATCCTCCGTACTTTCAAAGGGCAGCTCCACCGGTGCGCCGTCGGGCCCCTTCATCAGCTTGACCACCTGCTGCTCCGCCTTGTCCAGCTCCGTGGAGCAGGCGTTGACCAGCTTGGTCCCCTCCTCAAATAACCGCAGGGAATCCGCCAAGGGGGCGTCCCCTTTTTCCAGCGCTGCCACGATCTCCTCCAACCGGGACAGCTTTTCCTCAAAGCTCATTTTTTTAGCCGCCATTTCGCGCCTCCTCGATATGATCCACCACGGCGGTCAGGCCGCCGCTGCCCAATGTCACATGTATCCGCTCGCCTATATGGGTCTCCCCGCTGCTTTTCAGCACCTGCCCCGCCTCGTTCCGGGCCACGGCGTAGCCTCGGCCCAGAACCTTCAAGGGGCTCATAGCATCCAGTGACGCCGCAAGAGCTGTAAAGGCTTTTTGCTTTCGTGCGATCTCGGCATTTTCCAGATCTCCAAGGCGCTGCTGCAAGTGCAAAAGCTCCATGCGCTTGTCCTGTACGTAGGCCAGCTGGTCCGTCAGAACCCGTTTGCGGCCCAGCGCATCCACCCGCTCCCGCAGGGCTTGCAGGCGGGATGCTTGGCTGCCGGTCATCCGCTCCGCCAGGTCGCTGAGCTGCCGCCGCAGCTCCACCTGATCCGGCACCGCGATCTCTGCGGCGTTGGAGGGCGTGGAGGCCCGGGCGTCCGCCACAAAGTCGGAAATGGTGACATCCGGCTCATGGCCCACGGCGGAGATCACCGGAGTCTCGCAGGCGTAGATGGCACGGGCCACCCGCTCATCGTTGAAGGCCCACAGGTCCTCCATAGAGCCGCCGCCCCGGCCGGTGATGATGACATCGCCGATCTTCCACTTGCCGGCGTACCGGATGGCCCCCGCGATCTCTGGCGGGGCCTCCGCTCCCTGCACCCGCACCGGCAGCAAGATCACCTTGGCTAAGGGATAGCGCCGCCGCAGAATACGGATCATATCGTGGACCGCCGCTCCCGCTGAGGAGGTCACAATGGCGATGCGCTCCGGGAATCGGGGCAGCGGCTTCTTGTGGGCTTCATCGAAAAGCCCCTCTTTATAAAGCTGCTCCTTCAGCTGCTCGAAGGCCAGCGCCAGATCTCCCGCCCCCTCCGGGGTCATGGTGTCGCAGTAAAGCTGATACGCGCCGTCCCGGGGAAAGACGCTGACCCGGCCCGTCACCAGCACCTTCATGCCGTTTTCCGGACGGAACCGCAGACGCATAGCCTGCCCCTTGAACATGACGCACCGGATGGCTCCGGTGGGGTCCTTCAGGGAAAAATAGTGGTGCCCCGAGGGGTACATTTTATAGTTGGAGATCTCACCCCGGACGCAGATGCCGGAGAGCATGGGCTCGTTATCCAGCAGGAGCTTCACCAGCTCGTTGACCTCCGTGACGCTGAAAATATGCCGCTCCATAGTTACTCCTTATCCAGCCAGGGGCGGAGCCGGACCGATACGGCTTCCTCCGCCCACCGGGAAAACGCTTTGACACGGAACAAGCGGAATAAGCCTGCCCGCAGGACGTCCGCCAGAGAGCAGACGAGGTAGATGGCAAACGCGCCGCCCAGAACGCCCGCCGCCAGCGAAACCGGTGGCTTGACTGCCAGAGCCGCGAACCGCCCCGCCAGCCAGTGCTCCCAGATCAGCGGATGGGCGTGGATCAGGTACACACTGAAGGCCAGCGGCGAGACGCTTTCAATAAAACGCCCAAAACGGGGGCCGATATTCAGCTCCGCGAAGCACAGTACCAGCGCCACCGCCGCCAGCAGAACGGTAGGCGAGGTGTACGCTGTCAGCAGCACCTTGTCGCAGAGGTGTCCCGTCCGGGCCATCCACAGCCGGTCCCCTGCCAGACGCACCAGCCACGTCGCCAGTACGCAGCCTGCATAAATCGCCCCCCGGCTGGCGGGACGGCGGGACGTCTGCCTCCCGCACAGCCGCAGGACGCCGCCCAGCAGGTAGAGACAGGACAGCCACAGGACGCTGTAACCGTTGTCCGTCAGGAAGACGTCCTTCTGCCGCAGGGTGGGCAGAACGGAAAATACCAGCACGATGGACAGCGCCAGCAGCCGTAGCTGTCCCTTGGAAAGGCGGTTCAGCAGCAGATTGAAAAACGGGATGAACAGGCACATACCGAAGTAGGCCGTCACATACCAGTACTGCCGGAACAGCATCGGGAAAAAGGCCCGCAGCACCCGGTCACCGTTGACGCTGCCGGGCATCAGACAGGCAAATACTGCCGTGATGCCCAGCGTGTAGAACGCCACCCGCAGCCACAGGGCCAGCGCACCGCTGTACCGGAAGCGCCGCTGAACGCCTACATATCCGGAGATCAGTCCGTAACAGTTGACGGCGCAGTAGGCGGCAGTCTCCAGCAGCCGTGCGGTCCCCTGCCCCGCAGACAGGGGCGCCGCGGCAGCCAGAACGCCGCCCTTATTCAGAATATGGAGAATGACCACCATCCACATGGCGGTCATCCGCAGCAGGTCGATCCCCCGGTTGCGCTGTTCCATGGCGTCTCCTTGTGTAAAAAAGCAGAACGGAGGCGGTCTGTGCCGCATCCGCTCTGCCGGTTTGTTGAGATGCTTACTGGGAGATCTCTTCCCGCGCGAAGCTGCCCAGAATTCCGTTGATAAATTTCACGGTTTCCGGCGTCTCGTATTTTTTGGCGATCTCCACCGCCTCGTTAATGGCTGCGCCATTGGGAATGTCCTGCATATAGAGGATCTCATACATAGCCACCCGCATGATGGCGGAGGCCACCAGAGGAATACGGGAGAACTTCCAGTTCTTGGCATACTTGGCGATATAGCCGTCCAGCTCGGCGGCGTGTTCATTCACGCCGGTCACCAGGCGGGTGATATACGCCACCTGCTTGGCGTTGGGCGCTTCTGTATACAGGGAGTCTTCCTCCGCCAGCTCGGCAAACGCCTCGCTGGTCAGCCGCTCCTGCAGCAGCTCTTCCACGGTTTTATCCGTGAAGCTCAATTCGTAGGAAAGATGCGCGGCAATTTCCCGTGCGGTATTCCGTGTCATAGCTTCTCTCGTCCTTTTCTCTCTTGTTCAGTCTGGCAATCAGGCCAGGGTCACGCCGCCCACATGGATGTTTACCGTTTCCACGGTGCAGCCGGTCATATCGCTGACCGCAGAGGCCACAGCCTTCTGGGCATTCTCTGCCACCTCAGGGATAGCGTGGCCGTATGCCACCGTCAGGTAGATATCCAGCACCAGACCGGTCTCGGTCATTTCGATCTTTACGCCCTTGGCGTTCTTCTGAGCACCCTTCTTATTGGTCACCAGATCCGCAACGCTGGTACCCAGATTCCCCATCATGCCGGAAACGCCTTCCACCTCCCGGACGGCGCCCACCGCGATGGCGGCGATGACCTCCTCGGAAATGTGGATGCTCCCCTGCTCGTCGGAAAGCGTCATATAACCCTTATTTTCAGCCATTGTGATTCTCCTTTTTGTATCTTGGCGGCGAACTTCATTTCTAATGTGTTATTTTACCATGCAATTCCGAAAATTACAACAGCTAATTTGATGCCATGATCCGAATGGCGCTGGCGGCATAGCCGGTCTCAGTCATGGCGATGTCCGTGATCTTGGCTACATCCGTGGAATTCAGCGTTCCGTCCGCCGTGGATACAACGATGCTCAGGGAATCATCCCCCATAAAGGCCACGCAGTCGGTGTACCCCTTGGCCGTCACCAGATTTTCGATCTGGGCTTCCTTCAGCGTGTAGGACGCCAGCACCTGAATACTCTCCGACGCCTGATTTGCCACCTCTTTGTCCGCATCCTCCTGCTTGGCGGCATCCTCAAGGAGAGAAATGGCGCTGTCCCGCGCCTGCTGCCGGGTAAGCCGGGCGGAGGCGAAGTAATCGTCCCCCTCGTAGACGGTGTCCTCCGCCAGCTCTGTTCCCTCCTGACCGGAGACCAGCGTGGCCTCTCCCAGAATTTTCGTTCCTGTCTCCTCTGCCTGCTGGAGGGCCTCCTGCGTGGAGTATTTCCAGTTCAGCCCCACCGCTGCGCACACCAGCACCGCCATGGTGGCCACCACAATGTTCCGCTTGGTATTTCCGCTCATAGGTCCTTTCCTCCTCCAGATAATCACTGACATTTTGCCACGGTGACGCGGTCGCTGGACAGTCCGGTCAAGGCGGACACCGCCTCGGTGACTGCCAGCTTCACGTCGGCCCGGTCGCCTCCCTGACAGACCACCAGCGCCCCCCGATAGGTGGGATACGCCATCCGGGTCACAACGGTCTCCTCCCGGTCCCCGCCGTCCAGCAGGACCGGCTCCGAGGTCCGGGAATAGTCCTCCGGTGCCGTCGCGCTGCCGCTGTACCGCAGCTCCGTATTCTGGGCCAGCTGCCGTTCTCCATCGGTATCCACCGTCAGCAGCACCCGCACGGTCCCTACGCCCTGTATCTGCCCCAAAATTTCCTCCAAGTCCTTTCGCAGCGTCTCCGCGGCTGTATAGGCCGGTGGCGCTTCGCTCTGACCAGTCTGTGCCGTGTGCCCGCTCCCACCGGGCCATAACAGCAGCCCAGCGCCGATCAGCAAGATCAGTGCCGCGTATTTGTATCGGTCCCATAGCTTCCGCACTCCTTCAGTTTTCATTCCACACCTGTCTTTCCGCCGGGACGCCCAGCTCCGTTTCCAGCCACCGGGACAGCACTTCGGACCTCGGTCCCGTCAGTTCCACAGAAACGGGGACGGGAACGCCGCTGCCGTCCGGCTCCACGGTGACTTGCACCCGGAGCGTCAGGCCCATATCAGCCGCCTTGTCCGATATATATGATTCCAGTTCGGCTTCTATGAGTCCCACCAGCTCTTTCTGTCCCTCTTGCTCCAATTCTGCCTGCCGCTGCTCCACCGTCTGCCGGTAGGCGTCCAGATTCAGAGAGACGGCGGACAGATCCACACTCCCAAGGGGCCGCAAAAGCACGGCCAGCAGGAGCAGTCCCCCCACAAAGGAGGCGATCTCCCGGAGACTGCCCTTGGGCGTCAGCGTCTGCACCACGGACAGCAGCAGCGTCACGGACACTACAGCTGTCAGCCACGCCCGGGCCGCCGCCATCATGATGTCACCACAGCTGCGGAGGCCAGAATGGACACCAGCAGCACCAGCGCGCAGCTTCCCACCATGCCCAGAATCAAGCCGAAGGCGCCGCCAAGGCCGCCGATCAGTCCGCACAGTTCCGTATCTCCAATGACGGAGGCCAAAAAAGCCGTCAGCTTGTAGAGAAGGTACTGGATCCCCAGCTGCAAAAAGGGATAGGCACACAGGGCCAGCACCCCCAGCAGGCCGAACACGCCAATGGCCCCCTTCAAAAGCCCCGCCCCGGCCAGCACGGTTTCCGATGCCTCCGCGATGATGCCCCCCACCACGGGGATCATGCCGGAAATGGCGGTTTTCGTCACCCGCACTCTGGCGCTGTCCACCGTTCCCGCGAAAATGCCGCCTACAGTGAGGTAGAGGGTAAAGGCCAGCAGCGCGGCGGTCAGCAGCTTGGTGCAGACGGTTTTCAGCAGCTCCGCCACCGCCGTCAGTCGCTTGTCCGCAAGGCAGCAGCCAGCCGCCAGCGCCCCGGCGTAGAGATAGACCATGGGCATCAGCAGTCCGTGAATCAGCCCCAGCAGCAGGTCCGCGAAAAACACCGTGGCGATCTGCCGCAGCGTCGCGCCCACGGCTCCGCCGGAGATGGCGGAAACGGCGGCCAGCGTGGGAAGGAGTGCCTTGGAAAAGGTGTTCATCTGCTCCATGACCGCAGTCCCCGCCCCCATCAGACTGTCCAGACTGCCTGCCGTCAGAGCGGTGACGGCCAGCCCGCCCGCCATAGGCAGAAACCGGCTCTCGTCTCCCACACCCTTTTGAAAGCCGCTGACCAATCCGCATAGCACCGCCACCAGCAGCACTGATACCGCCCCACGGGTCTGACGCCGCAAAACGGTGTTCACGTCTTTTCGGAGGTGGTTCCAGATGGCGCAAAGCCCCTCCGGAAAGCTGTTCACGTCCCAGTGGTCCACATCCTTCAAAAGCTGACCGGCCTCTCGGGGCAGCGCCCGCTCCACCTCCGGCGGCAGCTCCGCGCCCCGGACCGGGAGCGTCAGCAACAGGAGGGCCAGTCCCAAAAAGCAGCAGATTTTCAAGCGTTTCATCATCTCAGCTCCGTTATCAGCTCCAGCACCGCCCGCAGCAGGGGCAGCGCCGTCAAAAGGGCGCAGACTGTCCCGGCAAATTCCAGTGCGGCGGCCAGTGCGCTTTCCCCGGCGTCCCGGCACAGCCCGTCGCCCATTTTCACCACAAGGGCGATGCCCACCGTCTTATAGAGGGGCGTCAGCAGCGTCCGGGAGACACCGCTCTGCTCTGCCAGCCGTTCCAGAAACCGCAGTAATTCCGTCAGCGGCTCCGCTAAGGCCAGCAAAACCGCCGCTGCCGCTGCCAATGCCAGCAAAAGCGTGATCTCCGGGTTGCTCCGGCGGAGGACAAGTCCCAGCAGGGCCGCGATCACGCAGAGCGCCGCCGCCTGGGTCACCAGCGCCATCTCAGAGATCAAACAGGGTCTTGATGAGCTGGAACAGTCCGCTGATCTCCCGCACCAAGATCATCATGACTACCACAAGACCCGCCAAGGTGGTCATCATGGCCTGCTCCTCCCGGCCGGAGCGGACCAGAAGCTGGTTCAGCACCGCGACCAAGATCCCCACAGCGGCAATTTTGAAAATCAGATCTACATCCATTGTTCCTTCCTCAAATCAGTAAGATCACCAGCAGCGCTGCGGCGGAAAAACAAAGGGCCGCCGCGCGTTTTTCCTCATCGGGGCGCTGCTTTTCCAGTTGTGACAGGCTGTTTTGCAGCTCTTTTCTTGCAAGCAATATACCTTTACAGGCGCTCGTTTCATCGCCTTGCAAGGCATTGACCAGCTCGGACAAGGCCCGCTTGTCCGTTTCCGACACCGGAAGGCAGGAGACTGTCTGACACCAGACGATTTCCGGGGACCTCCCCGCTGCCAACGCCGCCGCACTTCTCTCGAACAGCTGGGAAACCTCATGGCAGCGGCCCCGCGCCGCCTGTCGGAACAGCGGCAGCAGCGGCGTCTGGTTCAATCGGATGGACGTTTCCATGCGCTCCAATGTCGACACCAATTCCGCCACGACCTGCCGCCGTCGCCGTTGCTCCTGCCTTTGCAGCCACCAGACGCTCCCTCCCGCGAACAACACGCACAGACTGCCCATCAGCTTCATCACGGCAGATTCTCCACGGCGTACAGCCGCCCCTCCGGACCTGTTCGGATCAGCACCGCCTGACGGAACACCCGCCCGGCCAGCAGCTCCTGATACAAGGGCTTGGCCTGTAACTCCTCCACGTTGGCGGCATGGATAGTGGCCAGCAGCGCCACGCCGCAGCCAGCCGCCTGCGAGATGGCTCGCAGATCCTCCCGGACGGTGATCTCGTCCACGGCGATAATCTGCGGATTCATAGCCCGCAGCGCCATGGGGATCGCCAGCGCCTTGGGACAGCCGCTGAGAACGTCCGTCCGGGGGCCTACATCCATCTGAGGCTGACCCCGATACATGACGGCGATCTCCTCCCGCTCGTCGATGAGGGTGATCCGCTGAGGCGGGACGCCCTCCCCTTGGGAAAGCTGCCGCACCAGATCCCGCAGCAGCGTGGTCTTGCCGCCTCCCGGTGGGGACAGCAGCAGGGTGCTGACGAACCGCCCGTCCCGGAACAGCCGGGGGGCCACGGCCCGCGCGATGCCCTTCTGCTCTCTGGAAATGCGGATCACAGCGGAGGAGATCTGTTTCAGATTGGTAACCTCCCCGTCCTTCACCACAGCGGAGCCGCAAAGTCCCACCCGGAAGCCACCCCGCACCGGAAGAAACCCCTGCCGTAGTGTTTCGATGGAGGCGTAGCGGGAAAATTCAGCGGCGATGTCGCACAAGGTCTCCAATTCCTCCGTGGTGACGATGGCCTCCAGCGACCGCTCCCCCTCCGGCAGCAGCACCGACAGACAGTGCCCCGCCCGCAGCCGGAATTCCTCCGCCCGTCTCTTGTCCGTCTCCGGCAGCTCCATGGCGATCCGCCGCAGGCGGCTGGGCAGGATGGCCGCCGCCAGTTCATAGCGCGTCTCACATTCTCTTCGTTCCAAGGGTCGTCCCTCCTTTTGTTGTTGCTCCAGTGTATGACGGCCCCCGCCCGGATATGCCAGATGAAAAAAGCGGGGGTCCCCCATTTTTCACCTTATGGAAGCCTCCGCATAGACTGGATTGAAGGAAATTTCCTTCGCTACATCGTTTAGGAGGTAACACAATGCCTGAGAAAGTCATGCCCGGCCCCGTGGAGGGTACCGGCGGCATCCGTGAGGCGGTTTGCGTCCATACACGTAAGATCTATGATTCCTGCCGGGATAAGGACTGCATCGAGGACCTGCGGTTCTATCCGAAGCTCCAGTATGTGGACGTCATCAATCACGCTCTCTCCGTCAAGGGCGGGTCTGCGGACCTGCTGTATGTCTATGTGGATGTGGAGCCGGTCAATTTCAATCGGGGTTTCTACACGGTGGATATGCGGTTTTTCTACAACGTGACCCTGCAAGCCTATACCAGCTGCCCCGCACCGGTGACGGTGGAGGGCCTGTGCGTCTTTGACAAGCGGGCCATCCTGTTCGGCA
>OLGL01000908.1_pt1 | contig 33282 bp, 29 predicted proteins | sample 1605041 | NCBI WGS metagenome assembly OLGL01 (sample SAMEA3888905, study PRJEB22519) | human gut metagenome | biome: human gut; feature: human-associated habitat; material: faeces | place: Denmark | collected 2010 | reverse complement strand
CAAATTACATTCCGAATACGCCCCCACCGGCGACCAGCCCCAGGCCATTGAGGCGTTGGTCAAAGGGTTCCAGGAAGGCAATCAATTCCAGACTTTACTAGGGGTTACGGGTTCCGGAAAGACCTTTACCATGGCTAATGTGATTGCCCAGTTAAATAAGCCGACTTTGGTAATAGCGCACAATAAGACCTTAGCAGCACAGCTCTATGGTGAGTTCAAAGAGTATTTTCCGGGTAACGCAGTGGAATACTTTGTATCCTATTATGACTACTACCAGCCCGAGGCCTACGTTCCCTCCACGGACACCTACATTGAAAAGGACTCCGCCATCAACGATGAGATCGACAAGCTGCGCCATTCGGCTACAGCAGCTCTTTCCGAGCGCAGCGATGTGATCATCGTGGCATCTGTATCCTGTATTTACGGTCTGGGAAGTCCCATTGATTATCAGGAGATGGTTATTTCACTGAGACCGGGGATGGAAAAGGACCGGGATGATGTGATCCGCAAGCTGATCGAAATCCAGTATGACCGCAATGACATGGACTTTAAGCGGGGAAGCTTTCGGGTCAAGGGTGATGTTCTGGACATTTATCCGGCCTACTCAGACGGTCAGGCCTTCCGGGTGGAATTTTTTGGGGATGAGGTAGACCGGATCATGGAAATTGATACCGTGACTGGAGAGGTGAAGGCCCAGCTGGGGCATGTGGCGATTTTTCCGGCATCTCATTATGTGGTTCCCAAGGAAAAGATGATGGAGGCCACGGAACATATTTTAGAGGAATTAAAGGAGCGTGTATCATTTTTTAAGAGTGAGGATAAGCTGTTAGAGGCTCAGAGGATTTCCGAACGCACGAATTTTGATGTGGAAATGATGCGGGAGACAGGCTTTTGTTCTGGTATTGAAAATTATTCCAGACATTTGACGGGAACAGCACCGGGAGAGCCTCCCTGTACCCTGATTGATTATTTCCCCAAAGACTTTCTCATTATTGTAGATGAGTCCCACATCACTCTGCCTCAGGTACGGGGCATGTATGCGGGAGACCGTTCCAGAAAAATGACGCTGGTGGACTATGGGTTCCGCCTTCCTTCTGCCCTGGACAACCGTCCTTTAAATTTTTCGGAATTTGAAAGCAAGATTGATCAGATGCTGTTTGTATCAGCTACGCCCTCTGTCTATGAACAGGAGCATGAGCTGATGCGGGTGGAGCAGATCATCCGTCCGACCGGGCTTCTGGATCCGGAAATATTTGTCCGTCCTGTGGAGGGGCAGATTGACGATCTGATTTCAGAGGTGAACAAGGAGGTGGCAGGCCATCATAAGGTTCTGATCACTACTTTGACAAAGCGGATGGCAGAGGATCTTACCGATTATATGCGGGAAGTGGGAATTCGGGTGAAATATCTCCATTCCGATATTGATACCTTAGAGCGTGCGCAGATCATCCGGGATATGCGCCTGGATGTGTTTGACGTGCTTGTAGGGATTAATCTTTTAAGAGAGGGCCTTGATATACCGGAGATTACGCTGGTGGCGATTCTGGATGCGGACAAGGAAGGTTTTCTCCGTTCAGAAACCTCACTTATTCAGACAATTGGCCGTGCGGCACGGAATTCTGAGGGTCATGTGATCATGTATGCCGATACCATCACAGATTCCATGCGGGTGGCGATTGAGGAGACGAAACGCCGCCGTCAGATCCAGCAGAGATATAATGAGGAGCATGGCATTACGCCTACAACCATTAAAAAGGCAGTAAGAGACCTGATCACCATTTCAAAGGCCGTGGAAAATGACAGTTTCGCAGATACGAAGGATCCGGAATCTATGGATGAGAAGGAACTTAAAAAGCTTTCAAAGGAACTGGAAAAGAAGATGCGTCAGGCAGCAGCCGAGTTAAACTTTGAGGAGGCGGCTCGGCTCAGAGACCGTATGGTGGAAGTGAAAAAGCTGCTTTTGGATATGGAATAGTCTGGGAACCGGTTTGGGCTGTAAGGAATTGTAAACTCTTTGTAAGAATTATGAAATTGCATAAATCCAAACTTTCCTTTATAATAAAATCATACAAAAGAAACAAAACGAATCTTAAATATAAGGAGGAGAGGTATATGTATACAAAGAAAATGTTTTCCCTGGCAATGGCAGCGTTTTTGTCAGCTATGGCTGTATTTCCGGTCTATGCGGGCACGGAGAAGATCGATACAGTGCGTTTGGAATTTTCTTATGATAAGGAGCCGGAGAGCGGAGATGATATTGGTGATATCAGCGTAAGGGCCAGAGACGATTCATATGATGTGGATTCCGTAGAGTACACGAATCTGGAGGATAAGGATGTCTGGACGGTAGGAGATGTTCCCGAGGTAAAGGTAGAACTTTCTGCTTCTGAGGGATACCGTTTTTCCTATACCAGCAAGAGCCACTTTAAGATAAGCGGCTGTGACGCTGAGTTTAAAAAGGCAAAAATTTATGATGACGGCGATTATATGGAAGTGACGGTAGAGCTGGACCGTATCGGAGGCAAGCTGGAGGCTGCTGATAATCTGGACTGGAATGACAGCACGGCTGAGTGGGACGAGGTAGAGGGTTCCAAGAGCTATGATGTAAAGCTGTTAAGAGATGACAAAACGGTTACAACTGTCAATACATCTAATACGTATTTTGACTTTTCCGGATATTTTAATAAAGAAGGAGATTATACCTTCCGTGTGAGAGCTATTGCAAGCTATAATGACAAGGCAGGCGAGTGGTCTGAGGATTCTTCTTCCCTGTATGTAGATGAGGATGAGGCAGGTTCTTACGGTGGAAGCGGACGCTGGGTACAGGAAGGCGGACGCTGGTGGTATTCTTACTCTACAGGCGGTTATCCGGCAGATGGCTGGAAACAGATCGATGGAGTGTGGTATCTCTTTGACCGTTCCGGATATATGCTTACTGGCTGGCAGAAGGTAGACCGTCAGTGGTATTATCTTGGTTCCAATGGTGCTCTTACAACCGGCTGGCAGAATGTAAACGGACAGTGGTATTATCTCAATGGAAGCGGTGAGATGCAGACGGGCTGGCAGTATGTAAGCGGCAGATGGTATTATTTAAACAGCAGCGGCGTAATGCAGACAGGATGGCTGGAGCAGAACGGACAGTGGTATTATCTGGATGGAAGCGGCGCTATGACAACCGGATGGCAGTCTGTGAATGGCAGATGGTACTATATGGGCGGAAGCGGAGTGATGTTTAGAAATACCTGGACACCGGATGGAAGATATGTAGACGGATCGGGAGCCTGGGTTCAGTAAGGATTGTATAAAGGATAGGTAAAAAGAGGAGCTGCTGTAACGGATGAAAGGGTTCGTACAGCAGCTCCTTTTGTATGCTTTAATTGAGGGGAAGCATGCAGGAAGATACGATCTCAATCGAATCAGATCTCCGGCTGTAGCGATAGATCTGGTTGGAGAGGCGGTCCTGAGGCAGAACCTCGGAGGCATTGATCTGGGCTACCATTTGGCTGAGTTCGTCATAAGAAATGTCTTCTTCATCGGGAAGAAGCAGAACTTCATGGATACTGGAGGGAAGAATCAGCACGTCGCGTTCAATCCCTTCTGAGAAATGTTTAAGAACATCAGGATAGAGCATACAGATTGCTCCGTTGATTCCGCAGGTATTGGAAAGAACATAGAAAGGGGTCATGGCCTGTCTGTTCAGGTCGGGGACGGCGTCTGTCAGATCCTCTAAAATACAGTCCATACTGGTAATGGACGGAGGAAAGAGCTGGGAAACATTGGAGATGGCAGCCTGAAAGAGTTCATCCTGGGAAATACCCCAGGTATTCAGATGAGAGGTATGGATTCCGGCAGTCATTATACCGGTATCATTTTCCTGAAGAAACAGGTAGAATACGATGGAAAGATCGTTCCATGGAATATGAGGCATATCCTGCAAAAGTGTTTCATTGGCAGCCGTGTTTATAAGGCGGCAGGCGGTCCGGGATTTCATGGCGCTGTAATCGGAAAGCCGGGCCGGATGAATGGTGGGCAAAGCCTCATTGGAGCGGTACAGTTCCAAAAGCTCCTGAGTGATTTCCTCCAAAGAGCAGCCTTCCAGATACTGATGGTAGCAGTTATTGAGATAAATAGCAGGAGCTACCGGATTTTTGTCTTTGGAAATGCACAGACCATCCAGAATCAGGCCGTTGTTTTTGGTGATCCTGTGCAGGCTCAGTTCATACTCCTTTCCCAGGGCCTGTTCCATGCCCGTTTTGATTTTGTTGAGAAATACGTCGTATACCAAATGTATACCCCCTTAGTACATTATATTTATGTAAACTGCAAAAGGCAGCTTCATAGCAGGTAAGAAAAATATTGTCCGGATATCATTCCTGAACAGGATCTGAAACGTATATAAAAGAATGTTTAGAAGGTTACAAAACAGACAGAAATTCTGATTTGTGAAATAAAAATGAATCTATGTCCAGAATAAAGGCAGAGAGGACTTTTGTCAAGAGAAAACTGTATATACAGGAAATAAGATCATGAAAAAAATGAAAAATCCCTTGACAAAACAGAGAGAAAGGAATATATTATGAAATGTAGATGTTAGCACTCCAAAGCATTGAGTGCTAATAATCGCAGGAGAGGAAGGTGACAGGAAACGATGGATACACAGCTGGATAACCGGAAGATCACCATATTAAAGGCGATCATCAAAACCTACCTGGAGACAGGCGAACCGGTTGGTTCCAGAACCATTTCCAAGTATTCAGAATTAAAACTGAGTTCTGCCACCATCCGTAACGAGATGTCAGATCTGGAAGAGATGGGATATATCATTCAGCCCCACACTTCCGCAGGGCGTATTCCTTCCGATAAGGGATACAGGTTCTATGTAGACCAGATCATGCAGGAAAAGGACAATGAAGTTACAGAATTTAAGGATATGATGGTTCAGAAGGTTGATAAGCTGGAACTGGTCCTTAAAAAGATGGCTCAGGTTCTGGCGGCCAATACCAATTATGCGGCCATGATCAGCGGCCCCAGCTACCACAAGACAAAGCTGAAATTTATCCAGCTGTCCAGAGTAGAGGCACATAAGCTTCTGGTAGTGGTTGTGGTAGAAGGAAATATCGTTAAAAATACCATGATCGATATTGCGGAAGAGCTGGGGGAACAGGAACTCTTGAATCTGAACATCCTGTTAAACAGCAGCTTAAACGGGCTGACGATTGAAGAAATCAATCTGGATATCATCAGTCGTCTGAAGGAGGATGCAGGCATTCACAGCCAGGTGGTGGAGCTGGTCTTAAACGAGGTTGCGGAAGCGATCAAGGCCGGCGGAGAAGATCTTCAGATTTATACCAGCGGGGCTACGAATATTTTTCGGTATCCGGAGCTTTCAGAAGGCGATAAGGCCAGCAAGCTGATCGGGACACTGGAGCACAAGGAAATGCTTCAGGAGTTTGTTTCCGAGGTCAATACGGAAAACGGCGGTGACGCCGGGATCCAGGTCTATATCGGTGATGAAACGCCGGTTCAGTCCATGAAGGACTGCAGCGTGGTTACAGCCAATTACGATCTGGGCGGAGGACTTCGGGGAACAGTCGGAATTATCGGACCGAAGCGTATGGATTATGAAAAGGTCCTTGGAACGCTGCGGAATCTGATGAGCCAGCTGGATGCAGCATTTAAAAAGGATGAAAGGTGATAAGCAGTGAGTGAAGATAATAAGAAGGAAGAAGTAACAGATATTCCGGAGACAGAGGAAGCGGCAGACGCTGTCAAAGAGGAAACTGCGGAAGCAGAGACTCAGACAGAAGAAGCTGCGGATAACGCGTCAAAGGGAGGTTTCTTTAAGAAAAAGAAGGATCCGAGAGATGAAAAGATCGAGGAGCTGACCGACCGGGTAAAACGCCAGATGGCTGAATTTGAAAATTTCAGAAAGAGAACGGAAAAGGAGAAATCTTCCATGTATGAGATGGGCGCCAGAGATATCATTGAGCGCATCCTTCCCGTGATCGACAATTTTGAGAGAGGCCTGGCAGTAATCCCTGAGGATAAAAAGGAAGATCCCATTGCAGAGGGCATGGAAAAAATCTACAAGCAGATCCAGAAGGTCTTTGAGGAAGCCGGAGTAAAGCCCATTGAGGCAGCCGGAAAGGAATTTGATCCCAATTTCCACAATGCAGTGATGCATGTGGAGGATGAGAGCCTGGGAGAAAATATCGTTGCGGAGGAGCTCCAGAAGGGATATATGTACCGGGACAGCGTTGTAAGACACAGTATGGTTAAAGTTGCAAACTAAAATATTTTATAGATTGATCAAATCAGGAGGAAATAACTATGGGCAAGATTATTGGTATCGACTTAGGTACAACGAATAGCTGCGTTGCCGTTATGGAAGGTGGAAAGCCAACCGTTATCGCAAATGCAGAGGGCGTAAGAACCACACCATCTATCGTGGCATTTACAAAAACAGGTGAAAGACTGGTAGGCGAGCCAGCAAAGCGTCAGGCAGTTACAAACGCAGACCGCACCATTTCTTCCATCAAGCGCCATATGGGCACAGACTACAAGGTGGACATTGACGGAAAGAAGTACACACCACAGGAGATTTCCGCCATGATCCTTCAGAAGCTGAAGGCAGATGCAGAGAGCTACTTAGGCGAGACAGTAACAGAGGCTGTTATCACTGTTCCCGCATACTTTAATGACGCACAGCGTCAGGCAACCAAGGACGCAGGAAAGATTGCAGGTCTGGAAGTAAAGCGTATCATCAACGAGCCTACAGCGGCAGCGCTGGCTTACGGCCTTGACAATGAAAATGAGCAGAAGATCATGGTATACGACTTAGGCGGCGGTACCTTTGATGTTTCTATTATCGAGATCGGTGACGGCGTAATCGAGGTTCTTTCCACCAATGGCGATACCCATCTTGGCGGCGATGACTTTGACAATGCAGTTACAAACTGGATGATCGCTGAGTTTAAGAAGGCAGAGGGCGTAGATCTTTCCGCTGATAAGATGGCTCTTCAGAGATTAAAGGAAGCAGCTGAGAAGGCAAAGAAGGAGCTGTCTACCGCTACTACTACCAATATCAACCTTCCGTTCATCACTGCAACTGCAGAGGGACCAAAGCATCTGGATATGAACTTAACCAGAGCAAAATTTGACGAGCTGACCCATGACCTGATCGAGCGCACCGCAATTCCGGTACAGAATGCATTAAAGGATGCAGGCATCACTGCTTCTGAGCTTGGAAAGGTGCTGTTAGTAGGCGGTTCTACCCGTATGATCTCTGCACAGGAAAAGGTAAAGCAGATCACAGGCAAAGAGCCCAGCAAGTCTTTAAATCCGGATGAGTGCGTAGCCATCGGTGCTGCAATCCAGGGCGGAAAACTGGCAGGCGATGCAGGCGCCGGAGATATCCTTCTTCTGGATGTTACCCCACTGTCCCTGTCCATTGAGACCATGGGCGGCGTAGCTACCAGACTGATCGAGAGAAATACAACCATTCCTACCAAGAAGAGCCAGATTTTCTCTACTGCTGCTGACAATCAGACTGCTGTTGATATCCATGTGGTACAGGGTGAGCGTCAGTTTGCAAGAGATAACAAGACTCTTGGACAGTTCCGTCTGGATGGAATTCCGCCAGCAAGAAGAGGTATCCCTCAGATCGAGGTAACCTTCGATATCGACGCTAACGGTATTGTAAATGTATCTGCAAAGGATCTGGGAACCGGAAAAGAGCAGCACATCACCATTACCTCCGGCTCCAATATGTCTGACGCTGATATCGACAAGGCTGTAAAGGAAGCTGCTGAGTATGAGGCTCAGGATAAGAAGCGCAAGGAAGCCATTGACGCCAGAAATGACGCCGACTCCATGGTATTCCAGACTGAAAAGGCCTTAGAAGAGGTTGGAGACAAGATTGATGCCAATGATAAGGCAGAGGTAGAGGCAGACTTAAATGCACTGAAGGAAGCAATCAACCGTGCTCCGGTAGATCAGATGACCGATGCTCAGGTAGAGGATATCAAGTCCGGCAAGGAGAAGCTGATGAACAGCGCTCAGAAGCTCTTTGCAAAGGTATATGAGCAGGCACAGCAGGCAGGAGCAGCAGGTGCAGGCCCTGACATGGGCGGCGCAGCAGGCGGCTCCAGACCGGATGATGATGTAGTAGACGCAGACTTTAAGGAAGTGTAAGGAGAAAGGATTCCCGCCTGCAGCAGGGCGGGAATCCATTATATAAAACCGTAAGGCCAGAGGTCCGGTCCATTGGGCGAGATGCCCCCTGGCCGGACCTAAAGGTCTGTCCGGGGATATTTTATTTAAGAGAAAATGTTCTGATAGATATGTAAGAGGTAAACAACATGGCAGAGAGTAAGAGAGATTACTATGAGGTTCTGGGCGTTTCCAAAGACGCGGATGACGATGCCCTGAAAAAGGCATACAGAAAGCTCGCCAAAAAATATCATCCGGATGCCAATCCCGGAGACAAGGAGGCAGAGGCCAAATTTAAGGAGGCATCTGAGGCTTACAGCGTGCTCAGCGATCCTCAGAAGCGCCAGCAGTATGACCAGTTCGGCCATGCCGCCTTTGAGCAGGGAGGCGGGGGCGCAGGAGGGTTTGGCGGCTTCGGAGGGTTTGACTTTGGCGGTCAGGATATGGGAGATATTTTTGGAGATATTTTCGGAGATATCTTTGGCGGCGGCCGTTCCTCCAGAGGAAGAAGCGGTCCTTCAAGGGGCGCAAATGTAAGAACCGCGGTTCGGATCACCTTTGAAGAGGCTGTGTTCGGCTGTGAAAAGGAAATTGAGATTAATTTTAAGGAGACCTGTTCTTCCTGTAACGGAACAGGCGCAAAGGCGGGTACGTCGCCCCAGACCTGTACAAAATGTAATGGAAAGGGTAAGATCATGTATACCCAGCAGTCCTTCTTTGGACAGGTACAGAATGTACAGACCTGTCCGGAGTGTGGCGGTACAGGCAAGGTGATCAAGGAAAAGTGTCCGGATTGCTATGGTACGGGGTATAAGACAGTCCGCAAGAAGTTTAAGGTGTCCATTCCTGCCGGTATTGACAATGGTCAGTGCGTTCGTATGGCCGGAGGCGGAGAGCCTGGTATCAACGGCGGTGAGAGAGGCGACTTGCTAGTGGAGGCAGTTGTTTCCCAGCATCCGATCTTTAAGCGTCAGGATACAAGCATTTATTCTACCGTGCCGATTTCCTTTGCAAGAGCGGCTTTAGGCGGTACGATCCGGATTAAGACAGTGGACGGAGAAGTGGAGTATGAGGTTCGTCCTGGTACGCAGACTGATACGAAGGTGCGGCTGAAGGGGAAGGGTGTGCCTTCCTTAAGAAACCGGAATGTGAGAGGGGATCACTATGTGACTTTAGTGGTTCAGGTTCCTGAGAGAATGACCCAGGCTCAGAAGGAGGCCCTGAAGCGGTTTGATGAAGCTATGAATGGGGTGGCTTCGGAGGAAGGGAAGCCTAAGAAGAAGGGGTTTAAAGAATTTTTTGAAAAATGAAGATGAGATGCGCTGAGTGCAGGCGCGTTTCGTGCTTTGACTGATGTGAGCGGGAGACCGCCCTGGAATTGCTCTTGTTGGATGGTTTTGTGTGAGGATGACGAGAGACGTTTTGGGGGCGGTTTTCTTTTTTTGTGGGGAGGATGTTGTTGGAGGGGGGATGCGGAAGCTGGTTTTTTAGGGACCGGGCGGGATTCAGGACGGGGATCTTCTTGACCCGCAAGCGGGTCAAGAAGCATCGGATGTTCATCCGATGTGAAATCGTGCAGGAACAGCTCCTTACAAGCGAGCTTGACGGGGCTGTTTCTGCACGATTTCGCGCCGTCCTGAATTTTTGAGAAAAATTAAGAAAATCGCAAAGATTCTGGGGGGGAGTATGGGTATAATGGTAGATATATTTTTACCTGGGACTGCCGGATGACGTGGGATTTCCGGGGACTGGGTAAGGCTTATGAGGAAGAAAGGCTATTGGTTATAGAATGAAAAAACGGATTTTGATCACGGGTTCAGGAGGATTTCTGGGGTCGAGACTTGCGGAATATTTTGAGGGGAAGGATGGGTATGAGACGGTAGCGGTTACCCATGAGGAGCTGGATATTACAGATATGGTGGCGGTGTCTGCATTTTTTAAGGCGATTCGTCCTCAGGCAGTGCTGCACTGTGCAGGCTTGTCTAATACGGGACAGTGTGAGGCGGATCCCCTGGCTTCGGGACGGATCAATGTTCAGGGAACAGAAAATATAGCAAGAGCCTGCAGGGAGAGCGGCTGCAGGCTGATCTTTATGAGTTCGGATCAGGTTTATACGGGAACAGATACTCTGGAGCCGAATCGTGAGACAGACCGGGTGAAGCCAGTGAATGTGTATGGAAGGGATAAAAAACGGGCAGAGGAGACAGCGCTTGCTTTGGCAGAAGGGGCGGTCTGTCTGCGTTTGACCTGGATGTATGATTATCCGGTTCCGAAAAGGACGCCGGGAACCGGGCTGTTAGGACAGATGTTTGCAGCCGCCGGGGAAGGAAAAGTGATTGTAAGCCCGATCCATGATTACAGAGGCATCACCTATGTGTGGGATGTGATCCGGGCTATGGAGCAGGTGATGGAACTGCCGGGAGGAATCTATAATTTCGGGAGCAGGAATCAGAGAAACACCTGGGAAACCGCCGGGATTTTTGCTCAGGCAGTATCTGTAAAAACAGGAGTGTTGCTAAAGGTGGAAGCGGACAGGGATCGTTTTCGTTCGCTCCCCAGAAATCTGACGATCGATACAGGTAAAATAGAAGCCTTGGGGATTTTCCTTGGGGATACGGCAGAGGGATTATCCCGATGCATGAAGGATAACGGAGTCTGCTGGAAGTGGAAGAAAGAGCAGCTGTCTGCCCGGGGATAAAGGCCGGACAGAAGAATTGCCATAACAAAAAGGAGGTTCTGTCGAACGTGGGACAGAAGGATATAAAAAAAGATCAGGCACCAAAACGGCCGCAGAAGGTATCGGGACAAGCTCTTAAAATCTGCGGAATGACATTGATCTGTCTGGGAGTTATGTTTGCCGTGGCCTGGGTGAACCGGAACCGCCAGGAGAACCGTCTGGCGGAAGAATATACGATTTCAGCGGAAAATCCCCGCCATATCCGCTTTGAAGAGATGCCTGAGGGAGAGGCCGAAATGACAGCAGGTCTGTTTTTCCGCTATCACGCCATGGCTCAGTATGAGGAATGCAGCAGCCTTCTTTCAAAGGATCAGGCAGAGTTTATGAATTTTCCCCAACAGGAGGAGGATTTTAGAAGCGGCTCCTACATAAAAGATTATTTGATCCACAGCTTTGAAACGCTTCCGGAGGAGGAATATGCGGGAAGCAAAGAGTATTATGACGGCAGAGCAGCCCTTTTGGGATATGAGGAATACCGTGTAGTCCGTGTGGTCTTTCATCAGACCTGGACAGACCAGGCCATTAAAAACAGACAATTAAGCGGAGATGGAGAATATATCCGGGAAATGGCTGTGGGAAAGGGAAGGGACGGATGGAAAATATTTGAGGCCGGAAACCCTCAGGAGCTTTAAGTCTGGTTTTTTCCTATTACATTTCTCTCATAGTTGAAAATATACTGCTGCATTACCCCTGCATAGCCTGGATAGCATCCGAAGGAATCTTCGATGATTCGGTCAAACAGCTGGGATTTGGGGATGCGGCGGTATTTTTTTTCGTCAAAATAATGTTCCATGAGGATTTTCTGGATCCAGGTATCGACAGGAAATGCATCAATATGATGGAGACCGAAGAGGCAGACGCAGTTTGCTACCTTTTTACCGATTCCATAAAAGCTGGTGAGATAATCTATGGCCTCTTTATAGTTCTGGGAGGACAGAAGATCCAGGTTCAGGCTTCCTTCCAGTGCGTCCTGACAGAGCCGGTGGATATATTTTGCCCGGTATCCCAGCTTCAGTGCCAGCAGGTCATCCAATGAGGCGCGGCTTAACTGTTCCGGCGTAGGAAAGGCAAAGGGGGAGGGACCGGCTTCAGAAAGCTTTGAGGATGCGGGCAATGTGCGTTCAATGTGCGTTCCATAATTACGGCACAGAGCTTCAACTAAGGAGCGGATGGCCGGGATGGTCTTTTGCTGGGAGATAACAAAGGTGATGATCATTTCCCATGGATCCTGACGGAGAATACGAATGCCTGCACCTGCTTTGGCGGCAGATAAAAGATAAGTATCATCCGGATCTATGGAATCAATCATGGCCTGGTAGTCTGTGGACACATCAAAATAGGACAGCCAGTATTCCAAAGAACCTTCTTCGCATTCAAAGGTGAATTGGGAATCGTTTTGCCTGATGGATAAAAGCTTCCCCTGGCTGATCACGAACCACAGTCCGGGCTCTTTTCCTGGCATCAGCCGGAAACACTGACCGGAGAGAGCGGTCTGCTCTAAGTCAAAGCAGGGGATGGTACAGGTATATTTCATGGAAATCATCCTTTCTTTTGTGAAAATGATGGTTCTATGATAGCTGGAAAGGAGAGAAAGGTCAAATGAAAAATGAGTTTCTGTACTCTGCACCGGCTCCTGGAGTTTGGTGTGCTGGACTCCGGTTTCCGGTCATAAGAGAACCTAACTCCAGCGACTGGTGCAAAATGCGAAAACGCAGGAAAAAATGGGGGTTGACTTTTCTAGATGAAACGGCTAAAATTTACAGTAGATTTTATATCTAAAAGCGATGAGAGTGTACAGTAGGTACTTATGTTCTCACAGAGAGGGAAGGTCGTCGGCTGGAAGCGTTCCCGAGTTCACATAAGCGCTGAATTTCCCACCGGAGCTGCATGGGTGAAAGGGCGTCTGCCCGCAGCCTGTGACGTAGGCGTGCGTTAAGCGTGTTTAAGTGTCTGCAAAGGATAGAAAGCCTTTGGCTTAGTATCTGTATTGCAGGAATCAGGGTGGTACCGCGGAATGATTTGATCCGTCCCTTCAGGAATCTGAAGGGGCGGTTTTTTGTTATGGCAGCAAACATTTCCGCGAAAAGAACCGTACACTTATTTAAAAGAGAACAGAAAAGGAGAACCCATGAAAGAGCAGTTAGAGAAGATCAAAGAAGAGGCGCTGCAGCAGATTTCTTCCGCTGAGAGCCTTGATACGCTGAATGACATCCGTGTCGCTTATCTTGGAAAGAAGGGAGAGCTGACCAGCCTTTTAAAGAGCATGAAGGATGTGGCTCCGGAAGACCGTCCAAAGGTGGGACAGCTGGTAAATGAAGCCAGAGCTGTGATCGAGGGCCGCTTAGAGGAAGCAAAGGCTGCCCTGGCAAAGAAGGCCAGAGAAGAGCAGTTAAAGAGAGAGGTTATTGACGTTACCCTTCCTGCAAAGAAGAACAGCGTAGGCCACAGCCATCCAAATACCATTGCATTAGAGGCAGTGGAGCGGATTTTCGTGGGCATGGGCTACGAGGTAGTAGAAGGCCCTGAGGTGGAGTATGATGAGTACAACTTTACCAAATTAAATATCCCGCCAAACCATCCGGCTAAGGATGAGCAGGATACCTTCTATATCAGCAAGGACATTGTGCTCCGTACCCAGACCTCCCCGGTACAGGCCAGAACCATGGAAACAGGTAAGCTTCCTATCCGTATGATCTCTCCGGGCCGCGTATTCCGTTCCGATGAGGTGGATGCAACCCATTCTCCATCCTTCCATCAGGTCGAGGGACTGGTTATTGATAAAAATATTACATTCTCCGATTTAAAGGGAACTCTGGCAGAGTTTGCACGAGAGATGTTCGGCGAGGATACAAAGGTTAAATTCCGTCCCCACCATTTCCCATTTACCGAACCCAGCGCCGAGATGGACGTAAGCTGCTTTAAGTGCGGCGGAAAAGGCTGCCGTTTCTGCAAGGGCTCCGGCTGGATTGAGATTTTAGGCTGCGGTATGGTACATCCCCATGTATTTGAGATGTGCGGCATTGATCCCCAGGAATATACAGGCTTTGCTTTCGGCGTAGGCCTGGAGCGAATTGCCCTGTTAAAATATGAGATCGACGATATGCGCCTTCTCTATGAAAATGATATCCGCTTCTTAAAGCAGTTTTAATTGTTCCATCATAAATAAAAAGGAGAACCGACATGAATACAGCATTATCATGGATTAAAGCATATGTTCCTGACCTGGATGTGGCTGCCCAGGAGTATACAGATGCGATGACATTGACAGGCACCAAAGTTGAAGGATTTACCTGTTTAGATAAAAATCTGGAAAAGATCGTAGTAGGAGAAGTTCTTTCCGTAGAACGTCATCCGGACGCTGACAAGCTGGTCGTGTGCCAGGTCAACGTAGGGGAAGCAGAGCCCGTACAGATCGTAACCGGAGCGCCAAATATTACAAAGGATTCCATCGGTGCAAAGGTACCGGTGGTACTGGACGGCGGACGAGTAGCAGGAGGCCATGACGGCGGCCCCCTTCCGGAGGAAGGCATTAAAATTAAAAAGGGCAAATTAAGAGGCGTGGAGTCCTTTGGAATGATGTGCTCCATCGAAGAGCTGGGCGCTGACCGGAATATGTATCCGGATGCCCCTGAAAGCGGCATCTACCTGCTCCCCGAGGACAGTGTTCCCGGCGACGATGCAGTGCGGATCCTGGGTCTGAGAGACGTGGTGTTTGAATACGAGATTACCTCCAACCGTGTAGACTGCTACAGCGTAGTGGGAATCGCAAGAGAGGCAGCCGCTACCTTCCGCAAGCCCTTCTTCCCGCCGGTGGTTACAGCTACGGGCAACAATGAGAACATTCACGATTACTTAAAGGTGAGTGTGGAAAATACAGACCTGTGTAAGCGCTACTGTGCCAGAATGGTAAAGAATATCAAGCTGGCTCCTTCACCGGAGTGGATGCAGCGCCGTCTGGCTGCCAGCGGAATCCGTCCCATCAACAATATCGTGGATATCACCAACTATGTGATGGAAGAGTACGGACAGCCCATGCACGCCTTTGACTATGACCAGCTGGCAGGTCATGAGATCGTGGTAAAATGTGCTTCTGAGGGGGATGTATTCCAGACTCTGGACGGACAGGACAGAACACTGGATTCTACCATTTTGATGATCAATGACGGTGAAAAGCAGGTGGGAATCGCCGGTATCATGGGAGGCGAAAACTCCAAGATCACAGACAATGTGTCCTCTATGGTATTTGAGTGCGCCAGCTTTGACGGCACCAATATCCGTCTTTCCGCAAAGAAGCTGGGCCTGCGCACCGATGCGTCCGGCAAGTATGAAAAGGGACTGGATCCCAACACTGCAGAAGAGGCTGTAAATCGTGCCTGCCAGCTGATCGAAGAGCTGGGAGCTGGAGAGGTTGTAGGCGGAATGATTGATGTTTATCCTGTAAAGAGAGGGGAGACAAGGATCAAATTTGAGCCTGAAAAGATCAATAAGCTTCTCGGCACCGATATTTCAAAGGAAGATATGCTGGCATATTTTGAGAAAATCGACCTGGGCTATGATGAGGCTTCCGGTGAGGTAGTCGCTCCAAGCTGGCGTCAGGATCTTCTTCGTATGGCAGATCTGGCAGAGGAAGTGGCAAGATTCTATGGCTATGACAAGATTCCGACCACACTTCCATCCGGTGAAGCAACCACAGGAAAGCTTTCCTATAAGTTGATGATCGAGGATATGGCAAGAGAGACAGCAGAATTCTGCGGCTTCTCCCAGGGTATGACATATTCCTTTGAAAGTCCAAAGGTATTTGACAAGCTTTTAATTCCTGAGGACAGTGAGTTAAGAAAGGCCATTACCATTTCCAATCCTCTGGGCGAGGATTTCAGCATCATGCGTACCCTGCCTTTAAACGGTATGCTGGTATCATTATCCACCAACTACAACCGCCGCAACAAAGAGGTGCGTTTGTATGAGCTGGCAAATGTATACCGTCCCAAGGCACTTCCTTTAACCGAGCTTCCCGATGAGCGGATGCAGTTTACTCTGGGTATGTATGGAAGCGGAGATTTCTTTGATATGAAGGGCGTGGTAGAGGAATTCTTCGACAAGGTGGGAATGGATAAGAAGGTTCATTACGATCCAAAGGGCGACCATCCTTACCTGCATCCGGGCAGAAAGGCAGATATCGTTTATGAGGGCCGCACCGTGGGCTTCTTGGGTGAGATCCATCCGGAGGTGGCTGAAAACTATAAGATCGGCGACAGAGCCTATGTAGCAGTTATTGATATGCCCGCAATGACAGAGTTTACCACCTTTGACCGGAAGTACACCGGAATTGCCAAATTCCCGGCTGTTACCAGAGATATCAGTATGGTTGTTCCAAAGGCAGTTTTGGTAGGGCAGATCGAGGATGTGATCAGCCAGAGAGGCGGAAAGATCTTAGAGAGCTGCAAGCTGTTCGATATTTATGAGGGAGCACAGGTACTGGAAGGCCATAAGTCCGTGGCATACTCCATTACTTTCAGAGCTAAGGATCACACTCTGGAAGAGAAGGAAGTCACAGCGGTGATGAATAAGATCTTAAATGGCCTTAAGGATCTTGGAATTGAGCTGAGGGCGTAAAGCAAATAGAAGATTTTTTAAGAGGGCAGAGCTGTTTTGGCTTTGCCCTTTTTAACTGAAAGGGAGAATGTGTATGGATGGTAAAAGCAGAAGCTATATGAGGGCTGTATGTGCAGTTCTGGCAGCAGGACTTTTGACGGCGGGCTGTGGAAAAGAAGAAACAGCGGCAGCGGAAACAGCGGAGATAGCAGTCCCGGAAGCCGCAAAAAGAGCAGAGGGTTCGGAAACTATCGCATCTGCAGAGTTTTTTTCAGAGTTTAAAAATACGATGTTTATATTTTCAAGCGGTGCAGGTGCATGGAGGACGGAGCTTCAGATCTGGGAAGACGGCAGCCTTTCGGGACGATTTGAGGATGCCAATATGGGAGAAATCGGAGAAGAGAATCCGCAGGGAACCATATATGAGTCTGTGTTCACAGGCCGTCTTGGATCTCCTGTCCGGCTGGATGAAAACAGCTATCAGGTGGACATTTTGGAGATGGAATATGAAAATCCATTGGAAACAGAGGAGATTATGTTGTTGTGAATTCAGTCCATTCTTATGGCTTTGTGGGAGAGAATCCGGCAGTTCGGATGAGGGAGAGGGGTAGCGGGATTGGATCAAAGACAAGGAAACGGATGCAGATGAGGCCGGAAAGGAGTTTGAAGGAGGAAGTATGCAGCCCATGGCATACAGTTTAAAGGCAATGGAGATTACCAGAGAGAGGGTCTATGAGCTGATGGAGCTGTTGGATTGATGGCTTGCAATGTTAATTACGGAGCATGGAAGATAATAAAGGCTAAAAAGCGGCAAAAATCTGTTAAAAAATGACGCAAAAAAGTTAAAAAAGTCGTTGACAAATCTGCTGCTATCCGATATAATAATCTTCGTTGCTGAGACAGCCAGTAAGAATTACTGCTAAACAGCAAAAACAGAAAATGCAGAAGTGGCGGAATTGGCAGACGCGCACGGTTCAGGTCCGTGTGGTAGTAATACCTTGAGGGTTCGACTCCCTTCTTCTGCAGGATATGAGCAGGAAGTCAGAAAACTGGCTTCCTGTTTTGCTATGTGATAAATGCAGCAGACATTTTTTGCCCTAAGAGGTAAATTATAATAGTAATTTGTCCATAAATAGTATATACTGTAAGTTGTGTGGCCATTTGCCGCAGATGCGGCTGGCCTTAAAACGGGACGAAAAGAGAGGTAGGAGTGTCATTATGCTTAGATTGGAAAATCTCTCCTTTGAAGTAAATGACGACAAAGGAGAAAAGGGCATTATCAAGGATATAAGCCTGACAGTAGATGATGGGAAATTTGTGGTGATCACAGGACCCAACGGTGGCGGTAAATCCACCACGGCTAAACTGATCATGGGAATCGAGCATCCCACAGGGGGAAAGATCTGGTTTGACGGGGAGGACATTACAGAAAAGAGCATTACAGACCGTGCAAAGATGGGTATCAGTTTTGCATTCCAGCAGCCGGTTCGCTTTAAGGGAGTTCAGGTGATCGATCTTCTCCGTCTGGCTTCCGGCAAGAAGCTTACCGTGTCCGAGGCCTGTCAGTATTTATCCGAGGTAGGACTCTGTGCCAAGGATTATATTAACCGTGAGGTCAATGGCAGCCTGTCAGGAGGCGAATTAAAGCGCATTGAGATTGCCACCATTCTTGCAAGAGGGGCAAAGCTGTCCGTATTTGACGAGCCTGAGGCGGGAATCGACCTTTGGAGCTTCCAGAACCTGATTCAGGTATTTGAGCGCATGCGCCAGAATACAAAGGGTTCCATCCTGATCATTTCCCATCAGGAGCGTATTTTAAATATTGCCGATGAGATCGTTGTGATCGCAGACGGAAAAATCGTAAATCAGGGTACAAGGGATGAGATCATGCCAAAGATCATGGGAACGGCTTCTGCAGTGGATGCCTGCTCCGGTTTCCTTGATTCCGTGCAGTAAGGGAGGACATGAGGATGGATCAGATCGAAGAGAGATTATTAGAGGAAGTGGCTGACCTTCACGGAGTGCCGGAGGGAGCCTACAATATCCGTGCCAACGGCCAGATGGCAGGAAGAAATACAACCGCCAATATTGACATTACCACAAAGACGGACAAGCCGGGAATTGACATCCGCATTAAGGCGGGTACAAAGCATGAGAGCGTGCATATTCCGGTGGTATTAAGCGCCAGCGGCTTAAAGGAAGTGGTTTACAATGACTTCTATATCGGGGATGATGCTGATGTGGTGATCGTGGCAGGCTGCGGCATCCACAACTGCGGAGTCCAGGATTCGGAGCATGACGGTATACACCGCTTCTTTGTAGGTAAAAATGCTAAGGTTAAATACGTAGAAAAGCACTATGGCGAGGGAGACGGGGAAGGAAAACGTTTGTTAAATCCCGTTTCTGAAGTATATATGGAAGAAAACAGCCTGATGGAAATGGAAATGGTTCAGATCAAGGGCGTAGATTCCACCAACCGCACTAACAAGGCCGTACTGGCAGCAGGTGCAAAGCTTCTGGTCCGCGAGCGCCTTTTAACCCATGGAGATCAGGTGGCAGAAAGTACCTATGATGTGGAATTAAACGGAGACGGCTCCAGCGCAGACGTGGTTTCACGTTCTGTTGCAAAGGATCACTCAAAACAGATATTCAAGTCCAATCTGATCGGAAATGCAAAGTGCAGCGGCCATACAGAGTGTGACGCCATTATCATGGACGATGCCAAAATCGTAGCAGTTCCCGGTCTGGTGGCTGATAATATTGATGCGGCCCTGATCCATGAGGCTGCCATCGGAAAGATCGCAGGCGAGCAGATCGTAAAGCTTATGACTCTGGGACTGACAGAGGCAGAGGCAGAGGCCCAGATCGTAAATGGCTTCCTGAAATAAAGAGAAAGAGCCGGGGAAGGGATTTAACCCTCCTCCGGTTCTTTTTTTAACGCCATCCGGTATTGTCTGGGAGTCTGGCCAAAGGTCTGCTTAAAAATCCGGTGAAAATAGCTGAAATTTTCATACCCCACAGCCATGCTGATATCCAGCACGGACAGAGCGGTGGAACGCAGGAGAAAGCAGGCCTGGTTCAGCCGCTTTTTTTGAACCAGCTCTGTGTAGGTGCAGCCGGAGAGACGGCGGATGGCCCGGGACAGCCAGGTTAAGTCGCAGTGAAGCCGTGCGGCAAGAGAAGTCAGCTCTCCGTCCTTATAGTGCTCCTCCACATACTGGTAGACCTGCATGAGAATTTCCTGCTCAAATGAGGTGCGTCCGGCCTGAATACGGTCAGTGTAATTTAAAAGCTGCAGAAAGAGAAGCCCCATGGTGATCTGGTTCATAAGCCGTTTATTCTGAAGCTCATGGGAAAGGGTCCAGAGCAGATTTTCCAGCAGATTCTGGACGGGGAGGATGTCGGCAACCTTAAAATGCAGATAGGACAGGGGAGAGTCTGCAGTCTGGAGACAGCCTACCACAAAATCCCTCAGCATACTCTGTTCGGAGCCAAGCATTGCAAGGGTCTGATCAAAAAATTCCGGCAGAATGATGAAATTGACGGCCACATCCTCTTTCCCGGCAGGAAGGATTTCCTGAGAGGCATGCTGATTTAAAATCAGAAGCTCCCCTCTTTGAAGGATAAGTTCTGTGCCATTTATGATATGAGTGGTAGAACCGGAACACATATAGATCATCTCCACGTAGTTGTGAGTGTGTCTGGGAAAATAGACAAAGCGGGTGTGGGGGCGGAACTGGATCAGCCGCCCCTCTTTGAGCATCTTTTCGCTGGTGATCACAAAATCAGAGCCTTCTGAATAAAGGGTTCGGTCTATGCCTGTTTTTCCATCAAGGATATCCTGTTCTTCTTCTGTAATATGGCTCAGTTCCCTCAAAAGCTGTTCATTCATAAATACTCCCCTTATCTGTCTGCAGAAGGCATTTTTGCTGTTCACAGTATACCACAACTCTGCAAATAAGGACAGTTTTTTAGCCAAAAACCGTTCTTTTTTTGCCCGCTGCCTTCAGGTACAATAAAGCCATGACAAAACGTGTGATGAAACGGTAAAAGGAGGAGGGCTATGGAACGCTATTATCTGGCCATAGACATCGGAGCTTCCAGTGGCCGTCATATGCTTGGGCATATAGAGAACGGGAAAATGATCCTGGAGGAAATCTGGCGCTTTGAAAACGGCATGAAGGACCGGGAAGGAAGCCTGTGCTGGGATCTGGATGCGCTGTTTGAGGAAATCAAGACAGGAATGAAGCGATGTAAGGAACTGGGAAAGATCCCTGTATCTATGGGAATTGACACCTGGGCCGTGGATTATGTGCTTTTGGATGAAAAGGATCAGGTACTGGGAAAAACCTATGGATACCGTGACGGCCGCACTCAGGGAGTGGATGAGGATGTATATAAGATCATTTCGGAAGAAGAGCTTTACAGCCGCACCGGAATCCAGAAGCAGAGCTTTAATACCATTTATCAGCTGATGGCAGTAAAGAAAAATAATCCGGAGCACCTGAAGGCGGCAAAAAACTTTTTAATGCTGCCGGACTATTTTCATTTTCTGCTCACAGGACAGAAATGTTCGGAGTACACCAATGCAACCTCGACTCAGCTGATAAATGCACAGACAAATGACTGGGATCGGGAGCTGATTGAACGCCTGGGATATCCCCAGGAAATGTTCCTTCCCTTAAGCCAGCCGGGAACGTTGGTGGGAAGCTTTACAAAAGAAATAGAAGAAGAGGTGGGATTTTCCTGCGAAGTAGTTCTTCCCGCTACCCACGATACGGGCTCTGCTGTTATGGCATTGCCTGGTGAGGGCGATAAAAACCTCTATATCAGCTCCGGTACCTGGTCCTTGATGGGGATTGAAAATAAAACAGCCATCTGTACCGAAGAGAGCCGGAAACGGAATTTCACCAATGAGGGCGGATATGAATATCGTTACCGTTATCTGAAAAACATTATGGGACTGTGGATGATCCAATCTGTGAGAAAGGAATTGGAAAATAAGTATTCTTTTGCAGAGCTGTGCGCCATGGCTTCCAGGCGCAGCGATTTCCCCTCCAGAGTGGACGTAAATGATCCGGTATTCTTAGCGCCGGATTCCATGATCCGGGCGATCCGGGAAATGTGTGCAAAGACCGGGCATCCGGTTCCTGAAACACCGGATGAACTGGCCGCAGTGGTGTATGAAAGCTTAAGCGACAGCTACAGAGAGACCGCAGAGGAAATCGAAGGCCTTACGGGCAGTCATTATAATACCATCTGTATCGTGGGCGGTGGTTCCAATGCGGAGTATTTAAACCGCCTGACTGCTAAGAAATCTGGCCGCCGGGTGCTTGCAGGGCCGGGAGAAGCCACGGCCATCGGAAATCTGATGGCTCAGATGATTCAAAAAGGAGAATTTGACACCTTAGAACAGGCCCGCAGGTGTGTGGGAACGTCATTTTCCATCCATGAATATATGCCGGAATGATAACCAGAATCAATCGAAAGGAGAATTGTTATGAATCAGACAGAACGCTATGAATCAGCAAAAGAGATGTATAAAAGCCTGGGAATCGACACAGACCAGGTGATCCAGACCTTAAAAAACATTCCTGTTTCCCTTCACTGCTGGCAGGGAGATGACGTAAAGGGCTTTGATCAGGACGGCCCCCTAACCGGCGGTATCCAGACCACAGGAAACTATCCGGGAAGAGCCAGAACGCCTCAGGAGCTGATGGATGACATGGAGATGGCTATGAGCCTGATGCCGGGCAAAAAGAAATTAAACCTCCATGCAAGCTATGCCATTTTTGAGGAGGGGGAGAATGCAGACAGGGATCAGCTAGAGCCAAAGTATTTTGCGAAGTGGGTGGAATTTGCCAAAAAGCACAATATGGGCATTGATTTTAACCCTACCTTCTTCTCCCATGAAAAGGTAAAGGACGGACAGACCTTATCCAGTCCTGATAAGGAAACGAGGGAGTTCTGGATCCGCCATGGAAAGGCCTGCATCCGTATTTCCCAGTATTTCGCTCAGGAGACAGGAGTTCCATGCGTAATGAATATCTGGACAGGCGACGGCTTTAAGGATGTGCCTGCAGACCGGATGGGTCCCAGAATGCGCTATAAGGAATCGATTGAGGAGATTTTATCAGAGCCGTACGATCCAGAGCTTGTTAAGCCCTGTGTAGAGTCCAAGGTATTCGGTATCGGCGTTGAATCTTATACGGCAGGCTCCGCCGAATTTGCCCTTTCCTTTGCAGCAACCCATAAAGGAGTACTGCCCTTAATGGACAACGGACATTATCACCCTACAGAGATGGTCTCTGACAAGATTCCCGCCCTTCTTTGCTTCTTCCCGGAGATTGCCCTTCACGTGACCCGTCCGGTGCGCTGGGACAGCGACCATGTGGTGCTTTTTGATGATGAGACAAAGGAAATCGCAAAGGAGATCGTAAGAAATAACGCCTTAGACCGTGTTTATATTGCGCTGGATTACTTTGACGCCAGCATCAACCGTATTTCTGCATGGGCTGTGGGCTTTAGAAGCTTCCAGAAAGCACTGCTGTCCGCACTTCTTACGCCGGCAGCTCTGTTAAAGGAGCTTCAGGATGAGAACCGCATGACAGAGCTTATGATGATGCAGGAGGAGTTAAAGCTGTATCCATTGGGCGATGTATGGAATGAATACTGCCGTCAGTGCGGTGTGGAAAGTGACCAGAGCTGGTTTGAAAAAATAAAAATATATGAGAAAGACGTACTGTCACAGAGAAAATAAGGAGGAAATTGAAAATGAGATTTTTAGATGCAGAATTTGTTCAGGGTTTTATCCGCATGGCAAACGACGGCTGGGAGCAGGGATGGCATGAGAGAAATGGAGGAAATATATCCTACCGTGTAAAGGATGAGGAAGTAGAGAGCGTAAAGGAAGAATTAGAGCCAAAGGAATGGCGTCCCATCGGAACTACAGTTCCAGCTCTGGGCGGAGAGTATTTCCTTGTAACAGGCAGCGGAAAGTATCTCAGAAATGTAATTATTAAGCCTGAGGATTCCATCTGCATGATCGAGTTAGATCAGGCAGGAGAGAATTACCGCATCGTATGGGGGTTAGTAAACGGCGGAAAGCCAACCAGCGAGCTCCCTTCCCACCTGATGAACCATGAAGTAAAGAAAATCGCAACAAACGGTGCATACCGGGTAATCTATCATGCCCATACGGTGAATGTGATTGCCCTCACCTTTGTACTGCCTCTGAAGGATGAGGTATTTACAAGAGAGCTCTGGGAAATGGCAACGGAATGTCCGGTCGTATTCCCTGCCGGTATCGGCGTTGTGCCCTGGATGGTTCCCGGCGGCCGGGATATCGCGGTGGCTACCAGTGAGCTTATGAAACAGTATGATGTGGCTATTTGGGCGCATCATGGAACCTTTGCCGCAGGCGAGGACTTTGACATCACCTTTGGACTGATGCATACCGTAGAAAAATCTGCGGAGATTCTGGTTAAGATGCTGTCCATGCGCCCGGATAAGCTTCAGACCATCACTCCTCAGAATTTCAGGGATCTGGCAAAGGATTTTCATGTAACTCTGCCGGAGAAGTTTTTATACGAGAAATAAAGGAGGCATCTGCATGATCCGAAAAGCCTTTAAGATGTTTTTATATCCGGGCATGGAAGAGGAGTATGAAAAGCGTCACAACCTGCTTTGGCCGGAAATGAAGGAAATGATCCACGCTCACGGAGGCCATAATTATTCCATCTATTTAGACCGGGAAACCCATGTGCTTTACGGCTATATTGAAATCGAGGATGAAGCGCTCTGGGCCGCCTCCGCCGATACGCCCATTAACAGAAAATGGTGGGACTTTATGGCGGATATTATGGAAACAAACGAGGATAATAGTCCTGTAAGCGTTGATCTTGCGCCGGTGTTTCATTTGGATTAGGGGGAACCGGCAGGAACAGAAAACTGAGGAAGCTGCAAAGTCCTTAATGGAGCAGTATTAGGAGATTTTAGACGAATTGAAAGCAGAATAAGAGATACAAAAGGAGAATGATATGAAGAAGAAAGCGGATTATCAGAAGATGCTCCTTAAAATGATACGCCCTCTGACCCGTCATTATACTGATGACGGGTTCGGACTTTATCTGGGAGCATTTTCAGCAGGATATGGAAACTGAATTGCAGAAATGGAAGGATTTTCCAGGGTTTTATGGGAGCTGGCCTCCTACTGGGCCGGGGGGAGGAGAAGACGAAAGCCTTCTTTCAGTTTACCAGAAAGGACTGGCGGCAGGAACGGATCCTGAGGCTTCTTCCTACTGGGGAGATCTTCACAATAAGGATCAGCGGATGGTGGAAATGGCGGCTATCAGCTATGGCATTTTACTGGTGCCGGAAAAGCTGTGGGAGCCGTTAAGTGAGGCATCAAAGGATCATCTGGCAGATTGGCTGTATCAGATCAATCTTTATTCTCAGGCGGATAATAACTGGCATTACTTTAAGGTGATTGTCAATCTGGCGCTAAAGAGCGTGGGAAAGAAATGGAATCCTGAAGAAGTGAAAAAAGCCATGGACCGCTATGAGTCCTTTTATCTGGGAAACGGCTGGTATTCAGACGGAAAACGGCCTCAGAAGGATTATTATGTGTCCTTTGGCATTCATTTTTACTGTCTGCTGTATGCACGGTTTATGGAAAAGGAAGATCCGGAGCATACGGCTCTTTTTAAGGAACGCGCAAAGACATTTTCAGAGAGCTTTATCTACTGGTCTGATGATGAGGGAAAGGCCCTGCCCTTTGGCCGTTCTCTGACTTACCGGTTTGCACAGGCAGCCTTTTTTTCCGCCTGTGCCCTGGCAGGAGTGGAGTGTATTTCCTGGGGCGTGATGAAGGGGATTGTGGCCCGTCATCTGGATTACTGGACGAAGTAGCCGATTTTTGATAATGGAGGAATCCTGACGGTAGGTTATACCTATCCAAACCTTCTTATGTCTGAGACGTATAATGCTCCCGGTTCTCCCTACTGGGCCTTAAAGGCCTTTGTATTTTTGGCTCTGCCGGATGATCATCCCTTCTGGCAGGCAGAGGAGGAGTCTCTTCCTTCCCTTGAGCCGGTTCACTGTATCCGGGAATGCGATATGCTGATCTGCCACAGGCCTCATGAGGCAGTGGCTCTTACAGCCGGACAGTATCCTACCATGGAGCATCCCATGGCGGCGGAAAAATATGCCAAGTTTGCTTATTCTACCGTGTTTGGATACTGCGTATCCCGTTCCTTCCATTGTCTGGAGCAGGCCGGGACAGACAGTATGCTGGCATTTTATGTCCATGGAATGTACTATGTGCGCCGCAGGTGTCTGGAGCATAGGGTAACAGAAACGGAAGTTTATGTAAGATGGAGTCCCATAGAGGGAATTGAAGTGGAAACCTGGCTGATTCCGGCAGAGGGAGGCCATCTGCGCAGGCACAGGATTGTAAGCCGGCTGTCTTGTGAGGCCTATGACTGCGGATTTTCCTATCCGGACTGCATGGAGCAGACCAGCCAGACAGAAGAGGAGCATATGGCGGCAGTGTGGGATGAAAATGGTGAAAGCTGTCTGAGTGCTTCCATGGGTCAGGGAACGGTGATCCATCCCTTTTCCAATATGAACCTGATTTTTCCAAATGTGCGTATTCCTGCGGTACATCTTGCTATTGAGCCGGGCGTTACGGAATTTGAAAGTATGGTTACAGCTTCTTTTACACAGAAGGATATTGTGATCGGAGGAGGAAACTGCTATGCCTTACGGGATTGATAATGAAACAGAGGAATGGCTTAAAGGCCTGGAGAAAAAGTTGTATGCAAAGCTTAAGGCCCAGTGCCTGAGGCTTGGGAGCATCATGCCCTATGTGCCGGAGCATGGCTGTTACTATGATATGGGGGCCAGAGAACTGACTGCCTGGACGAACGGCTTTTATGCCGGTATGCTGTGGCAGATGTATCACGCATTTAAAGAGAAAGAGTTCCGCAGGGCCGCAGAGGGGATAGAGGAGCGCCTGGACGCTGCCCTTGAGGAATTTGTAAAACTGGATCATGATGTGGGTTTTCTGTGGCTTCACACGGCGGTAGCCGACTGGAGGCTTACAGGCAATGAAACCTCCAGAAAGAGAGGCCTCCATGCAGCCGGGATTCTGGCCGGAAGGTACAATCCGGCCGGACATTATATCCGGGCCTGGAATGGAGTACGGCAGGGAGTTGCCATTGTGGACTGTCTTATGAACCTGCCGCTTTTATATTGGGCAGCACAGGAAAATGAGTCTCCTGCCTGGAAGCAGATTGCCATAGAGCATACGGAAATGGCCCTGCGCTATATTCTGCGGCCTGACGGTTCCAGTAATCATATGGTGGATTTTGATCCCGAAACAGGGGAATATAAAGATAATCCCGGAGGACAGGGATATGAAAGCGGCTCCTCCTGGAGCAGAGGCCAATCCTGGGCCATTTACGGGATGGCTCTGGCATACCGTTATACGAAAAATCAGGCCTATCTGGATGCAGCCAAGCGGTCGGCTCATTATTTTATGGCAAATGTTTCTTTAAATGACTATATCCCCCTTCTTGATTTCAGGGCGCCGAAGGAGCCGGTTTATATTGACACTACTGCCGGAGCCTGTGCGGCCTGTGGCCTTTTAGAACTCTCAGAGTATGTGGGAGAATATGAAAAGCCGCTTTATGTACAATCCGCTTTAAGATGCCTGAAGGCGGTTCAGGCATTTTGTGAGTGGGATCCTGATAAGGATTCGATCCTGGACGGAGGTTCTGCACGGTATGACAGGGCCTCAGACCGTCAGGTCCCGATTATTTACGGCGATTATTTCCTTACAGAGGCTATTCTGCGTTTTAGAGAAAAAGCATTTTTGATCTGGTAAAAAATAGGTATAATACGAATGCCCGGGACATAGACTCAGAGGGAAAAAAGCCCTGCTGAGGGGATGATTCTTCCGGGAGGAATATGTCTTTGGATGTAGTGGATCAGAAGCGGGAAAATCTTTTAAATCTGGCTTTAAGTGCTTCAGAGGAAGAACGTCTTAAATCAGAAAATCTGGAAATAGGATACGATCCGGAAGATAAAACATGGGAGCTGATCCTGCGTTATTCGGGAAATCTGGACCGCCTGAGAGAGCTTTCGGATCAGGGAGTCACGGTGAGAGAACTTTTTAACGGATATGCCATTGCCAGAGTTCCCCAGGGGCTCTTAGACCAGGTCAGCGGTCTTCGTGAGATTCAGTATATCGAAAAACCAAAGAGGCTGTTCTTTGCCATGGATATGGCAAAGGCAGCCTCTTGTCTTTTGGGGATTCAGCCGGGGAGAAGAGAGGGAGGAAGGCCATCTGGAACGGAGCCGGGCGGACATACGGGTGGTCTGGAGCGTGGACTTACGGGAAAAGGGGTGATCCTGGGAGTCATTGATTCAGGAATTGATTATCTTCACCTGGATTTCAGAAATGAAGACGGCAGTACCCGGATTTTGTATCTGTGGGATCAGGATCAGGGACAGGTCTATGACAGAGAGGATATAAACCGGGCGCTGAAAGCATATGGGGAACAAAATGACAGGAGAGCGGCTCTTAACATAGTGCCTTCTGTGGATGTCAGCGGCCACGGCACCGCAGCGGCAGCCATAGCTGCGGGAAACGGACGGGGAAGTGATGGAGTTTACCGGGGAGTGGCCTATGAAAGCGAGCTTATTGCAGTAAAGCTGGGAACTTCTCCCAAGGACAGTTTTCCCAGAACCACTCAGCTTATGGAAGGCCTGGATTTTATATTAAAGAGAGCCATTCTGCTTGAGCGCCCGGTGGCTGTTAATGTCAGCTTTGGAAATACCTATGGTTCCCATGACGGAACCAGCCTCCTGGAAACCTTTATGAATGAAGCCTCCAATTACAGCCGGAATGTAATTGTCACAGGTACGGGAAACGAAGGAGCGTCAGCAGGCCACATGGCGGGACAGCTTGTCATTGGAGAAAGGGAAAGGATTGAGCTGTCTGTAGCTCCCTTTGAGACCAGTTTCAGTGTACAGATCTGGAAGTCCTATGCAGATCAGTTTTCCATTCTCCTTACAGCGCCTGATGGACGGAGCCTGGGGCCGATTGAAGAACGGCTGGGGCCTCAAAGACTGGAAAATGGAAATACACGTATTCTGATCTATTATGGAAAGCCCAGTCCCTACAGCCGGGCTCAGGAGGTTTACTTTGATTTTATTCCTTTGAAGGATTACACCGACAGCGGGATCTGGACCTTTCAGCTGACACCAATAGAGCTTGTCACAGGCCATTATGATTTCTGGCTTCCTTCAGGCCGGATTTTAAATCCCTCCACCCGTTTTCTTCGTCCGGTGCCGGAGACAACACTTACGATTCCTTCCACAGCATCAGGGGTTATTTCTGTAGGAGCATATAATGATTCAAATCTGGCATATGCGGATTTTTCCGGCCGTGGCTTTACCAGGCAGACCAGGCAGGTAAAGCCGGATCTGGCTGCTCCCGGAGTCGATATCGTCACCGCAAAAGCAGGAGGGGGATATGAAGCGGTGACAGGAACCTCCTTTGCAGCCCCATTTGTCACGGGGAGCGCGGCGCTTTTGATGCAGTGGGGCATTGTAGACGGAAACGACCCCTTTCTTTATGGGGAAAAGGTAAAGGCCTACCTCATCCGCGGCGCCCGCCATCTTCCCGGTTATACAGAATGGCCGAATGAGAGGGTGGGGTATGGGGCACTGTGCGTGGAGGAGAGTATACCGAAATGATTTTTTTCTTTTTGTGAAAGAAAGAATTGAATTGACCTGTCTTTTACAAGTATAATATCATTATAAGCCTGTTTGTTATTTGTACTTTTATGAGAGAGGTGAAGAAAAAATGGCAAATCTTATGACAGATTAATTGCTGCCGGATATTCTGTACAGGAAGCGAAAGAAAAGATTGGCGCTGTTGTAATAGAAGAGATTTACGATGTCATGAAGGAAAATCAACCATATGATGAGCAAAGATATGCCGGTGCATTAGAAAATATGGTACGGCAGTGTATTGACTATGAAGATACACATGAAATTCTGACAGAATGGAACAAATGGGATAATCTGGTTCAGGAAGGATATGGGACCCTCGTTGATCAAAATTTCGAAAAAATGATTCCGTTATGGTGGAAAACATGGGAAATTTTTCAGAAAATTATTAAAACGGCAGAATATAAAATAGGCATTAGTGGACTTATGGAATTTCAGGACTATGAATATCCAATAGATGCATGGCTGCAGGATATGGAAATGGAACTGGGAAATGCAGGTGAACACGAAAAGCGTGTAGAATTTTGCCGGAGAATCCTGGAAATGCTGGACAGGAGCTTTGATGATGGCAGTAATTTTAAATCCGCAATCGGGGAAGAGTTATATGCAGAAGGAAAAGTGGAACAGGGGAGAACGTGGTTTGAAGACTGGCTAAAGGAGGAACCGCATAACCAGAATGCTCTGAATGTCTGGAGCTGGTGTGTTCAGGAAGAAAAAGGAGCAGAAGAAGCCTATAAAATTATTCGCAGGGAAGTTATAGGTGTCGCATGTACGTTTAAAAATGAACTCCTATTCGGGCGGGCGAAATTACTGGCAGAAAAACTGGGAAAATCAGAAGATCTGGAATGGATAAAGTCACAACTGGAGACTTTTTCAAAGGCGGTTGAAAAAGCTGATCTTATATCCAAACGATCCCTGCCCCTGCGGCAGTGGGAAAAAATACAAGAAATGCTGTGGAAGAAAACAGTAAGGGAGATTTCTTAAGATGACCGAAGAAGATATAAAAAATTTATCGAAAAAAGAATTGCAGGACATCATTTTTAAAGTACAGAAATTATTGTCAGATAAACAGAAAAAGGAATTCCAGAAGATAGTTAAAGAGGCTGGAATACAGCCTGGGAATAAGAAATCACAGGCAGCGTTAGTGAGAATGTCGGATGATTTTGTGAATGAGAAAATGATACAAATACAGAATTGGAAGGATCAGATTGATGAAGGGGAGCTTTACCTTGATACAGAAGAGTATGAAGACTACTCCAGCGGATACTGGGAAGCAGACTGGATTACAGAGTATTATGATAATCAGGGAATCGGCGATAAGATCATGTCTATGATTCGGTTTGCGGAGGATTGTGTCGATGACAGACGGTATCAGGAAGCAAATGAGATATATGAATGGCTGTGGCAAATGTCTGTTTCTACAGACAGTGAGTACGAAGACTACGTGGATCTGGAGATGCTGGAAGAAAATAATCTGATACATACAGACATGAAACATCTGGCGCTGCTGACTTTATATGCGGATTATCAGGTGCTGCCGGCAAAGGAGCGCGCTAGGGATATCTATCTATATTTTTCCAGCAGTGCATTTACAAAATTACATTTGGAAGAAATGTTCCATGTCGGAAGAGAAGAGCTGGAGGAAACAGAACAGTTCTGGGAAGACTGGATTGATCTTCTGAAGGCGAAAAATGGAGATATAGAAGCCAGACTTCTGAAAGAAGCCGTTTTGTATTGCAGAGGGATAGATGGCCTGCATGAAATGGCGAGAGAAAATGCATCTGTACATCCATCTTTGTATTTATCTGTGATGGAGCAGTATGAGAAAGGGCATTTATATGACGAAATTGAAAATGTTGGTGAAGATGCATTGAGTAAAATTAATGCTAATCTGAGAATACGGAGTGAAATTGCTTTAAAGGCAGCATTTGCAGCCTCCTGTTTAAATCATGAAGAAAAAATGATGCAGTTTTGCTGGGAAAGTTTTGTTTCTGATTCTACAGTGAAGAATTATCTGCGGCTGTTTGGAACTGAAAAAATGGCAGAAACTTATGGAATGTGCGGAAAAGAGATTTTGAGTAACAGATTGAAAGGAAATACGGATCTGCGTTACAATCATTCAGAATTGAATCATAATGTAATCGGCGATTATGAATATTATCGATTAGTGTTTTATACAGGTGGTTTTAATGCCATAAAAAATATTTCAAAAAATCCGAAAGGGTCTTTGGGATGGAGCGGCTCATTTATAGATGAGGGAATACGGTTATTTTTACTGTATTTATATGAGTATCCGCTTCCTTCAAAGGCTGCGAAAAGTATATCCTCCTGTATAGGATTCCCTGATGAAAATCAGCGAAAAGATTTACTGAAATTCGAGACAGAAATTCAAAGGGAATGTCAGGAACACAAAGTAACTGAATTTTGGAATTACTTTCAGAGGTGGAAAAAATATTTTCCAATGGAGAGAGCAGAACGTGAAAAATATCTGACGTGGGCAGAGAATATTGTATATAAAAGAGCTGATGCGATCGTATTCGGACAGCATAGAAGTCATTACGGTGAAGTTGCAGGACTTCTGGCAATTGTGGGAGAAATAAAAGAAGATATGGGAATACAGGGGGCAAAAAGATGCATTTATGAACAATATAGGAAAAAGTTTCCGCGACACTCTTCTTTCCAGGGAGAAATGAGAGATTATTTGGGATAAACCTATCAACATTCTCCGCTTGATCTTCTTGATTCTGTATTTCGTTTTCAAGCATTTCAATCTTGGCTCTCAGTTCTGCCTGCTCCTGCTCATAATCATCAGCCAACATCTGAAAACGAGCTTCGGACAGTTTTCCGTTGACCATATCCTCATAAATACGCTTGAACAATCTGTCCAGTTCAGCCAGACGGTTTTCGGATTTCTGCAAAGTTCGTTTCTTGGCAGAAAGCTCTTTCTTTGCTTCCCCACTTCGCTTTGCACCCAATGCTCTGCGGAACGCATCTTCATAATTGGCAACACATTGGATTACCAACCTCATGTGTTGGAGCGTACCTTTTTCCAGAACTACGGCTCGGATGAAGTGTGTATCGCAGACTTCCTTGCCCTTTTTACGGGAAGTGGAGCATACGAAGTGATCTTGTCTGGTTTCAAAACTGTTGCTGGTGCAGTAGTACAATTTCTCACCACAATCGGCACAGCGGACGAGACCGGAGAACATATTGGTCTTGCCTGTTCTGGCGGGTCTGCGTTTGTTCTTGCGAAGCTCCTGCACACGAGCAAAGGTTTCTTCGTCAATAATAGCTTCATGGGTGTTCTCGAAAATCTTCCATTGATCGGGAGGGTTTTCGAGTTTCTTTTTGCTTCTGTACGACTGCTTGCGGGTCTTGAAGTTGACCATATGACCAAGGTATTCCTGCTTTTCCAGTATGCCGGTGATAGTGTGATGGTGTATAAATAAAGTTGACAGCCTATTCTCAAGGATTTCATAGTATAATCAAGAGAATAAGGAGGTGCCCAACTATGGCACGAAGTCAACGTAAGTACGATCATGAATACAAAGTGCAGGCAGTTAAGCTTGCAAAAGAAATCGGTGGTGCGAAAGCCGCTAAAGAATTAGGAATTCCTGAAGGGACTATCCATACCTGGCTTAAAGCCGTAAGAACCGGACAACTGGATATTGGAGAAGGTGCCCATACTCCAGAATCTGCCATGAGCCTTGCGGAGGAATTAACCATGCTTCGAAAACGCGTGAAAGATCAGGATAAAGAAATTCGTCGTCTGAAAGAAGAAAACGAGTTTCTGGAAGAAGCCAGCGCTTTTTTCGCAGCGAGCCGTCGGAAGTCTCTAAGACCGAAAGAATGAAATTCATTGCGATTAAGACTGACGATGGCACCATCAAGGGAAAACTGGCTTTTTACTGTCGTATGCTACATGTGAGCCGTCAGGGATT
>OLGL01000854.1_pt1 | contig 35057 bp, 30 predicted proteins | sample 1605041 | NCBI WGS metagenome assembly OLGL01 (sample SAMEA3888905, study PRJEB22519) | human gut metagenome | biome: human gut; feature: human-associated habitat; material: faeces | place: Denmark | collected 2010 | reverse complement strand
CTAGAGAAGATAAATATAAAGGATTAAAAACATTAATTCATAATATTTGTAATAAGGGTGCACATCAGAATTCTCTAGGCTTTTTTATTTAATCTTGAATTTTATGTTGTAATTTATTTTTTACAGCATCTTTGAAAATAGAAAAGATTTCTTGTAGTCTTTCTGTGGAGATACCTGTTCCTTCAGAAATTTTAGCTAAACGCTGTTCATCAGTTAATTGACGATAATCGTCTAAATATTCATGACGTTCCTCTTTAGTCATATTAGCTAATTTATCTCTACCGGATTGCATATATTCATCGAGAATATCTACTTCTTGTTGAGTGATTTTGCCTTCAACTACTAATTGATTAGTGAATTTAGCGAGTCTTTCGGATAAATCATCACGATCTTTAGGTGCTTTAGGGTTTGGTTTAAATAAAATGCGTTTTAATGTATCTACAGGGATAGTAGTGCTTTCGGAGATATCTGCTATATTAGCACGTAAGGAGAAATGTTCACGATTTTCTTGACGATATTCTCTAGCATCTCTGCGGTCTAATTTACGAGCTTTATCTTCATATTTTTGTCTGTCTTTATAAAAACTGATGATTTCTTTTTTCAATTTAGTAGCTTGATTAGTGGAAATAGTATTGCGTTCTAAGGCTTTATCTACAGACACAAAATCTTTTGCAGCATCTTTACGAGTAGATAGATACATCCAAGAATAATCACTTTCAAATTGTGTGCAATAATTTTGTACTTCTTCGTTGTGTACAAATGGTCTAGATGGAGGCGGTGGTAGTTGCGGAGGATTAGCTAAAGCTACACCACTTAATATAAATGTACTACAGCCAGTTAAAATAGCAGCTGTAAGTTTTTTCTTTAAAGTAGTTTTCATGAGATACACACCCTTTCGGCTATTGATTTATATAAATATCGCATATTTTTTATTTGTACATTTAGTATATCATTGAAAAAAAATAATCATATTAAAATTTAATTAACTTTAGATTAAAAAAAAGAGCCTATATATAGGCTCTTTTCATATTTATATTTTATTTTACAACTAAAGCAGGACATGGAGCATGTTCTACTACATATTGGCTTACAGAGCCTAAAAGTACACCTTTTACAAGACCAAGTCCACGACTGCCAATTACTACTAAGTCAGCTTTGATTTCATCAGCAAAATCTGTGATAGTAACAGATGGAGAACCAGTTTCTGAAGTTGTAATTACATTGATTTTTTCAGGAACTTTATTAGCAGCTTTCTCTAGTATTTCATTACCAGCTTTTGTTACTGCTTCTAAGATTGCATCAGAGAGGCAAGCATTGATTGCTAGTTGGTTGATATTTGCTACATAAAGAATGTGAATATCTGAATTATATACTTCGGCAATTTTAATAGCTTCTTCAATAGCTCTATCAGAAGTTTCAGAGCCATCTACTGGTACTAAAATACGTTTAATATCTGTCATAAGGAATCCCTCCAAAGATTATTTTACAATGATTACAGGACAAGTTGATTTTTCAAGAATTTGGCGACTTGTACTACCATTTAAAATACTGCTAAATAAATTCAATTTACGACAACCCATGATGATTAAATCTGTATTATGAGCTTTGGTAAATTCTAAAATTTTTGAAGCAGGTTGTCCACTTAAATGATGTGTGCTGATATCAATATTTGCAGGCAATAAATCTTTTGCCCTAAGAAAAACACTTTCAGCATAACGAGAAACTGAACCAGTCAACGGAGTGGCTAACCAAGAAGAATATGTTGATTTATCATCAGTTTCTGTGGAAAAGTATGTAACTAATAATAAACAAATCTGTGCTTGGTATATTTTTGCTAAATCTGAAGCTAAAGATAAAGCTTTGAATGATTCTGCTGTGCCATTTATAGGAACGACAATTTGTTGTATATTTGGCATATATTACCACCTAATTCTTGAACTATTTGTATGTATATTTTATTTCGCTAAAAAAAGTGAAAATCCCTTTAATTTTGTAAAATTTTTCTAAAAATAAAATTTTCTCTGCCTGATAAAGCTCAATTGTGATTTTGACGTCTAGTTTGAAAAAATTTTTTTACTAGTAGAGAACATTCATCTTCGAGTACACCAGCACGTATTTGTGCTTGATGATTTAGCCAATGATTATTTACGATATTAAATACAGATTCACAGCCGCCAGCTCTCCAATCAGTAGCACCATAGACTAAGCGTTTTAATCTACTAGAAAAGATAGCACCAGCACACATAGGGCATGGCTCAATTGTTACATATAAAGTTAAATCAGAAAGTCGCCAATTTTGAAGTTTAGTACAAGCTTTGCGAATAGCTACAATTTCTGCATGAGCAGTCGCGTCAAATGTTTTTTCGCGAAGATTATGACCGCGAGCGATGATATTGCCTTTATCATCGCAGATTATAGCTCCTATAGGAATTTCACCGATAGCAAAAGCTTTTTTAGCTTCAATTAGCGCTTCTTGCATACCTTCAATATCATTTTTTATCTGTAAACGTTCCATGATATCACCACATTTATATTTGTATTTTAATATTGTCTATACTATAATAAATAAGCTATAGTCTTGGCAAGAACAACTGACAATTAATTTGCAGTTGATTTTTGAGGAATGTTTTTGTCTGCAAATAGCAATAAACCTTGATTTTTAGGTTATTGACTTAGGCGAAAGAGTGGAGGCTTATAATGAACTGGTATCTTATTGTAATTGCCCTTTATGCTGTGTTATTAATCGCTGTTGGTGTGATAATATCACGAAAAGTAAAAGGAGCAGATGATTTCTTTGTTGGTGGACGTAAAATGGCACCATTTTTATTATTCATCACTTTGGTAGCACCAAATATCGGTGCAGGCTCAACCGTTGGCGTAGCAGGTATGGGCTTTACTTCAGGTATCTCTGCTGCATGGTGGATTATCGCTTCAGCTGTAGGTACATTTATTTTGGCATTTGTTATTGGTCCTAAAATTTGGGAAATAGCCAAAAATCGTGGTTTTTATACTTTAGGTGATTATTTAGAATATCGCTATAATCGTTATTTTAGAGGTCTTATATCATTGATGATGGCGATTGGCACTTTAGCGATTTTTGCTGGTCAATTGATGGGTATTGCCTGGATATTATCTGTAGTAGCAGAAATAGATAAAACTACAGGTGTTCTAATCGCTTCTGTTGTAGTCGTTTTATATTTTTGTGCAGGTGGATTTTTATCAGCTGTTTACGCAAATTTAATTGAAGCCGGAGTAAAATTAATCGGTTTTATCGTAGCTGTGCCACTTGTATTATCTTTTGTTGGTGGTCTTGATGGTTTACAGGCAAAAGTCGTAGCTAATATGGCTGATGTAGCAAAATCAACAGCTTATTTTAGTTTTGATGGTTTAGGTAATACTGTAATCATGGGCTTTTTCTTGATGTTGATGCCATCATTTTTCCTATCTCCAGCGCTTATCGGCAAAGTGTATAGTGCAAGAGATAAAAATACAGTACGCATTAGTACGTTTGCTTGTGGTTTAGTCATGTTATTATTTTCTATCATTCCTGTTACTTTAGGTATGGCAGCTTATGCTATTGCCCCAGATTTACCACAGCAGGATTTAGCACTTCCTTATGTAATGAAAGAATGTATGCCATTTTGGGCTTCAGCTTTAGCTTTGGCAGCTATTTTCTCGGCGGAAATCAGTGCAGCAGATGCAGTTTTATATATGATAACAACATCTTTTACAAAGGATTTATATAAATCCTTTATCAATCCGAATGTTTCTGATGAAAGCTTGATTAAAGGCAGTAGATTTGTAACTGTAATGGCAGGTATTATAGGTATTGGTCTTGCGATTATTTTGCCAAATGTAATTTCAGCATTATCTATTTTCTATTCCTTGATGTCTGTATCCATTACAGCACCATTATTATTCGGTTTATTTACAAAACGCAGCAGTGCCTCATCTGCTATAATTTCTACAATAGTGGGGATTATAGTTACTGTAGGATTAGATTTATTTAATGGTAATAAAGGCATTTGGATTTTAAATGCTCAATCTACAGCTATTATGTTGACGTTAATAATTATGTTCATCATGATGTTTGTAAGTCCAAATAAAAAAGTACTAAATAAATAACAAAAAGAGCGACTTTAATTTTTTAATTAAAGTCGCTCTTTTTGTTAGAGAAAATTATCGGTAGATTTTACTAGATTGATTTTATATTTGTTGGCTAAAATATTATATCTAGTTTCACTGTATTGCTCGAAGCCTTGAATATCATTCATGCAATCAGTGAGTACGTATATTTTGCGTGTTATCTCTAATTTATCGAAATAATATTCGCAGATTTGGCGGATACTTTCAAGTACGCAATGAGATTTTGCTTCACCTGCGATAATAATTTTATCAAAGGAAGCAATCTCAGTGAGTAAATCTGTATTTGTATCATCATGCATGGAGTATTCAGGTTTGATGATACCATACATTTCAGAAAGTGGATATTGCCCTTTATTGATTTTTGTTAAAGGAATATTTTGAGCTAAGGAAATAAAGTGAATAATATTATTAAATTGACTCTCTAAAGTAGCACCTACAGTACCGTTGATACAATGGTAAGGCCAAATACATAATTGTTTATCAGCTTTTTCTAAATGACGAACATAATTTTTACTAAGTGCAGGGTCAACAGTAGCTCTCCATTTACCTTCTGTTAAATCAGAAGCTTTGATAATGGTATAAGGAGCAGGGTGATTGCCTTCAATATCTACCCACCAGCAAGGGTGAAAGATTTGTTTTACTTCATGAGTATCTAGTGAAACAATGATTTTAGATAATTTATCCATATGTTTATAGAGAAATTGACTTAAGCGAATTACATCTTGCTTCGCTCCTGCAACACCTAAAGCTCCATTATCCATAAAATCTGTTTGGATATCAATTCCCAAAAAGAGAATTTTCGGTTTGTTTTCTTCTGTTTGGGCTGTTGGTGCTTGCCCAGCCCATTTGAGAATTTGATTTAAAGGCAAAGGATTGATTAATTGACCGACCGAGTCTTTATCGAAGATATGGTAAAATGGTACTGACAAAAAAATCACCTCTTTTATATTTTATAAAGCAAAAGCTCAGGAAATCCTGAGCTTTTATTTTGTCTATACTTCTTATGATTTACCAGTGATATTTTTCACCACGGCTGATTTTGAAAGCACGATAGATTTGTTCTACGAGTAGAAGTCTTATCATTTGATGTGTAAATGTCATTCGTGAAAAAGAAATACGTTCATCAGCACGTTTGCGGACTTCTTCAGATAAACCAAAAGCTCCTCCGATTAAAAAGGTTATATGGCTTTGTCCAGATAAAGTAAGTTTATCAATTTTGGCAGATAGTTCTTCTGAGGAAATATCTTTACCAAAAACATCAAGTACAATTAAATAACTATTTGCTGGAACTTTCTTTAAGAGTCTTTCACCTTCAGCTGTTAATGTAGCTTTTTTCTCAGCTGGTGAAGGATTATCTTTCATTTTTTCTTCATTGATTTCAATGAATTCTAATTGTGTAAAAGGTTTTAAGCGTTTTACAAATTCATTGATACCATCGCGTAAATATTTTTCTTTAATTTTACCTGAAGCTACAATTGATATTTTCATGATTAATTATTTGTTGGCATTTCAGCTAGAGTAGCTGTAACGTCGCCAACTTGTCCATTTCTTGAGATTGTGATTGTGATATTATCGCCGACTTTATGTTCAGCTATGATACTGCGTAAATCAGCTACAGTATTAGTGTCTTTACCGTTGATTTTTAAGATTAAATCGCGTTGTCTAATACCAGCTTGGTCAGCAGGACTGCCGAGTTCAAGTTGCATTACAATGACGCCAGCATCGACATTTAATTTATAACCAGCTTGAGCTGCAGTTTGTTTATCAAGAACACCCACGCCAAGATATGGGTAAGTTACATGACCTTTATTGATTAATTCATCAATGATTGGTTTAGCAGTATTGATAGGAATAGCAAAACCGATACCTTCAACGCCAGTAGCAGCAAGTTTGGCACTATTGATACCAATTACTTGACCATCAGCATTTACAAGTGCACCGCCAGAGTTGCCAGGATTGATAGCTGCATCAGTTTGTAAAAGTTTTAGACGATTATCGCCGATAGTTAAAGTGCGGTTTAATGCACTGATTACGCCAGCAGTTACACTACCCTGAAATTCTAGACCTAAAGGATTGCCGATAGCAATGGCAGGTTCACCGACCATGATATCATCGGAATTACCGAATTCAGCAGTTGGTAAATCAGTAGCATCTACTTTGATTACTGCTAAATCAGAATATGGGTCAGTGCCAACGAGCGTAGCAGGAAGTGTTCTGCCATCAGCGAGAGCTACAGTGATATCTTTAGCACCTTCAATTACATGGTTATTAGTTACGATATAACCATCACTTCTGAAAATAACGCCAGAACCAGTACCTTTATCAATTTCAACTTGACGATTGAACCAATCGCGAGCGACTGCTTTATTAGTGATACCAACAACAGCAGGACCTACTTTTTTAGCTGCTTGCACTATTGGTGTATTGCGCGCATCGGAAATAGGTGCAGTGGATTTTTCACTAGAAGCGGAAGATGCTGCAGCAGAAGATGAAGATACAGCACTTTGTTCATTATTAGTACAACCGCCAAGAAAAATACTCATAGTGATAAGGCAAATGCCTAAGATGGAAAGTGGAGAACGCATAGAAAAACCTCCTTAAAATAATTATCTATTTAAAATATAGATAGAATATTAAATTTAATTTTTTATATTTAACATTCTATCAGGTGATGCCACATGTAAAGAAATATCCGTTAAATTATTTTCTTGAAAAATTTGCTTGATTGTATTTAAAGCAATATCAGGCGAATTATTTTGTTCACTGAGGTGAGCCAAAATTATCTGTTGAGGTTTAGCTTGAAGTCTGTTGATAGCAAAACCTGCATCAATATTAGATAAATGACCTTTAGTGCTTAAAATACGTTTTTTCAATGACCATGGATATTGACCATTTTGCAATAATTTTAAATCATGATTAGCTTCCAATACTAAAATATCAGAATTCTCTAAAGCAGATTGCACTGTTTCACTTACAAAACCTAAATCAGTAGCTAGAGTTATTTTTTCAGTGAATTTCTTTGTTTTAGCATTATCTTTATACTTAGATATAGTGTAACCTACAGGGTCGATTGCATCATGAGAAATATTGAATATTTTTATAGCTAGATTGCCGATATCAATATTATTAGTTGTAAGTGCTTGGCAATTTTTTAAATTTATATCTGTAAATTTTTGAGTAATAGCTATTTGTTTTAATGTAGCAGTTTTGCTATAAATGGGCACATTATAATTTTTAGTCAATGTCTTTAAACCACGGATATGGTCGATATGCTCATGCGTTATAAAAATAGCATCTAAGTCTTCAATATTTAAATGGAGTTGTGCTAAAGCTTGTTTCAATTTACGGGTGCTAATACCCATATCAATCAAAATAGCATTATTATCATCATAGATTAAAGTACAATTGCCACGGCTACCACTAGCTAAGACAGATATGTTCATAAAATAAAAAACCTCATTTCTGATTTTTATTGATTATATGTGTATATAGCCTTAGCCAGTAATATGATTAGTATATTACTAGGATAAGAAAAATACAATATAAAAAGCCACAGAAAACTGTGGCTTTAGATTAAATTTTAATTAAAATTAATTGAATTAATGAACTAACTAACTTTAGCTTTGCTATTTAATTTAGCTTTACATTCTGCGCAAGTGCCATAGAAGTAAAATTGATGACGATGAACATCATAAGAAGATTGACTAGCAACTTCTTCTACACATTTAGCAAAATCGATCATGATATCATCAACTCTGCTACATTCAGTACAGCAGATATGAGCATGAGAGCTAGTGTTTGCGTCATAACGGAAAGAATCTTCACCGACATTTAAGATATTGATTAATCCGATTTCGTGTAAAATATCAACAGTTTTGTAAATAGTAGCCAAACTCATTGTAGGGTAATAAGGTTGCAATTTATTAAATATCATTTCAGCATTAGGATGTGCTTTAGTGTTACATAATGCGTTATAGATTGCCAAACGTTGTGGCGTTACTTTGAAACCTTTTTTTCTTAAGAGCTCAGTCACTTTTTTATTATCTAACATGGCTGTATCGCCCCTTCCAAAAATAGTTATTAATAATAATTGTTATTAAAATAGAAAAATTATCCAAAAACTATAATTTTATTCTAAAAGAAAAATAAATCCTTGTCAATAGTAAAGGGTGCTATATATAAGCTTTAAGAAGATTTTTTATAAAAATTATTAAATAGTTAAATAAAATTATAGGGTAGAAATAATTATATAATATATGAAAACTGTCTCTTTTAAAATTTTTGGTAGATATGATATAATTTAGAAATAATGTAGATTTGTAATAAATTTTATTAATAAAATTTATTGATTAGCTAATATTTTAATTTAGAGATTGTTAGGAGTGTGATATATTTGCACATGAGTTTTACTATAATGATGGCTTTAGTAATGGCTGTTATCGCTTGTAGTAGTATTTTATTAGCAAAGGAATATATTTCCGCTAATGTTTATAAATCCGCGAGAAAAAAATTAATCATTATTAATTTAGTAGCTATTGTGGGTTTTGCAGTATTATATCCTAAAATATTAGATTTTGAATATACTTCAATTCTCATAAAATTAGTTGTAATGTGGTATGTATTGCAAGTCTTTTTATCCATTATAGCTTTATTGGTGAAGATTTTCCGCTTAATTTATGAAAAAACAAGTGGCACTAAAGTTGATGAAAGCAGACGTAGATTTTTACATGGCGTTGTTTGGGTGCCTGCTATTTCAGCTACTTTATATGGTGGTTTATACGAAAGCCGTAATATAGAATTTGTAGAACAAGATATAGATTGTAGTGCATTTCCTAAATTAAATGGCTTGAAAATAGCTCATTTAACGGATGTACATTTGGGAAATTTCTTCTCAGTTAGACAGTTTTATGAGATTTTAAATGAAATAGCACATAAAGCTCCAGATATGCTCGTCATCACGGGTGATGTTTTTGATAGTGGCAAGATAAATGATGAAGCTATCAAGATATTAAATGCTTTTACACCGTATTTTCCTTTTGGCGTTTATTTTTGCTGGGGTAATCATGAACATATACGTGGTATAGAACATCTACAAGAAGCTTTAAGTAAGACAAATATCAAAATCTTAAATAATCAGTCCGTAAAGATTTTAAGTGGAGATAAACCTTTATATCTTTTAGGCGTGGATTATGTAGATGAAAGAGGCGGACAAGAGTCTGCTAATATGCGAGAACAGTATTTACAAAAAGCTTTAAAAGATGTACCAGAAGATGCTTATAAGATATTGCTTGCTCATCATTCTATTTTTATAGATGAAGCTTTTAAACATAATATAAATTTGACTTTAACAGGTCATACACATGGAGGACAATTTGCTTTTTTAGGTATACCTATTATTCCTATGTTTAAGTACATGCGTGGAAGATTTGAGCAGAATAACTCCATTGGTTATGTAAGCAATGGTGCAGGCAGTTGGTTCCCTTATCGCATTGGTTGCCCACCAGAAGTTACTTTCTTTAATTTTAAAGCTTAAAAATATCATATTGTATTTTGAAATTTTGAAGATTTTGGGGTGATATGATGAACGATATAGCAAAAATGCAAGACCTTTGGCAAGAAATGAGTTCATGGATGACAACATATATGAAATCTTTTTATTCGCCAGAAGCAGCAAAGACAGCAAAATCTCATTTGGAGATAAAATCGGCCAAAACGATATTTTTTGACGATGCTCAAATCGTAGATGGCATAATATTAAAAGAAAAACATACATGGAAAGTAGTAAAAAACTGCGAAAATTTGGCTAAGCATTTGAATTTAAATGAACATGATAGTTTGTTAGCTAAAATGATAGGTTTATTCCATGATGTAGGTCGCTTTTATCAGTTCACAGTATATCGCACCTTTAATGATGCCTTATCTGAAAATCATGCTAAATTAGGTCTAAAAGTTATAAAGGATTTACCTTTTATGACTAAATTAGATAAAGAAGATTTAGCGACTTTAAAATTTGCCATAGGTAATCATAATGCTAAAGAAATAGCGCCTACAGAAAATCAAAGGCATTTAGCTTTTGCTAAATTAATTCGCGATGCTGATAAAATAGATATTTATCGCGTATTAAAACCATTTTTAGGACCTACAGATGGTAGAGGTTGTAGCCCTGATTTTGTGGATTTATTTGTAGCAGGCAAGCAATGTGATTACACAAAAATGAGAACACAAGATGATAGAAAACTTGTGCGTTTGATGTGGGTATATGATGTATATTTTGCATGGTCATTACAGCAGATTGTAGAACAAAATTATATTGAAGATATAATCAATAATCTAGTTCAAGATGAAAAAATGATGCAAGGTATTACTCGTTTGCGCAATTATATCCAAGAAAAACTACAAACGAAAGATATTTGGCAAGGTTAAAGCTGACAAATAATAGTTTATCATGATATCATATAAGATAAACTATAATTTGATAAAAGAAGGGGAAAAAATAATGGCAGAATTAATGGCTTCTAATTTTGTGCATAATGCTATTGATGAAGATTTAAAAGAAGGTAAATATACTGAAGGAATACATACACGTTTTCCTCCAGAACCAAATGGATATTTACATATTGGACATGCAAAATCCATATGCTTAAATTTCGGTACAGCTCAAAAATATAATGGTCTTTGTAACCTTCGTTTTGACGATACTAATCCAGTAAAAGAAGATGTAGAATATGTAGATTCTATTCAAGAAGATGTAAAATGGTTAGGTTTTACATGGAAGGATAGAAAATATTACGCTTCTGATTATTTTGAAAAACTCTATGATTATGCAGTAGAGTTAATCAAAAGAGGTAAAGCTTATGTAGATGATTTAACTGCTGATGAAATCCGCGAATATCGTGGTAATTTGACTGAAGCTGGTAAAGAATCTCCATATCGCAATCGTAGTGTAGAAGAAAACTTAGATTTATTTACACGCATGAAAAATGGTGAATTCGCTGATGGCGAAAAAGTTTTACGTGCAAAAATCGATATGGCTTCACCTAATATCACTATGCGTGACCCAGTTATCTATCGTATAGCACATATTTCTCATCATCGTACAGGTGATGCATGGTGCATTTATCCAATGTATGACTTTGCTCATCCATTATCTGATGCTATCGAAGGTATTACACATTCTATCTGTACTTTAGAATTTGAAGATCATCGTCCACTTTACGATTGGCTTTTAGATAGTCTTGGTTTTGACGTAAATACACGTCCACGTCAGATTGAGTTTGCTCGTTTGAATATCACAAAAATGGTTATGAGTAAACGTAAACTTCGCCAATTAGTAGAAGGTGGTTATGTATCTGGCTGGGACGACCCACGTATGCCGACTATCTCTGGTCTTCGTCGTCGTGGTTATACAGCAGCAGCAATTCGCGATTTTTGTGAACGCATTGGCGTAGCTAAGGCAAATAGCTTAGTAGATGTAGCAATGCTTGAACATTGTGTGCGTGAAGATTTAAATGCTCATGCAAACCGTATCATGGCAGTGCTTGACCCTATCAAAGTTGTAATCACAAATTATCCAGAAGATAAAACAGAAATGCTTGCTTGTGAAAACTTACCAAATACAGATGCTAAACATTATATGCCATTTAGCCGTGAAATTTATATTGAACGTGAAGACTTCATGGAAGAAGCACCAAAGAAATTCTTCCGCTTAAAACCAGAAGGCGAAGTTCGTTTGAAAAATGCTTATATCATTAAATGTGAAGAAGTTATAAAAGACGAACAAGGAAATATCGTAGAACTTCATTGTTCATATGACCCAGATTCCAAAACTGGTGGTAAAACAGCAGGACGTAAAATCAAAGGTACTATTCATTGGGTAAATGCTTCTACAGCTTTAGATGCACAAGTTCGCCTTTATGATTATTTATTAAATGATGAAGAAGGAGCAGTAAATGGAGATTTCATCGCTTCTTTAAATCCAAACTCTTTAGTAGTATTAGATAATTGTAAAGTAGAACCAAGTGTAAAATGGGCAGCACCTGGTACAAAATTCCAGTTCTTACGTCAAGGTTATTTCTGCGTAGATAAAGATAGCACAATGGATAATTTAGTATTCAATCGTGTAGTAGGTCTTCGTGATACATGGTCCAAAGTTGCTAAAAAAGGATAATTATAATTAATTATAGATAGAGATAATAAAAAAGGGGAAAATAAAAAAATAAAGTGAGGTTTATTCATGGATTCAACAGCTTGGATTGCACTTGCCATTTTCATGGTAGTGTACGTGTTCATCGTTTCGGAGAAAATTCACCGAACTGTAATTGCCCTAACTGGTGCAATGCTCATGATTGTATGTGGTATTTTAACTCAGGAGATGGCTATTCACCATATCGACTTTAATACTATCGGTCTTTTAGCTGGTATGATGGTAGTTGTAAATATCACAGGTGAAACTGGTTTATTTAATTATCTAGCAGTTTGGTCAGCTAAAAAAGTAAAAGCAGAGCCACTAAAATTATTAGTAGCATTATCTTTTTTAACTGCAATCTGTTCTGCATTCTTAGATAACGTAACAACAGTATTATTGACAGTGCCACTTACTTTCAGTATTACAAGACAGTTAAATGTACCAGTAAAACCATTCTTAGTAGCACAAATTTTGGCTTCTAATATCGGTGGTACATCAACACTTATCGGTGACCCACCAAACATCATGATTGGTAGTGCCGTACCAGAAATGGACTTTATGGCATTTCTTACAAACTTATCTGGTGTATGTATAGTTACTTTTATTGTTACAATTGCAATATTATTATTCCTCTATCGTAAACAATTAGTTACAACAGATGAATTAAGAGCAAAAGTAATGGCTATGGACGAACGCCAAGAAATCAAAGATTCTACATTGCTTAAAAAATGTTTAGTAGTATTAGCTATGATCATCGTTACATTCACAATGCATGCTCAATTGCATTTAGAATCTGCAACAGTAGCACTCACAGGTGCATGTATTTTGATGCTCATCAGTATGGCTAGATATGAAAAGAAAATTGCCAATGTATTAAGTCATATAGAATGGTTAGCAATCTTCTTCTTTGCAGGCTTATTCATCTTAGTAGGTGGATTAGTAGAAACAGGTGTAATCAAATTATTAGCAGAAAAAGTATTAGAGATAACAGCAGGAGATTTAACAAGTACGACAATGCTTATCTTATGGCTAAGTGCGATAGCTTCTGCATTTATTGATAATATACCATTCGTAGCAACTCTCATACCGATGATCAAAGATATGGGAGCAATGGGAATGACAAATCTAGAACCATTATGGTGGGCATTATCATTAGGCGCATGTCTTGGTGGAAATGGAACACTAATAGGTGCAAGTGCTAACGTAGTAGTAGCAAGTATGGCAGCAATCCATGGAGAAAAAATCTCCTTTGCCAAATACTTTATGGTAGCTTTCCCAATTATGATTTTATCTATTATTATAAGTAGCATTTACTTATATTTATTCTATCTATAATTTAACAAAAATATTAAAATAAAAAGCCCTTTACTAAGTTATTATCATTTAACATAGTAAAGGGCTTTTTATGTTCATAAATCTTTATTTACTTTTCTTTGGTGGGCAAAGAAAAGTAACAAAAGAATACCCACCGCAGATAAAATTTTAGTTTTGAAAATAATTATCACTTCATACAACGCTTAGAAACTCGCTTCGCTCAAACATTCAGACTAAAAACGTATTCAGCGATAATTATTTTCAATAACCTTAGGTTACCACTAAAATTTTATAATGCGGAAAAATATAATACCAAATATTTCCCGCATTTTAGTATTTTTTACGGTAGCCATAGGCTATTGGTAAAGATAAAAATAGGACTACGGTGTTAGTTCTACTGTTTGAGCGAAGCGAGTTTAGAACGTTGTTGACATATTTTTATCTTTGCCAAAGTAAAAAGTGCGTGAGCGGGTGGTTTCTTTGGTTCGTTTCTTTGCCATCAAAGAAATGAACATCTCTATGACATCAAAGAAATGAACATTTATTTAAATATTGCTATGTTTTACAGAATCAAAGATATCTGTGATTTCTTTAGATGGTGCTTTATCAAGTTTGCTACCGATAATGATAGCTAAAGAGGATAAGATAAAGCCTGGAACGATTTCATAGAGTTGTAAGATTGGATATACAGTTGCGATATCTAATAAGGTGATTTGTTTCCAAACAAGAACAGTGATACCGCCGACAATCATACCTGCTAAGATACCATTTCTTGTAGTGCGACGCCAGAAGAGAGAGAATAATAAAGCAGGGCCGAAAGTAGCACCAAAACCTGCCCAAGCGTAAGCAACGATATTTAAAATGGAGTTATTAGGGTCAAGACCAAGAGCGATAGCTATCAAGGCGATACCGATTACAGATAAACGAGTAACAAGTACTAATTCACGAGGATTGATATCTTTATGAATGAATTGTTTATATAAGTCTTGAGCTACAGCAGAAGCACCTACTAATAATTGAGCGGAAGCTGTACTCATGATAGCTGCAAGTACAGCGGAAAGCACGATACCTGCCCAGAATGGACTAAATAAATGGTCAGTCATAACGAGGAATACTGTTTCAGAATTAGTGCCATTGAGTGGTGTAGTCAAATAAACACTACCAACCATACCTACACATACAGCAGCAGTAAGAGAGATTACTACCCAAGTCATAGCAATGCGAGTAGCTTTTTTCAATTCACTAGAAGAAGTGATAGCCATGAAACGCACTAAGATATGAGGTTGACCAAAATAACCAAGACCCCAAGCAAGTAGAGAAATCAATTCTAATACTGTAGTATAAGAACCATCTGGTTTTGTGAATGGATTGAAAAATTCTGGATTAGTGATGCTGATAGCAGTATATGTATCACCAAATCCCCCTAATGTGAAAGCTGCAGCAATAGGGACGATTAAGATAGCGAAGAACATCATTACGCCTTGGATAAAGTCAGTCCAACAAACGGCTAAAAATCCCCCTACAAAGGTATAAAAGACGATAACGAAAGCACCAAGACAAAGAGCATATTCATAAGGAATGCCAAAAATGGTGTTAAATAATTTACCGCCAGCTACAAATCCAGAAGAAGTGTAGATGATGAAGAAGATTAAAATAAAGATTGCCATGACAACACGAATTAAAGGGCTTTTATCGTGATAGCGATTTTGCAAGAAATCTGGCAAAGTAAGAGAGTTATTGGCAAGTTCTGTATATTTGCGTAATCGGCGAGCGATAAACTGCCAATTTGCCCATGTACCAAGTGCAAGTCCTACGGCAATCCAGCCAGCATTTAGACCAGCCAGATAAGCAAATCCAGGAAGGCCCATGAGCATCCAACCACTCATATCAGAAGCTTCGGCACTCATGGAAGTTACCCAAGCACCAAGTTTTCTGCCACCTAAGATGTAATCGGACATATTATGAGTGCGATAATAAAAATAAACACCGATTGCCATCATGAATAGCAAATAAAGTAAAAAAGCGACGATAATAGATATATTATCAGACATAAGATACCTCCTATTTAATTTTGATGTTTAATTATATGGTTAATATTGTATCATGATAAGCAAAATATGTACATATGTAAATGTGTATACTACAAATAATACAAATATACTATAAATAAGAAAAATATTGCAATAAATATAAGGGAGATTTACTTTGTGGATTGTATACAAAATTTTTTTGTATTTTTAATTGACAAATATAATGTCCAGTCATATAATAAAAAACATCAACAGTGATGTACATCAGAATTAAATAAAAAATTGTTGATATTATCTTGTAATTTAATAGCAAAATAAGACAAAGACGTCTTGTTAAAAGATATACAAAGCAGTATATCCTTTGACAAGGCGTTTTTTATTTTAGCAATTATTATATATTTTTGGCTTATTTTGTGATGAAGAAAGGGTGTAATTTATGAAAAAATTAGCGTCTATATTATCTATGACTGCTATGTTCATAGCGATGATGGCATCTGTGGCTTTCGCCGCTGACGATACTACAGCAGCAATAGATACAGGTGATACAGCATGGGTTTTAATCAGTGCAGCACTTGTATTTATCATGACACCAGGTCTTGCATTTTTCTATGGTGGTATGGTAAGAAGTAAAAACGTATTGAGTACCATAATGCACAGTTTCTTCATTGTAGCGATGATTTCTGTGGAATGGGTTCTTATTGGTTATGCAATGACTTTTGGCAGTGATATTGGTGGTTTTATTGGTAGCTTAGACAAAGTTGGTTTGACTGGTGTGGGCATGCAGGTAATGGCAAATGGTACAATTCCTGAACTTGCTTTTGTAGCCTTTCAGTGTATGTTTGCTATTATTACACCTGCACTTATTACTGGTGCTTTCGCAGAAAGAATGAAATTTGGTGCTTTTGTAGTATTCATCTTATTATGGGCAATCTTAATCTATAACCCTATGGCTCATTGGGTATGGGGTGGTGGCTTCTTAGCTAAACTCGGTGCCTTAGATTTTGCAGGGGGATTAGTAATTCATATTTTATCTGGTGTATCTGGTCTTACAGTATGTATTTTACTTGGCAAACGCCATGGTTATGGCAAAGTTCCAATGCTTCCACATCATTTACCAATGACTGTACTTGGTGCAGCACTTTTATGGTTTGGTTGGTTCGGATTCAATGCAGGTTCTGCTCTCGGTGCTAATGCACTTGCTGCAAATGCTTTTGTTACTACACAGGCAGCAGCAGCTATGGCGACTGTATCTTGGGTAGCATGTGAATGGATGCATCATGGCAAACCTACTATCTTAGGTGCAGCTTCTGGTTGTGTTGCAGGTCTTGTAGCCATCACTCCAGCAGCAGGTTTTGTTGCTCCACTTCCAGCTGTATTTATCGGCTTAATCGGTGGTATTGTTTGTTACTTTGCAGTAGCAGTTGTTAAAGAAAAATTCGGTTATGATGATTCCTTAGATGCTTTCGGTGTTCATGGTATCGGTGGTACATGGGGGGCTGTAGCTACAGGTTTATGGTGTTCTACAGAAATAAATCCAGCTGGTGCAGATGGTTTATTCTATGGTAGTGCAGATACTTTAATCGCTCAGTTGATTTCTATAGTAGTAGCTTATGTACTTGCTATTGTAGGTTCTTATATCTTATTTAAAGTTGTTAGTTGCTTTATGCAGGTTCGTGCAAGTGAAAATGAAGAAGTTTCTGGTATTGATATCTGTGAACATGGTGAACGAGCATACAATCAATCTATTATGAGCGCCAATACATTGCTTTCCAGTAATGCAGAAGCTTTTGCTAGTGAAAATTTTACAAAACCTGTTGATTTAAAATAATAAAATTAAAATTTAAAAATTTTAGTGGTATTATTATAAGAAAAAGAATTTATAAATTTTCATTAGTAAGGGGTAGATTTTATGCGCAAAATAACGAAAATAGAAATTATAACTCGTGCTAGTAAATTAGAAGAATTAAAAGAAGCTTTGAATAAAATCGGTGTTCAGGGCATGACTGTAAGTCAAGTATACGGCTGTGGCTTACAAAAAGGTCATACTGAAGTATATCGTGGCAAACAATATAGCGTAAATCTTGTACCAAAAGTAAAGATTGAGACAATTGTTTGTGCAGTTCCTGTAGAATTAGTTTTAGAAACAGCACGCAAAGCTTTGCAGACAGGTCATATTGGTGATGGTAAAATCTTTGTTTATGATGTAGAGAATGCTATGCGTATTCGCACAGGAACAATGGGTGATAAAGCTATCACAGATGATGAAGCATGATTAATTTCCTTCATTATAATAAGCGTAGTCAATTTGACTATATAGTATAATGAAAGAAATATCTTTATACACAAACAAGAAATATCTCTATAGATAAATAGAGATATTTCTTGGATATTTTTTAGCTTATTAAATAACTTATAAATGAATATACGAAAGAGAAGTTAGATATTGCCTAACTTCTTTTTTTTATCTTGTATAAAGTTAAAATAAATATATTTTATGCTATAATATAATATATTATCAAAATCGAGGTGTAGCTTATGTCTTTAACTGATAAAGAAATTATGGATGGCGTATTAGCTGAATTTAGCAATTTAGCAGCTATTCCACGTAAATCAAATCATGAAGAAGCAGTAAGTAATTTTTTGAAAGAACGTGCTTTATCTTTTGGTTGCAAAGTAGTTCAAGATGAAAAATTTAATTTAATCATTGATAAAGAAGCAGCAAAAGGCTGTGAAGCTTGGCCACGTGTAATCATTCAAGGTCATATGGATATGGTATGCGTAGCAGCTGAAGGTGTGCAATATGATCCACTTACAAGCCCTATTAAAATTATCAATGATGGTGAATTTTTACGTGCTGATGGTACTAGTCTTGGTGCTGATGATGGTATCGGTGTAGCAGCAGCTATGTATTTATTACAACAAGATTTCAATCATGGTCCTATTCGTGCTATTTTCACTGTAGATGAAGAACAGGGTATGACTGGGGCAAAAGCATTAGATGCTAAATATTTATTAGATGCAAAATATCTTATAAACTGTGATTCTGAAGCTTTTGATATGCTCACTTTATCTAGTGCAGGCAGTGTAAATGTCGATGCAGAGCGTCGTATTACATGGCATAAACCAGAACATCGTTCTGCTTATAAATTTGTAGTCAAAGATTTACATGGTGGTCATTCTGGTGAAGCTATTAATTGTGGTTATGCTAATGCTGTAAAAATCATTGCTCAAGCAATTAATAGCATTATGAAAAAAACAGAAATTGAACTTGCAAGTATCAGCAGTTTAAAAGCAAGAAATGTAATTCCATCAGAAGCTGAATTTGTATTCACTTCCCCACTTTCCAATGTGAAGGTATTTGATGTAGTAGTAGCTGAAATCACAGATTATTTAAAAGCTGCTTATGGCAATGTAGAAAAGAATTTCACAGTTACTTGTGTTCCTTGTGAGCTTCCAGAACGTGTAATGTCTGAAGAAGATGCAAGCAGTATTGTGGACTTCATTAATTTGAGCATGACTGGCGTGCTCAAGATGTCTCAAGTTGAAGAAGGCTTAGTAGAATTATCTGCAAATATCGGTCCTGTTGTTACTAAAGAAAATGCAGTGGAAATATCTGTATTCCCAAGAAGTGCTGTAGATGCATTGACTAGAGAAATTGCAAATATTTATATTCAATTAGGTAAACGCTGTGGTATTCGCGTTGTAAGTGGAGAACCTGCTCCTGGTTGGCCTGCAAATTCAGATAGCCAATTAAAACATGTAGTATTAGAAACTTTCAAAGAACAAAATGGTTTTGATATGAAAGCAAAATCCATTCATGCAGGTCTTGAATGTAGCTATTTCTATGCTAAAAATCCAAACTTAGATATAATTTCTATTGGACCAAACAACATAGATATTCATAGCCCAAATGAAAGATTGGAATTAAAAACATTAGTTCCTCATGTAAAATTAATTAAAGGCGTTATGGAAAAATTAGATAAATAATGGTTAATGTTCGTTTTTCTTTTGTGTAAAAGAAAAATGAACCAAAAAGAAAACCACCGCAGATAAAATTTTAGCTTTGAAAAACATTATCATTTCATATAATGCTTAAAACTCGCTTTGCTCAGACAGTTAAGCAAAAGGCGTATTCAATGATAATGTTTTTCAATAATCTTGCGATTACCGCTAAATTTTATAATGCGGAAATAGATTACGTATTATTAGAAAAATTTCCTCATAGTATAGATATTATATTTATTGTATAAGATTTATATTATGAGGATTTTTTATTATTAGTTTTTAAATAAAAAATAATAAGCAAATATTCCTCACGTTAGCAATTTTTTGGTAGCTGAAAGCTATTGGGAATTATAAAATCATATCTATGAATTTAGCTCTACTGTTTGAACGAAGTGAGTTTAGAGCGTTATAGATATGGTTTTATAATGGATAAAGAAAAATTGGTATCGGGAGGTAGAGTTCTTTTGTTACTTTTCTTGCTCATGAAAGAAAAGTAAGCATAAAAATGTAGGTGTTCATTTCTTTGGTGGCAAAGAAACGAATCAAAGAAAACCACCGCAGATAAAATTTTAGCTTTGAAAAAATATATAGGTATTCATTTTCTTTAGTGGTAAAGAAAACGAAGCAAAAGAAACCACTCTCTCACGCACTTTTTATGATAACCTGATGGCTACCGTAAAAAATGCTAAAATGCGGGAGATATTTGGTGTTATTTAAGATTTCTTTTTATGAATAAGTATCTACCTATCATTTTGAAGTAAATAATATATTTTACTTATGAATGCATATATGATAATATAAGGTCAAGGTTGAACGAGATGTTAATTAAGAAACTATAAATAAGATAATTTATGAAAGAAGGCTTTATATTATGATTAGAAAAGTTCCTGTACCTACTGCTGGGGTGATGCTTGGATTGGCGGCTCTTGGCAATTTGCTTGCACCATATTCTATGATTTTGAAATATGCTTGCGGTATTAGTTCTGCGTTTTTAGGGGTGTTGTTATTTAGCAAAATTATTTTACATCCGCAGATGATGAAAAATGATTTGAATGGAAATTCTATTTTTGCCAGTGTGTTTGCTACTTTCTTTATGGCGATTATGCAACTTTGCACTTATACTTTTCCGTTTGCACCTATAGCTAGTGAAGTAGTTTGGTATGGGGCGATTTGTGGTCATTTTATGTTGATGGCGTGGTTTACTTATCGTTATATCATCAATTTTGAATTAAGAGATGTTTTTCCAACATATTTTATAGCGTATGTAGGTATCGTGGTAGCGTCTGTTACAGCGCCTACTTTTAATCATCACAATTTAGGTGAATATATTTTCTGGTTTGGTTTCACTATGTATATGATATTATTCGCTCTTGTTACTATCCGTTATTGCAGTAAACATGCAATCGCTGAACCAGCAAAACCTTTATTTTGTATCTATACTGCACCAATGAGTTTAAGTTTAGCAGGATATCTTGCTTGTGTTGCTGATAAATCTTTAATTATGATTGTGATTATGCAGATATTGGCTCAAGGACTATTTGTGGCAGTGCTTACACAGATGCCAAAACTTTTAAAATTAAAATTCTATCCTAGTTATGCAGCATTTACTTTCCCATTTGTTATTACTGCGATTGCACTTCGTCAGACTGTTAGTTATTTAAATGAAATCAATATAGCAGTACCTAGTATTTTAAATTATGTAGTAGGAGTAGAAACTATCTTAGCTACAGCGATTGTAACTTATGTGTTTATCAGATATTTGAAATTCTTACATGAACAAATGATTGTAAATATGGGGGATAGAGCAAAAACTGTTTTTGGTACTATAACTAATATTGTTAAATAATGAAGCCTTCAAAATTCTAAGAATATACCTTAATACTATTTAGGTTTAGATTTTATATCTAAACCTATTTTTTTTATTTTTATGACAAAAATAAAAAGACAAGTAAAATACTTGTCTTTATGATATAATTCTTGGCATAGGGAATAAATTGATGTGTCATGCCTCTCTTTTAGGGAGGTGGTAAATATGACGAATTATGAAGTATTGTCTTTGATAATATCTTTATTAACGCTTATATTTACTATACTTTCTTATTTTAATTGATTTTAAAATAAAAAAGAAGCCATCTTGATGGACAGCCTCTTCTTCAACAATAACACTATAAGAAGAGGGCTGACATCGGCAAACATCAGTTTATTCTCTTCTTTGTTTATTATACTACAATGAATATGGCAAAACAAGTTGAATTAATTTAGATATTATATTAGGTATTATAATTGATTTGTTTCAACTAAGGACAGGATATGTTATCAAAAAGCATTTTGCCAAATAGTCTATAGATGGTATAATATAGCTATTGTTTTTAACTATTTATAATTTGTATATATAAGAAAGGATGGAAATGAATGGTTGAATCAGCATGGTCGCTATTGCCTCCGATAATTACCATAGTATTGGCTTTGGCGACAAAAGAAGTATACATGTCGTTGATTGTGGGTATCTTTGTAGGGGCTTTAATGTTCACAGGCTTTGATTTATTAGCTGCTATTGATACATTTTTTGCAATTATGTCCGATAAAGTTGGCGGAAATGTATATATTTTAGTATTTTTGGTCTTATTAGGTATTATTGTAGCAGCTATTGCTCGCTCTGGTGCTTCTCGTGCTTATGGTGAATGGGCAGCAAGTGCAATCAGAGGAAAACGCAGTTCCTTACTCGTTACTTCTATCTTAGGGGTAGTTATCTTTATCGATGACTATTTTAACTGCTTGACTGTAGGTACAGTTATGCGACCTGTTACAGATAAATTCAATGTAACTCGTGCAAAACTCGCTTATATCATTGATGCTACAGCAGCACCAATTTGTATTATCGCTCCAGTATCTAGCTGGGCAGCAGCAGTTAGTTCTTCACTTCCAGAAGACAGTGCTATTGATGGTTTCTCCTTATTCTTGCAGACAATTCCTTTTAATATGTATGCATGGTTTACTATTATCTTTATGTTGTTCTTGATTTGGACAGGTAAAGATTTTGCTGCTATGAAAACTTTAGAGAAAAAAAGCGGTGGCAAATTAGTAATTCCTGAAGAATATAAAGAAGAAAAAATGGAAGCAGTAGGTAATGGTAAAATCTTAGATTTATTATTACCACTTATCGTTTTAATCGGTGGTTGTATCTTCGGTATGCTTTACACTGGTGGTATTTTAGAAGGTGCTAGTGTATCTGATGCTTTTGCAAATTGTGAATCTGCCAGAGGTCTAGTAATTGGTTCCTTTATCGCTTTAGTATTCACATTTTTACTCTATGTACCACGTGGGGTGCTTCGCTTTGGTAAATTCTGTGAATGTTTTAACCAAGGTTTTAGAGCTATGACTCCAGCTATCTTTATCTTATGTCTTGCTTGGAGCTTATCTGGTGTTTGTGGTGAAGATTATTTGAATATCGGCGGTTATGTTGGCGGTATTGTATCCAATAATGCTACTGTAGGTATGTTCATGCCAGCTGTATTCTTCCTTGTAGCTATCGGTCTTGCTTTTGCTACTGGTACTTCTTGGGGTACATTTGGTATCTTGATTCCTATAGCTCTTGCTGTAGTATCTACTGATCCTCATCTATTAGTAGTTACAGTAGCAGCAGTATTGGCTGGTGCTGTAGGTGGTGACCATGTATCACCAATATCTGATACAACTATCTTAGCTTCTGCGGGGGCTCAATGTAGTCATATCGATCATGTAAGTACACAGGTTCCATATGTAATCGTAGTAGCTAGTTGTGCATTTGTAGGTTATTTAGTAGCTGGTATTGCTGGTAATGGTTGGATTGGTGTAGTATCTGGTTTTGTTTTATTAGCTATAGCTATGATTTATATTTATAAAGTTTTAATGAAAGATTAATAAAGATTAATTAAGAAAACTCTAGGATTTATATTCTAGAGTTTTTTATATCTAAGTTTATATTTGATATTATTAGGAAATTTATATTTTTTTGTAAAATATAAATATAAAATAAGGAAATAATATAGTAGTGGATTTTTACATATATATGATATAATATAGAATTAGTTAAGAATGGATTTATAAATTAATAATAAAATTTGTGGAGGATTTTATGGGAAGATTTTATAAAAAAGCGATAGTTACAGCTTTATTAGTATCAGCATTATCAACTACAGCTTTTGCAGCGCCAGAAGATGTATATACAAATATTGCTGATAGTGCAGTGATTATGGATGCAACAGATACATCAGTGTTTAAACCAGCAGCTATTAAATCATTAACAGATTATGATGAACATTATCGTTTATATAAATATGACACGATATCAATTAGAATTATAGGCTACAAAGATGCTCAAGGCTTGGATAGCATTATGATCGGTACAGATGGCTATGTAAATTTACCTTATGCAGGTAGCGTAAAATTAGCAGGTCTAACTATTGAAGAAGCAAAACAAGTATTGACTGCAAAATTTGGCAGATATATTAAAATACCTGATATGTCAATAATCGTCACTAATTATGGACCTAGAAAAGTACAGGTATTGGGAGAAGTGAATGTTCCAGGTACAGTGGAATTAGCTTCTGATGATATGAATGTATTATCTGCTATTTCTAAAGCTGGATGGGTGACTACATATGGTCGTATCAAAAAAGTACAAGTCATTCGCATAGATGATGGTGTTATGTATGTAAAAGAAGCCAATATTAAAGATTATATAGAAAAACATGATATCAGTCAGAATTTTGCCTTAGAAGATGGAGATATCTTATATATTCCTAAATCTAATAAAATCGACTTCCATAAAGACGTATTACCACTTATCAATGTATATAGTACGTATAGAGCTTTAACTGATTAATTAGGAGTGAAATAATGGATATAAATAATGCAAATGATAATGATACAATTGATTTAAAAAAATTGTTTTCTTTAATGATCGAAAAGAAAAAGATTGTTATAGCGATAATAGTAGTTTGTACTCTTATTGCTACTATAGTTGCTTTTGTCTTGCCGAAGTCTTATCAATCTACCACACTTGTACGTGTAAAATCTAACGACAGCTCTACTATGGCTGGTTATGCAGCTATGGCAGCTGGCTTTGGTATAGACATAGGTGGTAGTAGTTCTGCTTCACCAGAGTCTTATATAGAATTAATGAAATCTCGTGAAGTATTAAGTCCAATTATCGAAAAAGTGGATTTAACAGATGATGAACGAGAAAAATTAAAAATGGAAGATTTTATCAAAGAATATTTAGAATTTACTAATACCAAAAATACAGATTTAATAACTATAGCGGCTTATGGTAAGACACCGGAGGAAGCACAGATGATTTCCCAAGGGGTAGCAGATAATTTCTTAGCATTGATGACTAAACTAAATAAAGAAGATAATTCTACTACTTTGAAATTCCTTGATGAACGCATAAAAATCGCTAAAGAAGAGATGGAAACAGCGGAAAATAAATTAGCTGCTTATCAGCAGGAACATAAAATTTATGCACCTGATGAACAAGCGAAATCTATTATTGCTAATTTGAATACTTATGATACAACTATTGCTCAGCTTCAAGCGCAAAGTGAAGGAGATAATGCTAAACTTGCTGGTGTGACTAGCCAATTGGAACAGCAAAATGCATCTTTGTTAGAATATAATGTATCTGATAATGCAAATATCGGCAATATCCGTGAATCTATAGTCAATAAACGTGTAGAACTTGTAGGTCTTCAACAACAATTCACTGATGAACATCCAGATGTGATCAAAGCTAAAGAAGAATTAAATAGTCTCGAAAAATCATTATCTGATGAAATCGCAAAGGCTGTAAATTCTCAATCAGTGACTTTAAGCCCAGTACAGTCTAATCTTTTAAGTGATAAGATTAGTACAGAAGTGCAGATATCTGTAAATAATGCTTCTTTAGAAGCTTTGAAGGCGAAACAAGCAGAAGCTCAAGAGAGTATAGCTACATTATCTGCTGATAGTGTGGAATATATGCGTTTATCTCGTGAAGCTACTATTACAGGTCAAGTATATACTTCTCTTGTACAGAATTATGAACAGACTAGAATTCAAGAAGCAAAAGATTCTATGGATATTCAGATCATCGATGCAGCAGATTTGCCAAAAGAAGATATGCCTGAAAAACCAAAGAAAAAAATAGTTATAGCTATCGGTTTTGTTTTAGGAGTTATGATAAGTTTAGGTTATACTATATATAATTATAGTAGAAGATATGGTTTATAATAGGAAATAAAGATAAAAGGAGAAGTATAGATTAATATAAATATAGCTTCTCCTTTTATACTATAAATAAAAATAAATGCAATGTAGGTGAATTTATTGGTACAAAATTATAAAACTAATCTAAAACAAAATATCCGCATAATTTGGTCCGGTATATCACTGATGGCAGATTATCTGGCGATATTATTAGCAGAGATGATAGCGATGTATTTTAGTGAAGAAAATCTTCGTTATATAGATTTATTTATCGTTATACCGTTTATTTATATAGCTTTTATCGCTGCTGCTAGGACTTATCGTCGTACTATTCCTTTTTGGCAGAGGGTGGAGTCGCTTTTTTATAGTAGTATTTATAGTATTATTGCTATTTTATTGTTCTTTTTTGTAAGCGCTAATTCTACTGAACATAGTATAGCTTTTTTAGCATTACTTTGGTTAGCTAGTTTTATATGTCTGATAATTGTGCGTTATTTATTGAAACGTATATTAGATGAAAGAAAAATATTTAAGATACCTTTATTAATTATTGGGGCTCAAGAAGAAGCTTTAGCTTTTACGAGAAGCATAAATAATGATATAGGAATGAGTTCTTATAAAATAGTAGGTTTAATCAGTGATAAAACTCCTATAAAAGGATTAGAAAAATATCCGTTATTAGGTGATTTTAAGGATATAGAAGAAATAATCAAAACTACAGGGATAAATAATGTATTGATAGCTATTCCTTATTTGGAACAAACAAAAATACAAAATATTATTCATCGTGTACAGCCATTAGTGAAAAATATTTGTATAATACCTAATCTTACAGCTATTCCTATGGGGGGAATAGATGTAGAAACATTTTTTACGGAAAAAATTATGCTTATTCGTGTGCGTAATAATTTAGAACGTAGATTAAATCGCATTATTAAATATTTATTTGATATGGTATTGACTATAGTGGGAACAATTTGTATTTCTCCTATTTTAGTCATTATAGCTATATGGATATATATAGATTCTCCAGGACCTGTGATATTTAAACATATGCGAGTAGGTAAAGATGGCAAAGAATTTCCTTGTTATAAATTTCGTTCTATGTGTGTAGATGCTAAAGAAAAATTGGAAGAATTATTAAAAAATGATCCCGAGGCAAGAGCAGAATGGGAACGAGATTTTAAATTAAAACATGATCCGAGAATTACTAAATCTGGAGCTTTTTTACGTAAGACTAGCCTTGATGAATTGCCACAGATTTTTAATGTCTTAAAAGGTGAGATGAGTCTTGTAGGTCCAAGACCTATAATTAAAGCAGAGATGCAGCGTTATGGCAATTATATCAATGATTATTTGATGGTGCGACCAGGGATTGCAGGAATGTGGCAGTGCAGTGGTCGTAATGATGTAGATTATACAGAACGTGTACATATGGACAGTTGGTATGTGCGCAATTGGTCTGTATGGCTAGATATAATGATTTTATGGAGAACTTTTAAAGCAGTATTTGCGAAAAAAGGAGCTTATTGATCAATGAAAGTTATTATTTTAGCAGGTGGTGGAGGTACTAGATTGTTTCCCCTATCTAGAGATTGTTATCCTAAACAATTTCTCCATGTAATCGGAAATAAATCTTTACTTGCACAAACGATAGAGAGATTTTTAGGCTTAGTAGAAGCAAAAGATATTATTATTGTAACTAATGAACGCTATATTTTTCATGTACAAGCAGAATTAAAAACTATAAATGCACAAGAAGCACATATTATTACTGAGCCTATGGGAAAAAATACAGCTCCTGCTATTGCTTTAGCACAGAGTTATTGTCAAGATGTATTGCAATGTGATGATGATGAGATATTATTTGTTAGTCCATCAGATCATTTAATAAAACCGATAGATGCTTTTAAAGATTTAATAAAAAATGCTCAAGATGTAGCAAAAGATAATATAATTACTTTAGGAATTAAACCTACAAAACCAGAAATTGGTTATGGTTATATTGAATCAGAGAAAAATAATAATTTAGCTAAAAGAGTTATTTCTTTTAAAGAAAAACCAGATTTAGCTACAGCAAAAGAATATATAGCTTCGGGTAATTATTATTGGAATGGTGGTATGTTTGTGTTTAGCATAGCTACTATGCAGGCTGAACTAACTAAATATATGCCAGTAATAGTAGATATTACTCAGAATGGTTATCAGTATACAGTAGATAATTTTGAAAACATGCCTGATATATCTATTGACTATGCAGTAGCAGAAAAATCACAAAAAATGATGATGATACCGATGGAAAATATTTATTGGAATGATATTGGCAGTTTTGATGCTATTGCAGAAGTACTTTCTGATAAGGATAAAAATGTATTTAAAGGTGATATTTTAGCGGAAAACTGTACAGATACGATGATTATTGGTGATAATCGTCTAATAGCTGGTATTGATTTAGAAAATTTAATGATTATAGATACACCAGATGCATTGCTTGTAGCTAAAAAAGGTGAGAGTCAAAAAGTAAAAAATATAGTGAATAAGCTTAAACAAAATAAAAGAAAAGAAGCAAAAGAAAATGTCACTATGTATCGCTCATGGGGAAAATATACTTTACTTACTGAAAGTGAAGGTTATAAAGTACGTAAAATAGAGATGGATCCAGGGGCGTCGCTTACTATGCAGATGCATTATCATCGCAGTGAACACTGGACAGTCATCTCTGGTACAGGTAAGATCATTATCAATGATCGGGAAAGTATTTTTACCGAAAATCAAAGTACTTATATTCCTATGGGAGTAAAACATAAATTATCTAATCCAGGGAAAATACCTTTGATTATTATAGAGGTACAATCTGGTAAATATATTAATGATGATGATATAGTGATTTTTGAGGATAACGAATGAAAATAGTACATGTAGTAGAATGTTTTGCAGGTGGAGTATTTAGTTTTTTATCTAATTTAACTAATGAGTTAGATAAAGAAGAGTATATAGTAATTTATGGTGTTAATAGAGATAATACTCCTAGCAATTTTAAAGAAAAATTTCCCCTAAATACAAAATTTATACCATGGAGAAATGCTAGTAGAAGCTTAAATCCTTTAAAAGATATAAAAGCTTTATGGGAATTATATATGATATTGAAGAAAATAGATAATATAGATATAATTCATTTACATTCTAGTAAAGCAGGTTTTCTTGGTCGTATAGTAAGTTTTTTATTAGGTAAATCAAAGAAAACAATATATACTCCTCATGCAATATCTTTTTTGCGTTTAGATGTAAGTCCTAAAAAAAGAAAAATTTTTATTTGGATGGAGAAATTTGCTAGTTTTTTTGGTGGAAAAATTATAGCTTGTTCTCAATCTGAAAAAGAAGCTATTGAAGAGCAAGGTATTAAAAATGTTACTTTTATCAATAATGGAATAAAACCATTACAGATAGAAAAAAAAGAAAATAGAAGTAATAAAATAACAATAATTTCTGTAGGTAGGTTATCCATTCAAAAAAATCCTAAACTTTTTAATGATATAGCTTTAGAATTTATCGATAACTCTAATATTCAATTTATTTGGTGCGGTGATGGTGAATTAAAGTCAGAACTAACTTCACCAAATATAAAATGTACAGGTTGGGTAGAACGAAAAGAGTTAGAAAATCATTTAGCTAATGCAGATATATATTTATCTACTTCATTATGGGAAGGCTTACCTTTATCTGTATTGGAGGCTATGTCTGTAGGTTTACCTGTTATATTGTCTAATTGTGTAGGAAATAGAGATTTAGTAAAAGACAATGGTTTTTTATATAATAATAAAATAGAAGTAGTTAAAATGATAAATATTTTTATAAAAAGGAATAAACTTTTTATATTTAAAGGGGAAAAATCTAAAGAAATATTTTTTAAAGAATTTAAATTAAATGTTATGAGCAAAAAATATTATTTTTTATATAAAAATAATATTTTTTAAATATAATAGAACAGAAAAATTATAATTAATAGAATTAGATTATTGATTATAAAAAGATGATTATATTTTTAATTAGAATAAGTAATTTATAGTAATAATTTATTATAATATGATTTAGAGAGGGATTACTATGAAAGAAATAATTGTTATACCAACATTTTATAGGCAAGTAAAATTTTATTTAAGATTAAGTGAATCCATGATAGATTTAGGTTATGATTTTAAATTTTTTGTTTATAAACTATCATTATATTTGATTTTAAAAAAAAGAGGAGCAAATGTTTTTTTTATAAAAAAAAGAGATGTGGATAAAGATTTTATTATTGATAATAAAATAATAAAAGAAACTGTAGAATATAAAAGTAAACAAATGAGTTTATTACAAGGTGAAATTTTATATAGAGCAACATATTCATTATTAGAAAAAAAAGTAGATAAAAAAAATATTTATGCTATGTTTATATGGAATGGATCTACAATAGATCAAAAAGCAGCATCTTTTTTTGCCCAAAAATATAATATAAAAACTTTATATTTTGAAATAGCTAATATTCCTGGAAAAATTTTTATTGATAAAAGAGGAACTAATGCACAATCGGAAATATATAGTAATATTAAAATTTTAGATGAATATGTATTTGATGAAAGCATATATGAAAAATGGAAATCAATATATTTAAAAAATAAATTAAAATCGCATGTAATTCCTCAAAAAAGATCAGTAAGAAGTGATATTCAAATAAGATTTTTAATTGATCTTTTAGGGAGTATTTTTATTACTAGAATTGGCTTTAATAAAAATTTTATGATTTATAAAATAAAACAATTAATAAATAATGTTATGTATCCTTTAAAATATGATTCGTATGATTATAAAAATAAAAAATATATATTTTTTCCATTACAAGTTAGTTATGATAGTCAAATTGTTTTAAATAGTAGTATTGATTTATTAGAGGCTTTTAAGATGGTTTTAGACTATGCAAAAAAAAATAATTATGATTTAGTAGTAAAGCCACACCCACAAGAATGCAATTACAGTGCATTAGTAGAATTTTTTAAATATAAAAATGAGTTTATTTTATTAAATGATAATACTTTTCTATTAATGAAATACGCTGAAGAAATATGGACGATAAATTCTACTGTAGGTTTGGAAGCACTGATTATGGGAAAAAAAATAAAAATTTTAGGAAAAGCATTATATAAGGATTTTAAAGGAGACTACTTAAAAAAATATATTTCTTCATATTTATTAAATATAGATTTTTTTGATAAAAAAGATATCAGTATGGAAGCAACAAAAAATATTATTAATAGGCTTGAAGATAATTAGAAGGTGTTAATTTTGGAATATTTAGGATTATTATTGTTGTTAATAATATTATTTATAGGATGGGGATTAAAATATATTGATTGTGATATTTGGAGTCCTATTAATTTATGTTTATTGTTTTGGGGAATATCTATTATTTCAACAATGTATTTGTTGCCTATAATTTATTTAAAAATAGATGAAATGTTGTTTTTAATAATTTTTTTAGGAATATCAGGTCTTTTTATAGGATATTTTTTTATAAAAACGGTTAAAATTAATAAAAATTTTATTGAAATGTATAATTGTTGTTTAGAGGCTAAAAATGAAAAAATAACAAATATATTTTTTTTAATATTAACTATAATTATATTTTTAATATCTGTAGATTATTATATTTCACAAATAGGATTAATAGCTACTGTAGGAGTAGAAGTGAATGAGGCATTAAACAGTTATAGAATGGCTTATTTAAATGGAGAAATACAAATACCATTTTATGTTAGACAGTGTAATAGATTATTAATAGTTTTAGCATATATTTCAGTATATAATTTAGCTAGCAAAATAATTTTAAAAAAAGGTCCATTATACACATCAATATCAATTATTGTATTGATTTTATTTATGATAGGAACAGTTGTTCAGGCTGCAAGAACAAATATTGTTCATGTAATGATTGGTTTTATGATTTATATTAGTATATTTTTTATAAAAAAATATAGAAAAGGGTTATCTCTAAAAATAAATATTAAAATATTATTTTTAGGAGGTATATTTGTTATCTTTTTTGGATTTTTAGGTCAGGTTATGGGTAGAGGAAATCAGTTTGATATATTTGAAACTATAAGTTTTTATTTTGGATCAGGCATTATAGGTCTAAATCAAGCTTTGAAAAATTCAAATTATTATATTCCTCATTTTTGGGGAGATGGAACTTTTTCAGGAATTTGGAGATGTATAAATGATTATATAATTGATATAAATTATACATATACACAGCCTTTTTCTAATTTAAATGGTTTGAGTATAGGTAATACATTTACAGGATTTTATAGATATTATTGTGATTTTGGTATAGTTGGTGTAATTATAATTACTTTTTGTATAGGATATTTTTTAAATAGATTTTATAATTATGTCATAAATAAGAATTGTAGTTATATGGCATTTATATTGTATGGATATTTTATACATGGTATAGTGTTGTTATCTTATGATGAGAATTTATTGTCAGCACAATTATCGTTTGCTTTGATTAATGACATAATATATATTTATTTGATAAGATTAATGTTTTTTAAAAAAAGGAATAAAATTTATGAATAAAATTATTATTAATGGTAAAAATTTTATAAAAAAAAATAAAAGGGGTACTCAACGATATACTTGTGAGATTATAAAATCATTAGATAAATATGTGAGAAATATAGACATTGAATTAGTAGTACCAAATGTTACGTGTGAGTTACCTAATTTTAAAAATATAAAAATTGTAAAATATGGAGGAGAAATAACATTAAAGGGATGGCAATATACATCATTTCAGTGGTATTGTTTGAAAAATAATGGAATAGCTGTATCTTTATCAGCAGATGGAGCACCTATAATTAAGCCGGGGATAGTTGCTATACATGATATAAGATATGCAAGAGAAAAAAAAGAAAAAAAATCTTTAAAAGCAAAAATAAAGAATAGATATAATTTATTAATGAATCTTTTAATAATAAAAAATGCAAATAAAATAATTACTGTATCAGACTTTTCAAGAAAAGAAATTATGAATTATTATAATTACAATAAGGATATAGAAATAATTTATAATGGTTGGGAACATTTAAAAAATATAAAAATAAATGAAGATAATATGTTAAAAAAATATAAAAATATAGTAAAAAAAGATTTCTTTTTTGCTTTAGGTGGTATGGAAAAAAATAAAAATTTAAAATGGATTATAAAAGTAGCTAAAAGATATCCTAAAAAATTATTTTTATTAGCAGGTCCTCCAATTGATAAAACTAATGTTATAGATGAGAATATTACTTTGGAAAATATTTCAAATATAATGCATTTGGGATATATTTCAGATGAGGAAATAGGATATTTTATGAAAAATTGTAAGGCTTTTATATTTCCATCATTATATGAGGGATTTGGAATTCCACCGTTAGAAGCTTTATATTTTGGTGCAAAAGTGATTTGTTCTAATAGTACTTGTTTACCAGAGATATATAAAGATTGTGTAATATATATTAATCCTTATGATTATGAAATAAATTTGGATAAATTAATAAATACAAAAGTTGAAGATTCTAAATGTTTATTTGAAATTTATTCTTGGGAGAATAGTGCTAAATCGTTGTTAAAATTAATATATAATTTAGCTAATAAGGACATGTAAATTATGATTATAAATACGAATAAAAGTGATATAGTATGGAATTATTTAGGAATAATAACTTCATTAGGAAGTCAAGTTATTTTATTGCCAATATTAATTAAATTTTTAGAACCAGATATTTTAGGACTTTGGTATATCTTTGTTAGTATTGGAAGTCTAGTATTATTATTTGATTTTGGATTTAATCCAACAATAGCTAGAACAGTATCATATTGTTGGAGTGGTGCAAAAAGTTTGAATAAAATTGATGTAGAATACATTGAAAAAGATTCTAATACAAATTACGAATTACTATATTATGTTATAAAGACTTGTAAAATTTTATATTTAGTAATTGCTATTGTAGCATTATTTTTTATGTTAACAGTAGGAACATATTATATAAATACAATAGCAAAAGGAATATTTAATGGAAATATAATTTTATCATGGACAATATATATGTTATCTATATTTTTAAATTTATATATAGGTTATTATTCAGTAGCATTAAGAGGAATAGGAGATATTTCAAATTTAAATAAAGCAAATATAATTTCTAAAATATTTTTTTTAGTATTTGCTTTTGGTGGATTAATTTTAGGAGGAAATATATTAGCGTTATCTATTGCAAGTTTAGTAAGTGGATGTATATTAAGATGTATAAGTGCATATATTTTTTATAATAAGCATAAAATGAAGTATATTTTTAAAAATATTAGTTTTTCAGATAAATATAATTTAAAATATGTATTTCAAAATATGTGGCACAATGCATGGAGAGATGGTATTGTTTCTGTAAATGGGTATTTAACAATACAAGCAAGTACGTTAATATGTGCTTCTTTTTTTAGTTTATCAGAAACAGGAATATATTCTTTTTGTTTACAAGTGATAACAGCTATATCTAATATTGCTAGTGGATTGTATATATCTTATCAGCCATCTTTACAATCAGCTTATATTAATAAAAATAAATTATTGTTATTAAAATTATATTCAAAATCAATTTCTATATTTTATTTATTTTTTTTATCAGCTAGTATAATTTTCTTATTAATAGGTATACCAATTGTATATTTTATAAAAGAATCTTTTTATATAGATAAAGTAACATATATATTACTAGCAATAAACATATTTTTACTTCAACGACATAGACTATCGGCATCGTTTATTTCAAATATGAATAAGTTACCTTATGTAAAATCTTTTATATTTTTTGGGATACTTGGTATTGTTTTTTCATATATATATATAAGATTTTTTGATGGTAATATAAATAGTATGATTATAGTTTCTATTATAATACAATCAATGTATAATAATTGGAAATGGAATAATTATGTAAATAATTATTTAAAAGTAAATGAATTTATTTTGTTAAGAATAGGGTACAAGGAAATAAAATTATTTGAATACTTAAAAGAAAAATTACCTAGATTGAAGGGATAAATATGAAAATTATTTGTGTAATACC
>OLGL01000838.1_pt1 | contig 35431 bp, 48 predicted proteins | sample 1605041 | NCBI WGS metagenome assembly OLGL01 (sample SAMEA3888905, study PRJEB22519) | human gut metagenome | biome: human gut; feature: human-associated habitat; material: faeces | place: Denmark | collected 2010 | reverse complement strand
AATTTTGTACAAAAAGAATTGAGTATTTCTGAAATATTTCCTACTGTTAAAATTTTAGCATTTGAATTTAATGTTAAATCTTCTGTTTTATAAAGATATCCTGTAATATCTTTACCATTTTTATCTTGATTTGCCTTTGTTGCACTATCCGCATTAGCTGCACTATCAGCTTTACCCTGAAGATTGCCTATAAATTTAGTAGCGGTAATATTATACCCATTGGCATTTATATTACCTTTCATAGTTCCGCCAGATAATGGTAAACAAACTTCTTTAGCCCACTCTTTTATTTTTAATTTTATGCTATCTAATGTTGCTTCAGCTGAACCAAATAATCTTTTTATTAGATTATCATGTGCATTTTCATTAGCATTATGTTCATCTATTGCATTTTCTAAATCTTCAATAGTAGCATAAATTATACTGCCATTTACTATTACCTGAACATTTTCTGCATTACCAATTACAAAATCTATATTAACTATACGTTCATCAATAGGCGTTGTTTTATCATACAAAAAATCTGCACCATTACCTGAAGTTGCATATGCATATAATTGTTCTTCACCACCATCAATTTTAGCCATTATACCTATTTCACGTTGCCAAAAACCGGTTTCTACTTCTTGATTAGAAACTCTAAATTGTATTTGGAATTGTCCATTTTGTTTATCTACCCATTTAGCTATATTAGCACTTAATCTTTCATTTTTAACTTTTTTAAAACTTAATATATCGTCATCATCATCAATTAAACCATCACCTAAAGCTACACGTGTAAATGTCAACGTTTGTCCATTTTGACTTTTAGCAATCATTTCTTTACCAATATTTGTAACAATACAAGCAGAAAACTGACCTGTATCATATTGTTTATCTAGTAACGTACTTCTATTTTGTAAGCTATTCATAATCTATTACTCCTATTCATAATAATTTGCAGGAATATTTATAATCTTAGCCATATGCACTATGCCAATTGTATTATTCTTAGTTATTCCATTTACATTTATGTTAAATTCACTATTAGCTCTAATATTTATAGTTTTACATTTAGATACTATTCCGCCTAAGTAAAAGTAATCTTTACTTTCTGTAAAAGCTATATATTGCCAACCTATATGAGCTGGAATATATATATTTAAAATTTCTTCCAATGCTTTAAAATCTGTTATTTTATTATCCGGCAACATGATTTCTAATAAGTATTTTTCTGGATAATCTACCGCATAACCTGTTTTATCGGCAACAAATAGATTTATAAGATAATTTACAAACTCTAGTGTTACAGTTTGCCGATTATTCATACGACTTAATATTTTTGCTCGTCGTGTTTTATAATCATTATTTTTATCTATAGGAAGCCCTAAAAACTGTTCCCATAAATCTAAGCCCCATGTTGCACTTTCGACAAAAAGCTGATTAAAACAATCTTTAATATATTGTTTTATATTCTCATGTTCTACATCACAAGCATTATTTGTAGTTTTAAATCTATAATCTTTAGATAAAAAATAAGGTAAATATTTTAAAATACTTACCTTATTTTGCCTAAGCCATATATCATTCAATTATCTTCACCTCATTTACCGTCGGCATCTGCTCATCAGTTAGAGGAATGTTTTCTGTATTACTATTTATTTTTAAATTCGTATAATCTAAAACACCTGTAGTTGCAGAGTTGTTAAGGATAATACCACCAATCACTGCATAAGATACATATGTGGCATTAAAAATATTTTTCTTAAAATAATCATTAACAGCATTTTTTATACCCTCTATACTTGCTGTACCACTTGTAACCTTTAATTCTATATCTATTTTAACTGGCTCTAAACTTACAACCGTAACAGTTGCACCAATTGGTCTTTGCTCTTCAATATGATTTTTAACTTTTTCTATTAAATCTTCACTTGCAATACCATTATTAGCATCTGTTATTATAACTTTAACAGTTCCAGGACCATTCCAAAGCCTTATTACCTTTACTCCACCGACTCCTGTTACTTCAGTTGCCCATTGCACATAATGATATGGATTACCACTTGTTGCTGGTTTTTGTACTTTAAAAAGCAATCTTTCTAAAAGTTCTTCATCTGTTTCTTCATCAAAGCCATCATAAGCTGCTGATTTATTTATAACACTAGATACACCATAAATACTCATAGGAATTTTTATTATTGTCTCGGCATCTACATTACAAGAAGTACCTACATCTTGAGATTGTGCCTTTATATCTACTGTTCCTGTAGATTCTATTTTTTTAGTTTCTACTGTAATAAAATTTTTTCCATCATTGGTACTAAATAATGCACCTTCTGATACTGCTACTCCTGCCTGTCCCGTTATAGTTAAAATAACACTAGAATTTGTGGCTTCTTGTCGTATAATACCATGTTCTTCAGCTTTTTTTGTGAGCCAATCGCCCCAGCTTGTTTGTGGAAAAGAGGCTTCAATAATTAATGCCATTTCAGCATATGCTTTTTCAAATTCTTTAGAGTTGGCAGACAGCGTATCCCATGCAAAACCGCCTTCGACAAGATTTACTTTGTCGCCTGCCGTTTCGGTGTAATACTGTTTCAGCCTTTCCAGTATATTTTTTCTCGTTTCCATTTCAAACATACATAAATCACACCTCGATTTTTTGCGTTGATTTGCCGTATACCGTGGTAAGCTCCAGATTTAAAGTTATCTTTTTGTTCATTTGCTCAACAGATATATTATTTACTGCCAAAATATACGGATTTACAAGCAATGTTTCCTTCACCGCATTATACAATTCATTCGCATTTATTTCATTGTTCGGCACTTTACCGATAAATTTTCCCAAATCCAGCCCGTAATCATCGTAATATGCCCCGTATCGGAAACGTTCTGTCTGCAATACCTTATATACCCATACTTTTATTGCTTCATTTCGTGTAACTATCTTCATGGAACCGTCATCATTGTAAATAAAATTGTTTTTGTTAAAGTCCCATGCGTATTCCTTAAATTCATTTTGTGTGTTGTACTGCTCGGTATTTACGGTATTTCCCGTCATAAAAGGATTTGCCATATCAATTACCGTCCAATCTTTTACCTTTGCTTAATATCCAAAACTGTTTCACTGTTTTATTATCATCTCCCATAATCGGTATCATTAAAACTTTATCGCCAATTTGCCATGTATCAGTATAAATAATAGAAGCTGTATAATCGTTATCGATATCGTGGTTATGACTTTCATAAGCAGCATCACCGCCACCACCACCACGATTTTGGGTAGCAGAAATTATATGTCCTCGTATCTGCCTTGTATGCCCCTGCAACCAGTAATCATCTATATAAAACCACTTTTTATCAAGTAGCATACCATTCCATTGCACTTTTATTTCTGGTGGTGGACTTACAATAGTGCCAATTTGTACAGTGGATTGTAGTCCCGCCTTACCACCAACATTACGAAAAAGCATTAACATTGCTTTATACGGATCTTCCGTTTTTTTCATTCAATCACCCTTTGCTTGCTTTTATAATTTTTGTTGGTGTCATATCAAGGCTGTTATAATCTCTACCATGTATCACAACGTTTTTACTGCTACTATTGCCGTAATATCCGCCATTACCATCATAAATTACTACATGGTCATCATTACCATAAACAATAACATCGCCCTTTTCTAAATTACCTATAGAAAAATCTTCCAAAAGTCCGGCACTTTCTGCATTTGCCACCATAGAAGGCACACCAACAATACCGTTATTACACTGCTGTGCTAAAAATGGACTGTAATAGCTACCCATTTTACCAACAGCCTCAGCACAACCATTTCTACCATTATTCATGGTAGTACCTCCCCAAGCGTCAAAACCTGTGGCAAGTCCTTTATCTACTTTTAAACTTCCATTACCGCCACCAGTAGTTTTTTTACGTTTACTACTTTTAAATATTGGTGTTGCGATATCTTGCTGTTCAATTTCTGGTATTTGGGGATTATCTGGCATATATTCCAAAGTTAAATCCATTGTATGCACATTACCACTAAAATTATGCGTATCGCTCTTGATAAAAAATTTTCCTTTAAGCTGTTCTTCCTGAACTTCAATCGTATATCCGGTAATACACTGGATATTGCCGATTGCTCTAATCGAACTTTCGTCCTGCAACCGTTTAAGTCTTGCCTTTGCCATTTTCACATTATCGACCGTTTCGCCCTCTTTCGGCGGTTGCATTCTGTAAATATCCTGTATCATGCCGTAATGTGTAACGTCATCGTTATTCGTAAAAACTTGGCAGATATTGCCGTTATCATCAACCGATTTTATTCGATTTACCATGCTTTCAATACTTTCGGAGTGTTCCGAGTTATCAATATCAGTTAAATCTGTAGCTATATAATCTTCTATCAATTCGCCTTTTTTTATAACTGTTACATCACCGTTTAAACAAATTACCGTATAATCTTCGCCATTCGGATTATTTGTTGTATCAGCTTTGGTATACTCAAACAACATACAGAAAACTTCTGTACAGCTTTTGCCGTCTGCGATGAAACTGACCACGGTATTAATCTGCGGCATATCCACCGCCGTACTTATGCCGATTTCTGCGCATACCTGTTTTATGGCATCCGTTACTGTTATACCGTCAAACAGCATTTGTACTTTCGATTTTGCCAGATAAACCATATCATCATAGGCGGTGAAAGAAAATGTAAAGGTATTGGAATTTCTTTTTCGGTAAAATATCCTGCCTTCAAAAATTTCAATCGGTTCTGATTCGTCCGTTTCGGCATAAGACAGATAGACAAAACCGCCCACTTTTAAATTTAAGGCGGTAAATGCGCTGTCTTTATTCACGGTATTATAAACAATTTCAAACTCAAGTTTCCGCGCCGCCTGCTCACTGTCGCCGCTCCATGTCCATTTTGTTACAAAGTTTGTTATATCAAAATCGCTCAATGGCTCAGTATGCGGCTCGTTATTGTTTTTCTTTTCCTGTAATTCCTGCTGTTCTTTCTGTGTAAGCGGCGGGTCCGTATATTTACATATAAGCATACTATCACCTTAAAAATTTATAATCGTATCATCACTTATTTTAATAGACTGCTTTGTTGCATGGAGTACAGTGCCAACATTCAAATTTTTTGTTTTTGCTAACGTCCTAAATACAGATAATTGCTTTGCATCTTGTTTATCAATCGGAAAAAACTGCCCCACACTCTGTGCTGCTACATCCATTAAATCCATACCAGGATACCAGTTAATTACTTTTTCTTTTCGTTCCTCTGCTACTCTACTTGCAAGCCCTGTTGTATTATTTAATTTATTAGAATTTGGTAATACATATCGATATTCTCTTAAAGAAATGGAAAAATAAACATCACTAGTACCATCTTTTTCATTATAGTCAAAGGTATCGATACTCACATTAAGATTTATATTTGTATTAGATATAGCTAATTTACAAGGCTGTCCTTTTTGTGCAAAAGAGTTTATTTTTTCAACATAACTATATGGACTATCAGGTGTAGTATTTACAATATCATCATAAGCCTGTGCTGGAAAAAAACTAGAAAATTTAATTGTAGTTAATCCACGTTTTCCTAGCATATTTATATCACCTAAAGAATTTACATTTATAGTGCTATTATTGTAAGCATTGCTTACTTTAAAAGAAGGTGGTGATACGGGAAAAGTTACACTTTCTCCAGCACAGCTTAAAACCAACTTACAACCCGTATTTAAGCCAGAGCCTGAACTTATAATGCTATCTACTGCCTGATTTAAAAACGACAAAATTGAAGCCATTACACCGCCCCCTCATTCATGTTTATACTTCTTTTTTGCATTTGATAATAAATTCTCTGCATTAATTTATCCGCTAGCTCGTCCATGTCGGCATCTGATTTCATATTTGCACCATAAATATTAATACTGAAATTATAATTATTACTGTTACTTTGATTGTCTTGTCGTCCCTGTGCATATGCTGTCTGAATAGATTTATCATGCGGAATGACACATGTTCCACTTGGTAGATCTACAATTTCTCCACCTTGCTCATTAATTATGGCAGGTCCTCCAGTGAAGTTTTCTGTTCCTCTTGCAAATTTAGGAATATTAAGCCCACCAAAAGTTGCTCCACCAATACCTAGTACGCCTTCTGGAACTGTAAAACTAATCGAATTTATACTATCTATAATACTATTTACACTTGATTTAATTTCATTTAAAACACTGTTAACAATATCATTCAAGCTTATAAAAATACTCTGAAAAACATTAACTATACCTTGCCATGCCATTTGCCAATTTCCAGTAAATACGCCTGTTATAAATGTGATTATGCCATTTAATACGCCTAAAAATCCTGTAATAACAGCAGTAGCTATATTAATTGCTGTAATAATACTATTAGTTATCACATTTGCAGCTGTTACTAAAGCTGTGATGAAAACACTTCCTAAAAATATTGCAAGCAACTGAAGTATAGGCATAAGCACACCACTAATAGAACTACCTAAGGATAAAATAATATTAATTAATTGATTTATGGCATTAAATGCTGGTTGTAGTGCCAATAAAACAGAATTAATACCGCTAGATATTACATCTTTAAGCCTACTAAAAGAAGCCATTAATAATACAACAGCAGGTTGAATTTGCGACCATGCTTCTAAAAATGCTGCTTTAATTTGATTCCATAATCCAATTAAAAACGGTCCTACAGTTTCCCAATTTTGATAAACTAGAAAAGCAATACCCGCAATAGCCATTAAAGTAATTCCAATTGGAGAAAAAATAAACGCACGTGATACTGTAACTACCGTTTTTATAGCATTAGAGATTTTACCAAGTCCACTAGCTGTTGCAATAGCAACAGTTTCAAGTGTCATTGCCGATTTTACAGTAATCAATGCTGTTCTTAATGTTCTATAAGCATTAACTGTATTTAATACAGCAAATTGTAAAGCCTTATTGTGTATACTTCCACCCATTGCAGCTCTACCTATGTCGCCATAAAGTTTTACAATACCACCACCAATACTTATAACTTTACCTGTTGCCAGCATAAAACCAGTAAATGCTACTGTCCACATTAAAATATTACCGATTAGTAATTTAGTTTCAGGAGATAACGTATTTATTAAGTCTGCTAAATTTCCTATATTATCGGTTACCATCTTTATTTGCGGTGTTAAAACACTACCAAAATTAATAGCAAGACTTTCAAGACTCCCTAACATACCATCAATACTATTTTTAAGTGTACCTTTCATTACTTCAAATTGAGCCTGTGAAGAACCCGTTGCATTATTCATTGCATCTTGCATTGCTTGATAATCTTGGGGTGCTGTTTTTATTAATGCTAATAAACCACTATAAGCTTCCTGACCTGCTAAAGCTTGAGCAATAGCTACTTGTTCAGTATCAGACATACCAATCATTTTTGTTCGCAATTGCTCAATTATTGGCTGTATTCCTAAAAAATTTCCTTGAGTATCTTTTACTTGTAATCCTAATCGCTCAATAGCTTCTGCTAGTACTTGCTTCAATACCATTATTTTTCATTATAGCCATTGCTGTAGATAATTGTTCAATCGAAATATTGAGTGTTGCAGCAGGCGCACCAGCATACTGCATAGCCACACCAAAGTCTGTCATACTAAGACTAGATTTATTTGCAGCCATCTGTACTACATCTGCTACTCGCATAGCATTACTAGCAATATCACCTTGTTTTAAGTTCCAAATATTAAGAGCATTACTTACAACATCTGACGTTGTGGTTAAATCTTCACCTGAAGCTACCGCTGCTGTAATAACAGATGGCATAACACCAATAACTTGATTAGCATCATAACCTGCCGCTGCTAATCTATCCATACCTTCTGCTGCTTGCGTGGCACTTATTGGAAAATCTGCACCAAACTGACTTGCCTTTTGCCTCATCATTTCCATTTCTTCTGCTGTTGCTCCAGCTTTTGCCGCTGCTCCAGTTATAATGCTATCAAAATCAATAAATGCACGACCTCCTGCTGCACCAATTGCTGTAATTCCAGCTGCAATTGGTAACATACTTTCTCCGACACTGCTAAATCCATCGCCAATACGTTGAATATCTCTACCCATACGCTGATGAGTACGTGCTGTACGCTCCATTTCATTTTGAATGCGTACAAGAGGGGCTGTCATCATATCTATTAACCTTAAAGTTACATCAATTTGTGTTGCCATTTTTTCCCCTCATTTTTCTTATTTCTTCTTTTATATCTTCTTGCTCTTGCCTTATAAAAGCTTCAATAATAGTTTTTTCACCATTACCCATATTAAAAAAATCTAACGGTTTCCAATGATGTTTTCTATAAAGCCAATACATCATATACGTTTTGCCGTCAGATTTTATTAGTTTTTTACTTCTTCAACATTTTGTTTCTTTTCTTCTTCAGAATAACCTGATAATACACTTATTTTATTTGCTATATCTGTAATTTCACCAGCTAAAAATAATTTTTCATACATATCAAATGGAGTGGTTGCATTAAACTTTTTAAGTAAATTAGTATCCGCCAAATTTGGCTCTTTTATTCCTTCATTTAACGTAAGCATTTGCATTTTATATAAATCTATATTTTTACTTTTTCCTTTTACATTAATAGCTGTTGTTTGAATTTCAGAATATCTTTTAGCTGGAATAGATTTTAAAGTAAGCACAAATTTTTCTCCCAAAACTTTACTTAATCTTTCAACTTCATATTCTTCTGTGTTTTCTGCTAATACTTTGTTTACATCACTATTTAACAATACATCAACTAAATTCATATTTATTATCTCCTTTAAAAATAAAATAATTGCAATTATATCAAGCGTCAGCCGTAACAGGCACTTCAAAGTCTGTAAAAGTAAAATCATAATCATCTTCTGTAAGTTTCTTGGCTTCCCAGTCCATAAGAGTGAGCTTATCGAAAGTGGCGTCTCTTATAATAACTTCTTCACGTCCCACTGCGTCTGGATCGTCTAATTTAACCCTAATTGTAACAACTGTTTGACGAGCATTGCGAATATTATCCGCCATTAAATTTATAAAATAAGAAGATACATGGTTCATTTTTACGTTTCCAGTACCTTCACAGCCTGTTACTTTATATTGTTTAAAATAAGTTTTTACTTGGTTTACTTCTTCTTTTATAAGCTTTATTTCTGCTTTAAAACCAGTTACTTCAGCCATGTATTTTCCATCAATCCAAATTTCTCCCTGCGTGCCACTCATTACACGCTGTGCAATAAATTTATCCATAAAAGTAAACTCCTTTTTTAAATATCAAATGGTAGTTCTATATCTTCCATAGCGTCAATTATCTTAATTTTGCCTTTTAAAAATACTTTTTTCTTTGTATCTAGCATATTAATTTCATCATTGCTCATATCAGCCAATTCATCTTTTGTATATAAGCCGTTTTGCAGCTGATAATTTTTAATTGCTTCCGTATCAAGTTCTACCGTGGAATAATTCGCTTGAAGTAATCCTTCATTTTCCAGCTCTTTAAGATATCCAGTAATCGCCGTGATGAGCAGGCATTTATTATCATACGTGTTGGCATACTTGCCGATATAGCTGTCCTGTGCCGTGGTGCGTACATCATCATAAATCATGTCCATAATGTCCACAATTTTAATCGTCTGATAGCCTTCTTGTTTTCCTTGCGTTGTAGTAACAAGACTATTTACTGCACGACTCATTTTATATTTTGTGCCATCATACCAAATAAAAAATTCACCATTATTAACTTTCTCATCGTTTTCATCAAGGTCGTATTTATCACAGTCGATAATCTCGGAAAGTGGAGCATATGTCGCACTTATAGTCATCGGTGTTCCGGCAATAAGTCCTGCGATACGTGCTGTATATTCTGCTGGTGTATACGTCTTTGTTGCTGTCTTGGTAGTTTTATTACTAAAATTAATAATCCCTTCATAGTCGCCATCATATCCAGGAAGTACAGCTTTTACTTTTTTATATTTATTTTCCCTATTGGTCTTAATCCATGTACCGACAGTTTCAAGCTGTTCTTCTTCAATAGTAGGTATTGCCAGATAATCCCAGCGTTCTGCTGCAATTTTCTTTAAAGATTCCTGCCATTTATCCGCTCCTGTTTTACCTTTAGCTTGTAAATAAACTTTAACTCGGTACGGTGCGGTTACATATCCAAGCAAGCACTTAGTAATATAATCCTTATTATTCTCACTAAGTTCGCTAGGAATATCATCTGTCGTATAAATAACAAATGGATTTTCAATAACTTCCTGTTTTTCTATATTTCCTGTTATTGCTTGTCCTGTAATAGCCTTACCACAAATAGCACTTGTATTTACAGTTAATTTATCAATAACTTCTTGTTCTTCTTCTAAAATAAGAAACACAATGCCACGTTGACTACGTTCAATTGCTGCAATGCCTGCTTCTTTAAAAGATATAATCACACTTGGCATTCCTAACTTTGCCATATTGCTTTCTCTCCTTCGTTTATTCTCATTTTTAATTGCATATCTTCCATGATTTCATGGTGTTTATGCGGTCTAATAATTCGTTCCAAATAATCCAGTCTTATTGTCGTCTGGATAATATCCTGTTCTTCCCCCACTCTGTCAATAAGAAATTCATTTAGGTGAAGATATCGTTTTTTTACAGGTATTCCCCTCTGAAAAAGCGTCTGAAGCCTATCCATAACATCAGCATAATGGATTTCATTTTTATCGGCATTTCGTGGGAAATACGTTGCGATAATGGACAATCTTTTCTTTGTTATATTTTTTGTCTGTGGGATATTAGTACATAAACATTTAATAAAAAAACACGGTTTAGCGAAATCTTCTAAAATTTCATCACTATAAACCGTGCTTTTAAATTCTGCTTTTAGCATTCTGCCAATTTGATTTAAGATATCTATCTGTTTTACTACATCAGCCATCTAATTTATCTTTTACCCGCTTATATACACCTTTCCACATATATTCTTGTAAATCATCTTGCTGTTCATCTATGGTTTTTTGCAGAAAATGTTTTCCTTGTACAAAGCCTTTTTCATGTCCCTTTTTATCCATTATTTTATGTCCTCTATCAACTAGATGAAAATGTGGTGCAGTGGAATAAATATTAGCATGAATATCCTTGCCATAGCCTTCAATTTTCTTTTTCCAACTTTTATTTAATTTTCCTTTATGGTCGTTCCCACTATCTGGACTATTTGTTTTTAAAGCCCTAACCATGCGATTAGCACCACGATTTAAAACAATTTCAACATCATCTGGAAAATTCTTTTGCACCGTCTGCAACCTACCAATAAATTCTTCGAGACTAATTCCCATCACTAGCACCTGATTTCTTTATGCTACACATTAATTCTAGTTTTATATGTGATTCATAAGGATCTATGACATTTTTTATTTCATATAGATTATTTCTATATTTAACTAACATAGAATTATCTATATTTTTTCGATAGCGAATAGTTATTTTACTTAAATCTTCGGTTTTTTCTTTGTATTGCTCATAATAAGCTCTACCTCTAAGAGGTTCAATTCTTGCCCATACTTTCAAAAATGGCATTAATTTTTTCTGTGTCAAATTATACGGTGTTTCAACATCTTCATATTTTAAAATTGTTACACGTTTATCTAATGTACCAATTTCTTCAATATTAATCATGATGTTTCACTTCCTAATGGTTTATAATACTGTGCCAGAGAAATATGCGTAATTATAGCTTCTATAGAGTGTGGTAGATTGTTTACATTGGTTTTTGTAGAAAAAACACTTCTATTTTCATACCAGTGTGCTACCAACATTTTAACAGCCAAGACAAAAAGCTGGCTGTTATCACTATACTTTTTTCCGGTAGTCTGCTCTAAATAATCAGTAGCAGCTTCGATTAAACTTCCTATGAGTTCATCATCTTCAGTTAAATCTTCATCAATTCGCAAATAATCTTTTGTTTGTTTTAGTGTAACAGCCATATTAAATTACTCCTTAACTAGCAGAATAAGTACCTGTAATAGAAGCTGTACTTTCATCATCAAGATGAGCTGTACCTGTAATAGTTCCGCCAGTGATAGTAAGTTCTATACTTGTTATCTTTGCACCAGTATCTCCTTTTGCTCCTGCTGTTCCTTGCTCACCTGTCTCCCCTTTTGGACCTTGCTGTCCAACATCACCTTTTTCACCTTTTTCTCCTTGAGGACCTTGTTCTCCGTCTTTTGGTTTATCAATATAAATTAATTTTCCATCTGCTCCACGAGCTAAAATTTGATTTTCAGTACCATCTACTTCTGGTTTATCTAATTTATCTTCAATTGCATTTTCATGTGTTTCAAGTGCAGTTTCAATTTTATTCATATTTTCAGCATTTACTGGAGTTTCATTATTTACCCAATTAGTTTTTGTATACATAATTATTTACCTCACTTTTATTTATCTTTCTTTTCCTACAATTGTTTGCCCCACTATTGCTTTACCTACTATTGCAGGTGTGGGGCTATTACTCTCCCGCTTTCACCAATTTAACAAGGCTATCATAGATAATAGGTTTACCATCGCACACCATAATCATTTTGCGGATAATGTCATCAGTGTCATTATCTTCATAAGTTTTAATACCAATCTGGAAATTAGTATTAAGCGTATAATCGGCAAAATTATAAAGAAACGCAAATACTTTACCAGCACCTAAACTTTCATTAAAGGTATCAATATAGTTTGTAAGTTTTACCGTTCTACCAAGTAAAATACGTTCAGGTTTTCCGCCAATACCATAATTTACACGTGCAATAGGTTGTCCGTTTTTATCTACCATTCCTGCAAACTGCATAAAGGTTTTTTTAGTCATAACCCAAACTGCACCATTTTCATATTCCATAGGAAGTTCTGCTTCAGCATTTATAAGCGTCTGATAATCAAGTGCAGATACTTCAAGTTTCGCACCTTTGCTATTATCTGTAAGAATACCTGTTGGTTGACCACTTCCTGTGCCAGAAATAATCGCCATTTCCAGTGCTTTTGCCATTGCTTCTACGATATTCTTAACAAGAGTTGTTTCAAAGGCACTATATGCCATATTTTCTGTTTCTAAAGTAACAGCTACAGCACAACGTAATTTAAAATGTCCAAAAGTAATTGTTCCACTAAGAGCTTTTTTCTGTTTATCAGAGCCAGCTCCTTCTGCTACCCATGTAGCTGTAGGTTTTACACTCGCTGTTGGAATTACCATACCTGTTTTATAAGCTGTACGTGTTACAAGTGGTAAAATCATGCCATAAGCTTCAATTTTTTCAATAATTTTATTGAGTGTAACTGGTGGAACTAATGCCCCAATATCTGTTGTAGCTGTTACTTCATCACTTCTAAATTCTTGAGGGATTTTTTCACCACGACAAACATAATTCATAAATGCCTGTCTATATTCTTCACTATCATAGATATTGGCTTTTACTGGTTTAGTTGTATTTGTTCTTGTTGTCATTCCACTACCAATATTATTAATAATAGTTTGTCGTCTACGGATTTCTTTTTCTTCTTCATCAAGTTCTCTAACTTCTTTTTCAAGTTCATCAAAATTTAAATTTTTATTTGTTTCATCAGCTAATAAAGAACGAATTTCTTCTTTTCTTTGTAAAATTTCTTCTAATCGTTTATTCATTGTATTTTCCTTTCTGAATATCTTAAAATGGGTACAAAAAAAGCACCTTCTTAGGTGCTTAACTAATAAATTTATGTTATACTATTTTCGTTACTCAACTCCAATCTGGTAACAGAGAGGAGGTGCATATAATGAACTTCACTGATATTGTTGTGCTTATTATGGTAAATGTAATCTCTTACTTCATTTACAAATGGATAGATAAGCACTTTTTTGAGTAACTATCCTAACGCTCCAGCATTAGCGTAATAATGTAAAAACCCTTAGGAACTACCACTTCCTAAGGGTTTTGTGCATTATAATGAACTTCACTGTTTCTATACTTAGTATAGCATATCTTGTGATTTTTGCAATATAAAACACAAAACCCTTTTATAAATACGTCATAAGCAATAATCTTTTTCTTCTTTGCTTTTCTTGTAAATCTTTTTCTAGGTCCACAAAATATTCTTTACTTCGTGCCTGTATAGATGTTCCGTCATATGCTGGAAAATCTACAACCGCCACATCATAAATTTTATCAAAAGCAGTTATTGTACGTGTATAAATCTTATTTTCTTTATCAACTTCAGTTCGTTCACTTTTTACAGTAAAAGCAAAACTCATCTTGTTTAAATCACCACGTTTAATAAGTTTATATACATCTGTACCATTATTGGTATCAATTATATCAGCACTAATTCTAAGACCTTTATCATCAGTATTCATGGTTAATGTATTATTACTTGCTCTAGCAAGTATCATTGCTACATCACCATGATTATACTTAAATACAGTGTCGTTCATATCTGCACCATTAAAAGCATTGCGGTCAATTACTTCCATGTACTTCCAACCGCTCCACTCACTTTCCCATATTAATGCCCTTTGATTAAAAACAGCTGCATATCCTTCTACAAGTTGTTTATTTTTATCATCATTATTAGCTGGCTCTAGTAGTGCCATTCTCATTTCCATTTTCCCCATCTTCTTCACCACCTTTCAATGAATTATCATTATTACCTGTTTGATATAAACTTTGGTCCTTAGCTTTTACAAAGTTTAAACTGATAAGACGTTCATCACCGCCTTCAATACCAGCATAACCAAAGATTTCACGAATTTCATTGATTGTAAGTCCGCCAGTAGGAATAAGTGTTTCACAGATTTTAATTTTAGATGCTACAGACATAAAGTTTAATCTATTACTTTCTAAAATAATTTCATTACCAAAGCCTCTTTCTCGTCTTGTAAATAACTTGTCTGTCATTTCTTGAGCTAATTTTATAGCTACAGGCTCAAGTACTGACTCATAAAAGGCTATATACTCATCTTCTGTATATTTGCCCATGATGATATTTTCATTAAGTCCAAAATGTTTATAAATACAATCTCTAGCATAACTCATTTGTTGACTATTAAAGGTAGTTATCTTACTATTTAATTCATGAAATTCTACTTTATTATCCAAACTAGCTATACCTGAAGGATTATTACTAGCATATGTTCGTACGAAATCATCATGTACTTTTTTCATATCTTCTGGTCTAAGAGATGAAATCCATTTTAAATATCCACGCAGTGCTGTAAAATTTTTAACTGCATTAATAATAGAAGCTCTAACTGCCTTTAGCGTTGATAAATCTTCAATCATTATCTTTGAATTATCATCGCCAAATATTTCATCGCGATTAAAATGTCTACGAATGTGAATAAGATTTTCATAAGGAATAGTAACTCTTTCACCTGCACCAAAAGTAAATCTAGCATAAAGATTATATGTTTTGTCTTCTAGTATTTCCAAAAGAGGGAAATCTAATGGATATACAGCTTTTATACTGCCTGTAAATTCGTCCCATTGTATATAAATAAAAGCATTATTATACGTAAAATACTGTGCTATAAACTTTTCTAAAAATTCACTAGCAGTCATCATTGGATTGGGATACGAACTTAATAAATAATTCAACCTATCATTAGGCACATTTTTTATTTTTCCATTATCCTTAATTACATGTTTTGGTCGCATTTTTCCAAAATGCCTTGCAATAGTATCTATACAATCTCGTACTGTAGCGTCATCATAAGCATTTCCTGAAAAAGGTGTATACATATTTGTATAACCATTTAATAATTTTAAAGCTGTAACATCTTTATATTCTTTTTGATTACCAAAGATTTTGCTAAATAAACTTCTAAATTGCAATGTCTCACCACCTTTTAAATAATATTCATATAGTCATCTTTATTTCTCTCATAAACTACATATGCATCTAAAAGAGACGCAAATCCATCAATTCGTTGTCTTGGATTTTGTAATTTACATGGCTGGATATTTCCATTTTTATCCATATCTACACTAACATTTGCCATACACCATTTAAGCACAGGATTGTTATTATAATTTATAAGTTTAGCTTCTAAATCTGCACCCAAAGCTTTCATTGGACCAGATAAAGTTTTCTTTCCTTGTATTACTGGCTCCATAGTTGGCTCACCAAAAGTATTTAACATGTCTTGCACAAAATATTTTGCAGACCAACTATCATAGCCACATTTAAACAAATACACATCTTTTTCATTTTGCATTTCTTCAAACCATTCAACAATCAAGCGATAATCTATACTATTGCCAGGACTTAACCTAATAAATCCTCGCTTTAGCCAAATATCATAAGGCACTTTATCCTCATGTACTCGTTTTTCTAGTAAATCTTCTGGTATCCAATACATCTGCTCTACATAAAAACGCTTTTCATCTTCTAGCGTTTTAAAAAGCATAGTTGCACAAGTTAAATCCGTTGTAGCAGATAAATCTATACCACCAATGCCATATCTAGGTTTTAAAACCTCAATATCAAACGTTGCTTCATTGTTTAGTTGTTCAAAAGTCATAAAAGCTTCTGTAGCAGTTTCTCGCACATTAAAATCTTTACATAATAAATTTTTAACATAATGAGGATTAGCCTTTGCACGATTTACTTTATCTTCAAGCTGTTCACGGCTTTTAATTGTTCCAAGTGCAGGATTAGCCTTTGCCCAATATTTTGGATTAGTCCATTCACTTCTTCTATCCAGTTCATAAATCACTGGTAAAATAGTATCTACTTTATAGCCTTCTTCATCATCAAAACCATCTATAATATTTGTTGCTTCTTCATATTTTAAGTCAAAAATACCTTCACGTACTGTACCTGCCGTTGAAGTAATAATAGATAATGGTTGTTCACGTGCTGTCATACCATCAATTACTACATCATAAAGATTTTTATCTTTGATAGCATGCAACTCATCTATCAGTGCTCCATGAACATTAAGACCATCTAAACTGTCGCTATCACTTGCTAGTGCCTTAAATGTTCCATCATTAAAATTACACTGTATTTCGGACACTAATGATTTAGAGCGTTTAGCTAATGATGGCGATTTTTTTACCATTCTTTTTGATTCTAACCATATTATTTTTGCTTGGTCCCTTTTTGTCGCTACACTATAAATTTCAGGACCTGCCTCACCATCAGCAAATAACAAATAAAGACCTATTCCACTGGATAATGTAGACTTACCATTTTTACGAGCTACGATTAAAATTAATTCTCTATATTGCCTAAGTCCTGTATCTTTATCTACAAAACCAAACAGTGCCGAAAGTATAGCTTTTTGCCACACTTCCAATATAACAGGCTTACCAGCCCATTTACCTTTAGAGTGTTTGCAATATCGTTCAATGAAATCTATGGCATGATTGGCTCTTTGTTCATCAAAAATATAACGACCATTGTTATCATCAAGCTTATCATGTAAATGCTTAAATAATTTCGCTACTTTTTCTGAAACTACTACATCACCATTGTTTATCTTTCCATAGTAAACCTCAATATAATTCATATAATCACTACTTTTTCAATGTACCAACAAAAGCTTCAAAACCATCATCAACATCATCAGATGTTTTTTGTGGCATACAAGATAGCAACGTTCGGATTAATGAATTATAATTTTTTAAAGCTGTAGAATATGCTTTACTAGCAGTAGACTCTTTTGTGCCGTATTGGTCTTTTCCATTGCAATATTCCTCGATAAAACCATCTTTATCGAGGTTTTTTTGCAGGTTATCAAGCCTAAATTCTAGGTCAACAGCAAAATCAATTGTTCTTTCGACTATTGCCATTTTATCATCATCAATGTTTTTAAAAGCCTCTCTATATTGTGCTACTCTTCGCTTTTTCAAAGTTTTTTCACTTACTTTTGACACAAAAATACATCTCCTTTCTAGTAAATTTTCTGAAAAATAGACCACACCCCTCTCGGCGATATCGTGTATTTTATACGAACGTGGACCCTCCGGTCTAGGAAATTATCAGATAATTTATCGTATATGGGGGTATAGTTAATCATTTTAATTATTCTTTGGTTCATCAATACCAATTAGATTACCATTGTCATCAAAAAGCATTCGCCTTCGCTCCTTACTATGTATCTTGTTATGACATTCTAAGCATAAGAACATAAGGTTATCCCAACCACAAGTAATATAAGGATCATTGATGTTCTTAGGTGTTAATGGTATCTTATGGTGAACGATGTAACGTTGGTCTCCATTAATCTTTTCACTTGTTTGATTATGGCACACCTCACAAATAAAAAGCTTAGACTGTGCAAAAGCTTTAGCACACTTCCTCCATCTTGTACTGTTATAAAATTTCCTTGCAAACTCTTTTGCCATTAATAAACCTCAATGTAAATAACATTCTCCAAATAAATTCTAGCTTTAAATATTCCTTTTATATAAATATCAATATAATTTTCTCTTATTACTATATTCCCAATACCTCTATAATAACGTGGAAATTCATTTTTTATTTTTATACAAATAAATTCATTAAAATCAAATTTTTCATCTCGTTTATTCATATTACTTAAATACCTTTGCTGTATTATTTTTATATTTACCATTGGCTTTATGACAAGTAGCTTTATGTTGTATTAAATCTCTTATGGTAAAATTTCCAGATACTGTATAACTCATACACCTTTTATATTTCATGATTATCTTTCTATGTTCACAAATACCTTCAGCATTATAAAAACATCTAAATTTATCACATTTTATAATCGTCATTTCATCACCTTCCAAACAAAAAAGACAGCTAAATTATTAGCTGTCTTTTCTGCATGTAATCCACAATCATGTGCGTAACCTTATTCAGTTTTCAGACGGAAAAGCGTTTATTTTTAGAGAGGTCATTTTCTCGCTTCTTTGACCTATAAAAATTTTATCATCTTTTTTTGCGGTAGTAAATTGCGATTTTTTTGCACGGTCTAGTTGCATTTATTCAAGTACATCTTTACCAAAAAACCTTATAGACAGTATATCTAACAGTCTATTTCTATGCCTATATAATGTAACCTTATCACAACTCATTTTGTTTGCTATATCTTCAATTTTCATCTTATCAAAATAAATCATTTTTATTATTCCGCCATAATATTCATCTTTTATTTCTTCTAAAACACTATCTATGAAATCAACTTCTTCTTTATCTCTATAATAGATATGTTCTATTTTTAATTTTTTCACATAACGAATTTCATCAAGTGTACATTTTTCACCATAATACTCCATAGCGTGATGAACAGCTGGACATGCTCCAAATTCTTCTTTATATAAATCTTCAATATCTTTTTCACATTTCTGCATATTATGCTTAAGAATATTATATGCTTCTAATTTTTTTATAGTCTTTTCTCTATAATTTATAGGCTTTTGCTTTAAATTAATGCTATTATCTTGTATTACTGTCCTTATTGCTTCACTAACAACCGCCATCACAGTTAGTTTTATCATATCTGAAATCTTATTTATATCTGCTTTTGTCAATGCCATTTATATCTACCTCTACTATTTTTTATTTTCACATTTGCCAGTATATAGCTGTACTTTCATTTCTATACATAAATCATTGTATTGAGGTTTTACAAAAGGACATGGCTTTTCTATTAAACTACATATCCATATTGTTCCATCAAGCCAAGTATATTCACACATAATATCACCTATTCTTTTATGAAGATTGTCATATCTTCTACTTTTTTTCCGTTTACCATATCTAAAAAGTTAACAGCACCATTAAACTTGATTTTAAATTCATCTAAATATTCTTTAGTGAAATATTTTCTATCCCATTGTTCTCTGCATAATCGCCAAAGTGCATATGGCACAAAGTAAAAATCATTATTGATATTTACACATATGGCGGTTATTGCTCCCAATTGATAATGATGTTCTAATAACTCAACTTGATGAGCGGTTAATATAGATAGAGCAATCTTATCTTTTGATGTTGATTTGGCTTCAAAAATTATGGATTTTCCACCTTTTAATGTTCCTTGAAAATCTGGTTGAGCTTTCTTTTTCGCAAAAAATCTACCTGAAAACTCTCCAGTAATATAATCTTTTTTGATTACACCAAATGGTTCAGGTATTTTATCAATACAAGCTCTACCCTCATATAAGTATCCTAAGCATGCGGAATATATCTGATTTTCAAATATTTTTCCTTGTGCATTGCTTCTTCTACTAATATCACTTTTATTCATGTCATCAGTCCTTATTTATTTATTTGCAATAGGCACAATATATATATGTCTATGAATGCAACTGCTTTATTTTTGATTACAAATACCAGGATTTATCATCAAATATTTGTGGAATATCAGGGAGTTTCTTTTTCCTATGTTTTTTATTACACAATATACCCAAATGAATTAAGTTATAACGCTGGATACGACAACCTTCCCAATGAGTTCCATTATCTGACCAACCATATCCGTTATAGATACTATTTTTATCAAGTAAATAACCTTTAATAGAACTAGGATTTTCTTTCCATGTTTTAGCATTTACGATGCGTTTTTCTACTACAGGCATAGCAAGATTAAGGGAAGCACAAAAACGCTTTTTATGAATTCTATCTTTTCGATAATATGTTTCTTGACTATTTTTGATTAAATAATCTGCTATCTTTTTATAATCCACATAACCATATTCATTTGTATATAAATGTTGAAAATGTGTTCCGCCATTAGAAATTTTTCGCCAAAGTTCAGCAATGATGGCTGTATCAAAACGATTTATTACCATATGAAAATGGACCATACCTCGTTTTGTTCTTCCAGCAGTATAAATATATTTAAGTTCCATACCTGCTTTTTTATATGCTCTACGAAGATTAACTAATAATAAACTTATATCCGCTTTTGCTTTTTGTGGTTCAATAGCTTGTCTTGCCGGATAATTTAATGTAACCCATAAATCATTCTTATCGAAATTCTCTGCTATTTTCCATCCACAGATACGGCTTGCCTTTTGGTCTTGATATTTTAATTGATTTATTGGAGTCCTCCCCTGTGCTGGAGCATTATATATTTTCTTCCCCAATTTTCCTGAATAATATTTATATACCTCTATGTTATTTTTCATATATACTTTCATCTGTACATAAGACATAAAATCACCACATTGTTTTATTATTTTTGTTCATCTAAATAATACTTTTAACAAGCTCTACATACGCCTTTGTAGACGCTTAAAAAATTGACTTTATGCCACATAAAAGGTATACTTTGATTAGCGAATTTGTATTTTTTATATGGCTTTTTATTTTATCTACTTTGTTTAGTTCAAAGTAGATTTTTTTATGTATAAGAATATGAGTACCCGATATTGGGTACTCATTTTTGTTTCTCGTATTTACTCGCATTTTCTCGAATTTTCTCGTAAATACTCGTAATATGTTCACTGTTATAGATTGTATTTATCCCAAATATTATCCAAACTATCTTCTTTTATTGAGGCATCTTCTATCTTTGTTGTAGATTGCAAAAAGCTCATATCTGCATTTAATTCAAGATTATTTTGCTTTATTTTCAAAACAGTATCTTTATTGCTATTTACTAAATTCTCAATTTCTTCTAAACGTGTCTTTGGATAAGTAAGACCACTTAGACAGATAAAATTTCTCTTTCTTTTATTAAATGTAGTAAAACTATCTATTGGTATGCCAATAGCTTTCTGCAAATCTTGATTTACTTCTTCAAGATTTAGTCGTTCATCAGCAAGTGAAAGAGCTGTATATTGTAAAATATTATCTTGTTCCCTTTTAGCAAAGATACTATTATTTTGTAGGCTATCCAATAATCTAGCCACTGTATTTTCACCTTCAGGAACAGCTATCATCACCGCCATATTATGTGCAGATAATACTTTCTTTATTTCTGAAAAATCAATATTTCCTTTTATAGATTTATCTGTAGCTGGTATATGCAAAAATTCATCTAAATAAGCGACAAATTCTTTATTTATCATATATTTATCTCTAAACTCCTTATTATCTAGTACAAAACAAGCTCCGCCTCTTTGAATATTGCTAATTTCTTTAAAACAACAATAAGCATTAGAATTTGCTTGGATACTTTCTTTATTAGAAGGTAATATCACTACGCTACAAATAATCTTATCTTTATATTCTGGATGCATTGTAAGTATATCTACTAATACTGTGCCTTGACTGCTTCCTGTGCCACCACCAGTTGTATAACCTACCATAATAATTTCTACATCATTTCCACAATTATTGATTTGTTTAGCTATATTGACGAAGTCTTGTCTTATTAATTGTCTACCAATACTACGGTCTTTACTGCAACCTTCACCACCAGTGATATGGTATTTGTGCTTCACTGTAAGTGTATTTAAATCTTCCTTGCTGGTATTTATAGCTAAAGTACGGTATCCTCTAAGCTCCAATTCTTGACATAAATTGCCACCGCCTTGACCTACACCAATAAATAAAATCTTATCTTTAATTTCCATTACATAGTCCTCCTTGAAAAATAGGCAAGCTATTGCCTGCCTACTTACTTGATTATTTATTTTTTTCTTCATTTAAAGCATTAATTCCCATTGGTGTTATATAATAACTGTGTGATTTTCCTACCTTGATACCATTATCTATCAAGCCCATATCACGCAATTTTAAAGCATTGCGATAAATAATACTTTGCTTTATATTTCCAGGTATTTTCTTATTTAACTCTACAGTAGTTAAACCTCGTAATGATTTTATTGCTCCTGAAGTTTTTAACTCTGCTAAAATTAATGCTTGTTCTCTACTTAATTTCATTTTTTTACTCGTATTTTCTCGAAGTTTCTCGTATTATGTTGCATTTTCTCGTAGCAACTCGAATTTTCTTGAATTTCCTCGTACTAAGTCGTATTTTCTTGCATTTACTCGTTAGTAATTTATTTCAAAGTATGGTAAAATATAAACATAAAGTTAATATTTATGTTCTTGAGAATTAGTTGATATGCCGGTATCGACTAATTCTTTTTTTATAACTATTTTTTGCCCTACTTGAAGATAATCTTTTATATGAGGATTATCTTTTTTTATTTCATAAATAAATTCTTGAATATTGTCTTCATCAGAACAATATTGACTTGCTATCCGCCAAAGATTATCACCTTTTTGGACTATATATACGTTCTCTGTTGGCGATGCTTTTGTATTATCTATTGCACCAATACTCAATACAGCTATACCGCCAACAACAAGACCAGCAAAAATCCTATGATATCTAAACCATTTCATAAATATCACCTCTATTTTAATATTCGTCCCAACCTTTTTTCTCAGCAATTCTATCTAAATAATCTTGTGCTTCACCTGCTGTATGAACAGTTTTATTAGCACTGCTTTTATATTTATGATGACCAATAGATTTGGAATTAATGGCTTTTTTGCAAACTGTAAAATTATTTTCACCTAATATTCTTGATACATAATATATCAGTATATTTAACTGCCATTAGTCATTACTCTCCTTTATTATTTATCAATATATATATCTTTTTGGTTTATACCTATCTTCTATTATTGGTGGTAATTCTCTGTCAAAGGGAATACCTTTTAATGCACAATTTAACTTTACAAATTCCCATTCATTTGCACTATACTGCATAAACCAATTAGTGCCATATTTATTTAGCATCAATTTTCTTGCTATATCATATTCAGAAGCCACTACTGGTTGAACATAACCTTCAAATTCTTGTCTTGCTCCAAAAGTAAAATAATATAAATTCATAAATATCACCTCTATTAAGAATTCAACATTGATTGATATAGTTATTCAAATCCTCTGGATAGATGCGAATTGAACCTCGTATATGACGAGCTTTTAATATTCCATCTTTTATAGCTTTATAAATAGTTTGCCTATCTACATTTAACTGTTCCGCTACTTGCTAGACTGTATAAGGTTTTTGTTTCTCTATTTTCAAAGCTTCTATTTCTTTGCGTTCATTATAGTTTCTATCAAGAATTTTCAAGAAATTTTCCTGTGCAGTAAGTGTTGTTCTTAAACTCTCAATAGATGAAACTATATTTCTGCGAGTAAGCTCATATTCTAGCTTCCAATCCATAGTATCCCTCCAATTCTATTTAATATTTCTATTCATTTGCTGTTTTGCTATTATTAAAAATTATTCCTAGACGTTAATTATTTTTACCTAAACTAAAAATATCTTTTTGATGTATATGTTTTATTATTTGTACTGGTAATTTCTTCGGCTATTATCTCATTTAAAATATCAAAAAATTTTTTATATATAGTCTTAACTCTTAGTATAACTTTAGGTATTACTTCTAATCTGTGTTATAATCATCTATAAATAAAAGGAGGTGATTATAATATGGTTGCAGAAGTTAAAATTAGAAATATCGAACATACTATTTTAATCAACGATGTAAGAGTAGTCAAAGAATTAAATAATGACGATTTTAATGTGTATGATGATTTTACAAATTTAGTCTTTTTGGATACACATTATATTTTTGTTGGTAGTGAAATTCTCTGTGTTAATGGCACAGATATTGAATATGTTCGTTTTTATGCTAATTAATCTCTAATTACACTAGAAATTGTTTTTGCAAAAAGAGTACAGTTGCAGCTGTACTCTTTTTGTATTTCATTTAAATTTTTTACAGCTCGTTTTAAATCAGTATAACTATTAATTTTAATTTCTAATCTTATATCAATATTTTTATCATTATTATCTGTATTCAAAATCGTATATCCTTTCTTTTCTAAAAAAAGTAGCAGTTTAACCTTCCCACTGCTAAGGTCTGTAAGTGTGTGTAATATAAGCATTTACTTATAATAGATTTTTTGTTACAATATTTTTAGGTTGATTTAGAGCTGACTTGCTTTTGCAGGTCGGCTCTTTTTGTTTTTTGAAAACAATAATGCAATGGTGCTTTTCATCAGCGGTTTCAGACCATGCTCTTTTATCTTGATGAAGATATTTCTTTCTTGCTCATCAATTTTATTATCTTGACCAATTCTGATAAGCTTTGGCAAAAACTCATTTTGCATAGTTTCAATACTGCTGAAGTTACATAAAATATTTTGTGATAAACATTTATCATCTAATTTCGATAACCACAGCCTGCCACAAGCATTATCTTGGGTCCAACAATAGATGATAGCAGGGCAATTATATATTTGTGCCATCTTAACCGCCAAAGCATCATCTACAGCAGTTTTTCCACTCTCATAATCAGATAAACTACGTTCACTAACATTCAGTAATCTAGCTGATTTTATCTTGGAAAAACCTGCATTTAATCTACATTCTTTAATAAAAACATGGAAATAAGTCTGCATATATCTCACCTCCTTTCAAAGTATGATAATTCTATATTTCTAATATTATTGGAATTTATGGGCAAAAAATTTTTCAATAGAGATATTTAATCCTTTTTCGCAAATTTCAATTAATAAATCTGCTTTCAAAGCAGTATGCCCATTAATTATTGCATTTAATGTTTTTACATTTATACCTGTTTTTACAGCTATAAATGTTTGACTAATCCCTTTTTCTTGAAGATATTTTTTTAATCTAATGTTTGCTTTCATTTCACCACCACCATTTCCAATAAAATTAGAATTTATACTTAGATTATAATTCCAAAATTATTAGAAGTCAATATTTTTTCTAATATTTTAAGAATAAAGTCTAAGTTATTTAGAATTATGCTATTATTTATATAAAAAGGAGTTCATTATGGAAATAGGTATTTTTTTAAAAACAGCACGTGAACATGCTGGACTAAAACAAGTTGATGTAAAAAAACATACAAATATAAATAATAAAACTTTATCAAATTGGGAAAACAATGTATCTAGACCAAGTCCAGAAGATTTACGTACATTAGCCAAACTTTATAAAACAAGTGTGGATTATCTAATTGGGAAAGTAGACTCTTTTGAAGAAAAAAAAGAACCTGACCTAATATTGCCAAGTTTTATAATTAATAAAAATGATATTGAGTTATCTGTTGATGAACAAAATCTTATAAAGAAATATCGGCAATTAAAAGCTGAAGATAAACAAATCATAGATACTATGCTAGAACGTTTTGTACCTACAAAAGAACCTAAGTCAAACGAAAAGGCAATCTAATAATCACCAGTGATGATTTCTGGAAAAGAAAATAATAATTGAATTTGGATACTAGTATATACATTCTGTTGTATTAGTATAATTATTTTTATTTAGTACAATAAATGTTAATAAAAGAATTAGTTTATTATATACATTCTGTTAAAAACATAATAGTATTAACTTTTATTGTATTTTTATAGTAAAGTAGAATTGAGGTGGCATATATGAAAATCAATCAACTTAATTCTATAAAATTAATAAAAGATCTTTTTAAAGATATTAAAAAAAATGAAAAAGAAATTGATAAATCTGTATCAGAATTTGATAAGGAGTGGAATTTATGGGAAAAGAAACAGAAAAAGAAATGGAATCCCAAGAAGAAAACATCATAATTGATGTTCTATATAAAGATAGCTATAGAATAAATTCCTTTTTAGCTCAATTAGCAGAAGGCGTTATTCAAAATATAAAAAAGCAACAAAGTGTTTCTAATGATGTTAATAAAAAAATTGGTTCGGATATAAAAGTTCTAAAAGGAGAAGTAGACTCCAAAACTATAGAACAAAGATTATTAGAATATACTATTGATCAACATGATTCGAAAATTTTAAAACTACTAGATTTATTAGATTTAGACGAATTAGAAGAACTACCAACACTAGCTGATGCAAAGCTAGTTCATTTATCAGGGCAAATATCAATTAGAAATTTAAAGGCAATGTCAGAAATTTTTCCTAGTATGACAAAAAACACATCATTATTTGGTATAGATAAAACTGTCTCTAAAAATATAAAACAACTAGAGACAATATTAAAAATAATTCCATTAAATATTGAGATGGATTTATATTTAAAAAATAATAAAACGTTACGTGGTATATTAAAAGAAGAGTATCTATTATCTTCTTACAACAATATTGTTGCTACTTATGGAACAAATTTACCTTATAAATGGCATGTTATTGGCATATTAAATAATAAAAATCATGAGAATATATATAATGCTTCTAGTATAAGAATAGCCTTAGATACAATGAATACCGTTGTTAATAACTTCATTTCAGAAGGTTGTGCAAATTATAGTTTTATTCCTATTTTAATATTTAAAATCTTAAATAAATGATAAACAAAGATATATTTTATAAATTAAGAGGAGATTTATCAACAAGCTATTAATACTATCCGATATATAGGTAACTAAGCAGTTCATCCATGTGCAATCGATTTTAACAATAATGATAATACTGCAAAACTTTATTTAAAATAATGAATTGGATAGTTTACTATATGATAACAGTCCCTAATTCTATTAATAATATGTATAACACATTACCTCCATCAATTAAAGAGCAAATTGATAAAAGAGATCATAAAAATAAATAATAGCATATTTTAAATTATCTTTAAGATATTAGAAAGGCTTAATATTATGGAAAATGATATTAATAAAATAAAAGAAGACATAGAACATATAATATGTTCTAATAATGAACACTCCAATCTAATAATTGATATTAACTCATATTCTGATGATATAATAGAGATTATTATTAAAAGCAAAGATGCTTTTAAAATAAAACCTATTATAAAATATTTAAAAAATAATAAATTTTATATAAAAAAATTAACTCTTCCAGAAAATAGTCCCATAAAATTTGTTACAAATTATATAATTACAGGTACATTTCATAAAAATTTATTAATTGTTGGTAATGGATTTGATTTAGCACATAAATTTAAAACATCATATACTGATTTTTTAAATTGTTTTAATGTTGATGATACAGTTTATATAAATAGCACTTCATATAATATGACAAATAATGCTTTTTATAAATACCTAAATAACATAAAAAATAAACGAGGCTATTGGATAGATGTAGAAACAGCAATTTCTGATATTGTAAAGTATGTTGAAAAAATAAAAAAAGGTTTTATTTTTATAGAAGATAAAACTTATTCTTCCAAAGAATTAAATACATTATTTGGAGAAGAACGTTCACAATTTATTGATATTTTTTCTCCACAAATTTATATTGAAGGCAGCACATGCGACTATAAGATTACTATTGAAAGCTTTAATACAGCTCTAAAAAAATTAGAATATGACTTAGATTCGTTTACGAAAGCTTTAGAAGATTACTTAATAATGATTGAAGAACAAGATATATCTTCAGAAAAAATTATATTAACTGATATAAAAAACATACAAGAAAAAATTACTCATATTTTAAGTTTTAATTATACCAATACATTTAAAATATTATATACAGATGATATATCAAATGAATATATAGATTTTATTCATGGTCGACTTGGTAAGCATAATCTAGTTCTTGGTATTAGTGAAACATTACCTACTGAAGAAGAAAATATTGAGCTTTCTTGTATATATTTTAAAAAATATTTCCAACGAATATTCAAAAAAACTGGTGCTAAATATGCTGATTGGTTAGATGATAAAAATGGTACTAACTTTGATACCGTATATATATATGGTCATTCTTTAGATATTACAGATAAAGAAATCTTATCTCGTATTATTAATGATGTTGACCATGTAAAAAAAATAGTAATATTCTATCATAACGAAACACATTACAGACAAGAAATTTCTAATCTAGTAAAAATCTTAGATAAAAATACTTTCTTAAAATATGTCGCTGAACATAGAATTGAATTTAAAGAACAAACTTCCTATTTAAATTTATAATCACACAAAAAAACCTTCTCAAAATTAGAGAAGGTTTTTATACTATTTACAGACTATCAATAAATCTGCTATTATAATAATGTTTTTATTATTTCGCAGGAGCGTGAAAACTTATGAATAAACCTGAAAACTATTATGATAAATGCCAAATATTTACTCCTGCAGAAAATGTTATTGAACTATTAGATACTGCAGGCTATAAAGAAAATCTATTTGAAAAAAAGGTATTAGAGAATGCTTGTGGTGATGGAAATATCTTAAAAGAAGTTGTAAGAAGATATATCCAAGACGCACTTAATCAAAATAAAACTCTATCAGAAATTCAATTAGGATTAGAAACTAATATTTATGGATTTGAAATAGATTCTAAACATTATCAAAAATGTATTAAAAATTTAGATGACATTGCTAATACATATAATATAAAAGATGTTCATTGGAAAATTTTTCAAAAAGATTTTCTTAAAACAAAGCTGACAAATAAATTTGATTTTGTTGTTGGTAATCCACCATATATCGTTTATAAAGAATTATCTATTGATGATCGCCAATATCTAAAAAAACATTTTAAAAGCTGTAATAAAGGTAAATTTGATTATTGTTATGCGTTTATAGAAGCTAGCTTGAATGCTTTGCATAAAAACGGTATTCTAGCTTATTTAATTCCTAGCAGTATATTTAAAAATGTATTTGCCAAAAACCTTAGACAAATACTCTTAAAACATATAACAACTATTATAGATTATACTACTAAAAAATTATTTGAAAATGCTCTTATTGCTGCTGCTATTTTAGTATGTAAAAAAGATAGTAATTCTTCTAATTTAACATATAAAGATATCGAAAATAAAAAAACAATCAAAATAAAAAAAGAACTATTATCTGATAAATGGATCTTCTCAAATGAAACGTTAATTAATAATAAAAAGCGTTTTGGAGATTATTTTAAAGCTTCTATAACTATTGCTACTTTATTAAATGAAGTTTTTATTTTAAAAGATTATAACTATAATAATAATTATGTTTCTGTTGATGGATATAAAATAGAAACAGATTTAGTCCGTGAAGCATATAGTCCTCGTGGTTTAAATTCAAATCGTAAAGAATTAATCATCTTTCCATATCAATATATAAATGACAAATTAATTAGATATACAAAAGATAATTTTGAAAAACTATATCCAGAAGCTACTAAATATTTTAAACATAATATTGAACGATTAAATAAACGAAAAATCGATTCTAATGTCAAATATTTTGAATATGGTCGAACACAGGCTTTATCTCATTTAAATCAAGAAAAGCTATTAACTTCTATTGTAGTAACTAATGAGGTAAAAGTATATGAACTATCAACAAAAGACATTCCTTATTCTGGTATATTTATAATTCCAATAAAAGATAAACCTTTATCCGAAGCAAAAAAATTATTGGAAAGTGATGCTTTCCTTAAATACGTACAGCAAATTGGAATTAATGCTAGTGGTAAATCTATTAGAATAACCGCCAAAGATGTTAACAATTTTTATTTTTAAAATAAAAAGGAACAGTTAAAACGCTGTTCCTTTTTACTTTTGGGGTAAAGAATTGTTTCTTTTTGATTTCAACATTTCGATATTTTTTAGTAATGCTAACTCTATTTTAGGTGTTATTTTCTTTGTTTTACGTAAAGTTTCAAGAAAATGTTGCTGTTGCAATATAGAATAATCAATTCTTCTAAATTCATTTGCTAATTTTAATTTATTATAAAATTTGTTAATAAATTCATCATTAATAAATTCATCTTTTATTCTTATGTTAGCGTCATCATCTCTATAAAATATATTACAAATAGAATTATCATCTGGGTTTAATAATTTTACATAATTATTTTTAATCAATAAATTACTTTTAAATCTATTACAATTACGACAAGAAAATACTAAATTTTCTATTCTTCCTGCTTCTATTTCTCCCTGATCCTTATCCCTAAAAGATGACTCACAAATATAATGATCTATTTCATAGGTCTCCAACGGCTGTATATCAGTAGATGTTCCACAATAAGCACATTTTCTATGATAGATATTAGCAAAACCTTCAAAAAAATTATTTTTATTTTGTTTATTAGAAACTACCTTATATATTACCTTTGTTTTAGATAAATCTTTTATTTGTTGCTTTAATCGTTCTTTCTTTTCTGATGTCTGTTCTAACATAAAATTATTATCTACAGTTCTATAATCTAATTGTTTAATATTATTTTGAGTATTCATCTTTTAATTCCTTAAAACTTCGTATTAATTCATCAATATCTGATTTTGTTAATTCATCATATAAATTATTACCTTCTATTGACTCTAAAACTTTATCTTTTAAAGCTTTATCTACATTATCACTTTTCCTTAAATCATCAGCTAGTTCTTCAAATTCAACAATTCTTTTTATAGCCATATCTAATACTGGTATAAGATTATCCTCATAATATTTATTTGCGTCATTAGTATCTTTTCCTGAAAATTTTTTAATAATATTATCTCCTTTTAAATTAGGATCTTGTGTTATAATTATTACTTCTATAAAAGGAAATAATTTTCTAAGAATAATCTTAAATTGTTTTCCTGAAAATTTTCCTGTTGTTGCAGAATATTCTTCGAATAAATGATTATCTATCAATATTATATTAGCACTAGATATCGCTTGATCTTTAAAAAGTACTTCATATCCATTTTTATTATCAAACAATATTTCATCATAATCTTTTTTTATAATTCTTCCATCATCTAAAGTATAAAGCCTTTTTTTATAAATTTTGTTAAGAAACCTAGATAATATACTATCCATATTATCATCAATATAAATTATTTTTACACTGGAAATCATATTTTATCACCTATTTCAAATTGAATTCTAAATCCATTATTTCCTGAAATATCTTTTATCTTCCCATTAGTCATTTCTACAGTATTATTGACTATCCACATGCCTAATCCATGACCATCTTTACGTGAAGTTTCATGTACTCCTAATATACGCATTGGATCATTTACATATTTTTCAGGAAGACCTTTTCCATCATCTTGATATATTATACTTAATTTATTAGATTCTTTTTTTACTACTATAGATATATTTATATTTGTTAGACTTTGATTCTGTTGAATAGTATTTAATATTAAATTATCAAAAATAACAAAAAATATATCTTCAGATATATTAAAGTATAAATTTTCATCTACATCTAATTTTATATTTAAACAAGCATAATCATGCTTCCAATTTTTAGATATATATTCTAATATTTTAAAAATACTTTGTTCTTTAGATAAATATCTATTTTTTTCTATTTCTTCAAGCATTATATTCATAAATGTTAAGATTTTATTATTTATATGCTTATTTTGTGCTAATAAATGAGGTACATTATTATATACATATTTAGTATTTTCAGGTAAATTTAATTCATCCCACATATTATAATCTTTTAATGCATCTACAATATATTTATAATTAACATCTATATTATTTCTATCATTTTTTAATTCATGAGCTATAGATGTAGCTTTAAGTCCTGATGTAGCTAATACATTTAATATTCTAACATCATATTTATATCTTTTCTCGGTAGCTTCTTTATCTTGCTTATTTTTATCGGATTCTTTTGTTATATTTTCAATTTCATTAACAAAATTTTGCACTTCTTCTTTCGTAAATTCTTTTATAATATCAGGCTCTTTTATTACCTTAGGAACTATATTTGTCGTTTTATTAGAAGTACTATATGTTATTTTATTTTTTTTATTAATAGCTCTTATAATACTTTGTCTATATCGTTCAAATATACTTACACCTATGCTTATAATTTTTAAAAATAATTTATAATACTCATTTTCATTTATTCCTTGTCTATTTGATAGCTCCTGTAACATATAATTTTCTTTTTTATCAATGAGTACTTTTCCTGAAATTTGATTTTCCCTTACTCTCCAAGCACCTGTAGGATGTGTTGCTGCTGCTGGAGATTTTCTAGTTCTTTTTCCAAAATCTAACCAATCTTTATCTCCTTCATATGAAGATATTCCAAATGCATTACGATATAATACAACACCTTTTTCATATCGATCTGGTAAATTCTTATATTTATAAAGAAAAACTTCCATATCCTTTTCTGTAGATGATTTTAATGAAAAATATAAATCAGCTGAAAAATCACCTAAATATGTTAAAAAAGTTTCTAAATGATTATCATCATAATCAATATCTTTATCTCCCATTAATTCATCTTTAATATTAATTGATTGTTTATATGATACTAAATCTATATTTGGACAAAATTTTTTAGCTTCTTCTTTAAATTCATCATTTTCAACTGAACATATTAATTGCATATTATTACTATCATATTCTAAAAATATATAACTTGTATAATTTTTCCCTATTTGAGGAGATTTATAATACGGTATTACTTGATATGTTTCTTTTTCCGATTTAATTTGTATACACATTTTACTATCATTATATGTTATTGATAAATAATCTGATAAAATTTTTATAGATTTTTCAGTCCAGTTATCTCTTAAATTTGTTATTTCAATTATTGTACCTATGTCTAATAATGTATTTTCTTCAAAGTCTAAAATAGATTCATTCCAGTCTGTTTTCCATAAAATAGCTTTGCAGTCTTTCTTTTTACTATGTAAAGATGCATTTTCTCCTAGTCTAGCTAAAGCAAATCTACCTATTCCTTTAGAACCTGCCAATACACGTGTATTTTCATCTGTTCCTATACTATAATCTTTATCACTTTTTCCTACATGCATCCAATTTTTTCGAATAGTTTCTTCATTCATGCCAATTCCATCATCTTCGAAAACTATTTTATTTTTAGTTATTGAAATAATCAGATTTTTAGCATTAGCATCATAAGCATTCTTAACTAATTCTAAAACAGCTGATTCTTTATTATTGAAATTTTGAACGCCTAATAATTGAGCAATTGTTTTATCTTCAACAACATATTTTAAATTCTCCATAGTAAATAACTCCTATTGTTATTTTTTTTCATTATAATAGATTAAAAATTCTTTTGCAATCTAATACCTTATTATAAATATTGTTTTTGACAAAAAGCTTTTTTTCTTACATACTAAAATTGTGTGTAATATAAGCATAGTTAAGGAGTTTAACTATGGCTAGAATTTATAAACAAAAAACCAAGACAAAAGGTTTTTCCTATTACTTCACCATAGAACTAGGAAAAGATAATACAGGTAAACGCAATCGTATAAAACGTGGAGGTTTTACTAGACGCAAAGATGCAGAAAAAGCTGCTTTAGAACTAGAAGCTGCTGCTCTATCTGGCAAAGTAATCAAACAAAATACAAGTATAACACTACATTATTTTATGTGGAATGTTTGGTTAGAATATCATCGTGGTTTTGTAAAACAATCTACGGCATGGCATATAGAATCTATACTTCGTAGAATAGATTGCTTCTTTAGCAGTGATGTTAAGTTAGTAGATGTTACGCCTCAACAATGTCATTTATTTATAAAGCATATGTTTATTAAACAAAAATTAAGTAGACGAGTTGTTATAGAAACTTTTAATATTTTAAAAGCGGTGTTTACACATGCAATAAAAGTAGAAAAGATATTATCTGCTAATCCATGTGAAAATCTTAGTATCCCTAGATATTCTGCAAAAGAAAAGGAAGCTCAAATTTTAGTTGATGCTAATAAAATTCTTTATATCGAAAAAGATGATTTAGAAAAGTTTTTCATTCAAGCTAAATCTGATAAATATGCTTTCCCTTATTATACAATCAGCTTAATTATGCTCTATACAGGTATGCGTATAGGTGAAGTATTAGGACTTCAATGGGAAGATATTGATTTTGAAAACAGTATTATTCATATCCGCCATGATTTATTCTGTCCTGGTGCATTAGATTGGGTATTACAAACACCTAAATCAAAATCTAGTATTAGAGATGTACTAATTTCAGATAAACTAGCTTCGATACTAAAATCATATCGAAAACAATTCTTAGAATTTAAACTTCAATCACCAACATGGGATCAACTACAATACAATTTTATCTTTTCATCTTTCAAGTATCCTGGTCAGCCGTTGGCTAGACAAAATGTTTACTGGTGGGTTACAAGAATTGCTAAAAAAATAAACGCTTTATACATTCATCCACATTTATTCCGCCATACACATGTATCTTTATTGGCTGAAGCTGGTGTACCTCTACCAGTAATCACTGAAAGACTAGGTCATGCAAGCACTAAAATAACAGAAGAAATTTATCTTCATATAACTAAAACAACTAAAGAAAACTATCTTCATAAATTCAATAGAATAGTAGAAAACTTATAATGGCACCAAAATGGCACTAAAATAAAAAAAGACATTGGCAATATTCACCAAAAAGCCTAATATATAGCCACTTTCAAGCTTTTATACAATAAATATTATCAATGTCTTTAATATTATTAAATAGTGGACAAAGAAAATGTTTAAATTGGGATAATCCATTTAATTTATTTTTAAAAGAAGTGTCG
>OLGL01000837.1_pt1 | contig 35438 bp, 29 predicted proteins | sample 1605041 | NCBI WGS metagenome assembly OLGL01 (sample SAMEA3888905, study PRJEB22519) | human gut metagenome | biome: human gut; feature: human-associated habitat; material: faeces | place: Denmark | collected 2010 | reverse complement strand
CCCTCATTGTACTTCCCAAGATTGGTGATAAAGGCGGCAAAGGGATAATCCTTGTTGTAACTGTAATCCGGCATATACGCTCCTCCTTCAGCTTCGCTTATTTTTGGGAAATTCCAGCTTGAAATTGATGTACCTGCCGCCCGTGTCGCAGAGGATCACGGCGGCGTCATAGGTGGTCTGTTTTTTCTCAGACCACATCCCCTTGACGTTGGTGCGGCCCTTTTTCAGAAGGTCCGCCGCCATCTTCTTTGTCAGCTCCTTCCTGCGGCTCGTCCAGAAGCGGTCATTTTTCCAGAGGACAAAGCCGCAGGACCGATCCGAACAGGCAAAGTTTTTCTTGCCCTCATAAACCGGCTGGCCGCAGCGGGGGCAGACGCCGATGCTCTCCTTCTCCGGGGCAAACAGCTTTTTGCCGTCCTCGGAAATACAGGAATAGGTGGACACGATCTCCTGAACCATCGTGCGGATACCGTCCATGAAGGTGTCCGGGTCAGCGCCGCCCTTTGCGATCTCCGTCAATTTCTGTTCCCATTCCGCCGTCAGCATGGGAGAGGTCAGCGGCTCCGGCAGGACCGTGACAAGGTTGATACCGGCTTTCGTGGGGATCAGGCTCTTGCCCTTGCGCTCCACAAATCCGGCAGCCACCAGTTTTTCGATGATGGCAGCCCTGGTGGCGGGCGTGCCAAGTCCTTTTCGCTCTGCCTCGTCGGGGATATCGTCCTTGCCCGCATTCTCCATAGCGGACAGGAGGGTATCTTCGGTGTAGGGCTTCGGCGGCTGGGTGAAATGCTCGGTGACGGAAACCACCGCGCCGTCAAAAACTTGTCCTTCGGTGAAGTCCGGGAGCGTGCCGCCGTCCCCGTCCGCAGGCTTTTCTTTCAGGGAGGCGCGGAAAATGCGGTCGATCTCCCGCCAGCCTTCGGAGAGGACGCGCCTGCCCTTTGCGGCGAAGGAATGGTCGCCGCAATCGAAAGTTGCCGTGACCGCCTCATACACATAGGGCTCCGCCGACGCGCACAGCAGACGGCAGCAGACCAGAAGAAGCAGCTCACGCTCGCCCAGGGGCAGGGCGGGGATATCCGCTTTCTCGATCTCCATCGTGGGGATGATGGCGTGGTGGTCGGATACGTCCTTGTCGGAGACCATGGCCTCCACCAGAGGGAAGAAGTTTGTGCAGCCATCAAAGGGCGGCAGCTTTGCCGCCAGGTGGATCACACAGGAGGCCGTTTCCGCCATATCGGAGGTCAGATACCGGCTGTCCGTGCGGGGATAGGTCAGCAGCTTTTTTTCGTAGAGGCTCTGGGCGTAGTCAAGGGTTTGCTTCGCCGTGTAGCCAAGCAGCCGGTTTGCCTCACGCTGCAAGGTGGTGAGGTCATAGAGCTTCGGCGGTTGTTCCTTCTTCTGCGCCTTCGTGACAGAAGTACAGGTAACGGCTGAACCCTTGCACGCCGCCGCTGCCTGTTCCACCTCCGCCGAATCGGTGAACTTCTCCGACACTGCTTCGGCTCCGTCCAGCATCAGGCGTACATGGTGATATTTTTCCTTCTGAAACAGCGTGATCTTCGCGTCACGCTCGGCAAGCATTGCCAGCGTGGGCGTCTGAACACGGCCCACGTTCAGGGTGCGGTGGTAGAGAACGGAGAAAAGGCGGGTGGCGTTGATCCCCACCAGCCAATCCGCTTTCTGGCGGCAGAGGGCGGACTGATACAGGGCTTCATAGTCAGCGCCGGGACGCAGCTCGGAAAAGCCCTCCCGGATGGCGCTGTCCTCCATGGACGAGATCCAAAACCGGAGGACCGGCTTGTGGCAGCCGGCCATTTCATACACCAGGCGGAAGATCAGCTCGCCCTCCCGTCCGGCGTCGCAGGCGTTGACGATCTCCGTTACGTCCTCCCGCGCCATGAGGCGCTTCACATTGTCCAAAGCCGCCTCCTTGCCGGGGATGGGGGCGTAGCGGAAGGGCTCCGGCAGAATGGGAAGATCCTCATACCGCCATTTTTTGAAGCGTTCGTCATAGCCGCCCGCGTCCAGCGGGGATACCAGGTGCCCCACGCACCAGGAAACGATCAGGCCGCTGCCCTCATAAAAGCCATCGGCCCTGGATGAAGCACCCAGGGCCGACGCGATGGATTTTGCCACGCTCGGTTTTTCCGCGATAATTAGTTTACTCATGCTCCGCCTCCGTTTCAGCCTCCGCAGGCTCGTCCTCGTTGACATACTCCTCGTCGGGGAAATCGTACTCGTCGGGATCGGCGCTGACCTTCACGCCGCTGCGGTTCGGCTTGATGAACTTCACATAGGCGAAGGCTCCGCCGCCTGCCAGCGCCAGCAGCGCCACCGCGGCCAGCAGGCCGCTGCCGCTCTTTTTCTTCGGCTGCTCCGGTTCCGGCTCCGGCTCCCTGACCTTCTCCCTGCCCGCGCACTCGGAGAGGTTGGTCTTGCAGACAGAGCAGGATGTATCCACCGCGCCGGCCGTGCATTTTTCCTTACAGGTACACACAGGGGCGGCAGGCGTCTCCTCGTCCATCAGGGCCAGCAGGTCGCGCTCGTCTACCTGGTTGAGAAAGTGGACGGTGTTCTCGCCGTCCTCCGCCCGGTCGATGATGATGTAGAAATAGTTGCCGCCTTTTGTGACCACGGTGATGAACTGCTTATCCCCGGCGCTCTCACCGGCGATATCGTCCACCAGGGTCATGTTGCCCTCCGGGGTCAGGGGCTGGGGCTCATAGCCGCCCGTGGTCTCCTCCCCGGTGTAGTAGGGCTCGCCGTCCCCGCCGCCGGCGAAGGCCACGGTGGAGGTGGCCGCCATGCAGAAAAGCGCCAGGAACACGGCGGCGAAACGGCGAAAAGCTCTGTTACGCTTCATCTTCCGCACCCTCGCTTTCCTCCGTCTCCATCAGCCCGTCCGGCAGGGAGATCATGCCGCTGGCGTAGGCGCGCAGGAAGGCGGTCAGCTCCCTGTTGTCCATGTGGACAGCCTTTACCATGCGGACAATTTCCAGATTTTCTTCCTCCGCAAGCTGTGCCTCCAGCGCACGAAGGCGCTTCTGCTGCTCCGTGATCTTTTCCCTCGTTTTCTCAATATCCTTGCGGATCTTCTCAGTCGTTGCCATGATTGCATTGCTCCTTTCCAAATCGTTCTTTCCATGAATAATTGCGCCCAAGCCCCCGAACGGTTTTCAGGTTGGCCCGTGCGTTATCCTCCAATGCCAGCGCGCGCCGGAACAAGTCCGGGTAACGCTCCCGCAGGTCGATGATCTCCTCCGCCCGCATACTGGGGCAGAAAAAGCAGGAGGACTTTCCCGGCTGCGGCAGGCCCGCCGCCTCGATTGCCCGGATACACACCTCCCGGTCCCAGCCCCATTCCATCAGGGGATACCATTTGCTGTACTTTGGGTCGGCCAGATCACGCAGAAGGACCTTGTCGCTGCGGTAGTGCTCGCCAGCGTCATAGCCGATGAACTTGACCACCTTTTTCCCACTGTTCCAAACCTCACGGCACGGAGGATGGTTATTGCAGAACTTTTCCTGCGGTCCGATCTTGTGTTTCAGAGAACACCGCTTGAAGCCGTAGGCGATGGAGGGCAGCGTGCCGCTTTTCAGACATTCATCCTCCAAGGTCAGCCGCCCGCCGTCCTTCGTGGTCTTATAGACCCGTGTGATCTCCGGCATACCGTGATTCTTCAGCCAACGATCCATGATATCCAGATAGGCGTAGGTGCGGGGATGCTCGCCGCCCGTATCCGCAAACAGGATCAGGTCAACGGGGATACGGTGCTGGTGCAGCCCAACAAGAAGGGCGGTGCTGTTCGCACCGCCGCCATAGGAAACAATATTGATATACTCACCTCATCTCAAAGCCTTTTCATATCGGTATTTCATCTGCGCCGGATACAGCGGTTCGGGCGGGCGGCGCCTGCCGGTCCACTCCCGTCCGCCCGCCAGTCCCGCGCATCGCCAGCCGGAGGCACGGAGGCTGACGCCGCTCTCCGTGTCCAGAATGTAGGTGACGATCCTATGGTAGCCCAGGACCTTCGCCGCCCGCGCCGCCGCGCCATAGAGGAAGCTGCAAGCGTTTTTCGTTCCGTCCGTGCAGAGGCGGTTGACCTCCAGGGTCAGCCCATCGTCCAGGTATCGGCTCACCGGCCGCCCCACGATGGCGACGCCCGCCAGACGGCCGTTCGCCATGCAGCCCAGGGAAAACTTATGCCCTCGCACCGGCTTATGGTGGCGGTGGTGCTCTGCGACAAAGCCGTTCGCATCGGCAAGGGACATCGGTTTTACAGTCAGCATCGGCTCCGCCTCCATCAGTTGTACGGCGGTCTGCCGTAGGCATAAAGGTGGGACTGCCAGTAATTCGAGTTGAGACTGGTGTACTGGATGGGATCGCCGCAGTGCAGGAGCATCCCGTCCCCCACATAAAAGCCCACATGGCTGACACCCGGCGTGTCGTAGGTGCCCACAAAGAACACCAGATCCCCCGGCCGCGGCTCGGATACCGGCGTGGAAATGTTGTAGAGGCCCTGCGCCCCCAGCCGCCCGGTATCGCACAGGCCGCTGCTGGTCAGGACATAGCTGACAAAGCCGCTGCAATCAAAGGAGGTGGACGGGCTGCTGCCGCCCCACACATAAGGAAAGCCCAAATATTTTTCCGCCTCTGTAATAAGTGCCGCAAAGCGCTCGTCAGACAGATACTCCGCCGGGATCTCGTACTTGGCGGGCGGGTTGGTCACATACTTGGGAACATAGCCGGAGGACGGGAACAGGTCGGGACGGTTGCCCAGGGTGGACATATACACGGCGTACATGGAAAGCGTCTCCTGATCCATCATGTAGACCGGCAGATGGGAGAGGTCGAAGTTTTCCAGCTTCACGGTGCAGATATAATAATCGTAATAGACCCGGTAGCTCTCCGTATGGGTGTTGCCCTCCTCGTCCGTCCAGGTATCCGTCTCAATGTAGTACCGCCGCTCCACCTCCACCGTCTCGGTGAGGATATATTGCCGGTCAAACAGCATTTGAAGGTCGCCCTGCACCTGATCTATGGTAAACTGCCCCTCATGGAGCGCCGACAGGATAGACAGCAGCACATAGGGATCGTGCTCGATCTCGTCCAGATCATAGTGATACTCGTCATAGTCGTGGGTCTGCTCATAGGTGTCAAGATATCGCCGCAGCTCATCCTCTTTGGCGCAGTAGGCGGCCTCCGCCGCCAGCAGGTCAGCATCCTCGGAGAGATAAGATGAGGCCACAATGTTGGACACGCCTCCGCCGAACATGGAGGAGCAGGATTGCAGCAGGCCCAACAGCAGCACCAGCACAAGGCCGATCCCGCCGATGATGAGGAACATCTTCTTGTGCCGGGCTATGAACTCGCCGGCCTTCTTCGCCGCCTCCGCGCCTTTCTTTGCGCTTCTGGCTGCCGTCTGTGCCGCCGCCTTTGCACCCTCCGCGCCGCGCGACGTCCGATAGGCCGCCGCGTACTGCCGCTGCATCCGCTTCTTCTGCCAGATGCGGGAGATGGGATTGCCGGATGCAAGCTGGGGGTCATCATGGAGCGCCTTTTGGTAAAGTGCCTCCGCGTTGGCCCTGACCGCCGCCTGCTCCGCCTTTGCCGCGTCCCGCCAGGGCTTCACCTGCCGCTCCGCCCGCCAGTTTTGCAGCTTGCGGTTCCCATAGCCCACGGCTTTTTCCATGCCGCGCTCGGTGAGATGGCCCGCCGCCACGCCGGAGTTCTCCTGCTCCACCTCCCGCACCTTGGCGTGGGCGGCGTGGGCGACCTCCTGCAAAGGCCGCGCCAGCGGGTTCGGCCCCGGCTGCCGGATCGAAGCCGGCTTATCCGTCTCATGGAATACCAGCCTTGTACGCCCGGCGCCGGAAGCCTCGTCAAAGACACGCTCCGTGCCCAGGACGCGCTTTTTCGGAACGGCGGCCCTTGCCGCGTCCAGCTTATCCGCCGCCTTGTCGGATTTGCGGATCGCCTGTTGCAGCTCCGGCGCGGCGCGTTCCTCGTCTGAAAACTGCAAACGGGAGGACGGACGGTCATTTGCCGCCGTACCCTCCCGGTAGGCTTTGCGGCGGTTCCGCCGCTTTTTCTTCTGAGACTTCCGGACGCGCCGGTCGTCCAGATGGTGGAGGGCAGTCCTCGCCAGCACCGTGGAATCGCCGGAGGGGGAATAGTCCTGCTCCGGCGCACGGTCTGAAACATGGCTCGCCTCGCCTGTGACCATGTTGACGGAAATGGCTCCGTCGCGGGTCATCTTCTGCGCCTCCTTCTCGGAGGCTTTCCATTCCTTCATGCGTCACCACCTGCCTTTCCGTAGGGACAAATGCTCACGCACTCGCCCGTCTCGATCATGGAGATATACTTGAAAATGGGATATGCCTGGGGCGGGCAGACCGCGTTGCCCAGGGTTTTCAGCCGTAGGGCGCGGTCCGCGGTGTTTTCGGTGATACGGGGGACGCCATCCGGCTCGGCGGCCCAGAGGATACGTCCGTCCATTTCCGGGGGAAGCCCATGAGCCATTCCACCCAGTCCGGGTTCAGCGCCGCCGTCTCGGATACCGGCCGCTCCTGCCGGATCACCTGGGATGACAGGTTGGCAGACGGGGCGCTGTTGCGAAACGCCGCCGGTTTCAGCGTGGAGCGGTAGCCCTCCGACGCTGCCGGGGTCAGATAGAATACCGCCGCCGACAGGCTCAGGCTCCAGATGGCCCCGTTCCGGTTCACCTTGCGGAAGATCCCGTTGTCGGAGAGGTACACATCCAGGTTGGCCGCGTCCCTGCAGGTGTTCTTGTCGGAGGCAAGGGGCGTGGGAAACATCAGCCGCGACGATAAAAGTTCGCTGGCGCTCATGCCATGCGCCGACGCCGCAAGCCGGAAATACGAATGGGAGAACAGCGTATCCCGCTTTTGCCAGGTCAAAGATCGTTTTGTCGAGGCCCAGATTGATGAAGCCAGCAACATTTTCCCCAAGCACCCAACGGGGCCGCAGCGCGGTAATAACGCGGCACATTTCCGGCCACAGGTAGCGTTCATCCGCAAAGCCCCTTCGCTGCCCCGCGGTGGAGAAGGGCTGGCAGGGAAAGCCGCCGGAGAGGACGGTAACGGTTTCAAGTCCTGTTTTTTCAAAAAACGCCTCCTTCGTAAAAGTCGTGATATCCCGGAATCTCGGCACCTCCGGCCAGTGCTGTTCCAGAACGGAATAGGGGTAGTCCGCCCACTCGCATTGACAGACGGTGCGGAAGCCCGCCGCCTCCGCCGCCAGATCAAGCCCGCCGATGCCGGAAAACAGGCTCACATGGGTCAGCTCAGTCATAGTCGTCCTCGCAGGAATGATCTTCGCAGAGGGCACAGCAGCGGCCGCAGCCGATGCCGTCCTCCGCCGCTTCCTCCGGGTCATAGGGCGTCAGATGCGCGCGCCGCAGCGTCGCCTCCAGAATGTCATAGCAGGTGACGACCTGATCCTCCGCAAAGCCCCACCTGCGGTACATTCTTCGGATGCACGGATTTTCGCCGGAGAGATTCTTTTGCAGCCGCGCAAGCTGCCGCTCCGTTTTCACTTCCAGAACACGGTTGCGGAGAAAGCCGTACTGCGCCAGCAGGTCAAAGAGATCGCCCACCAGCATACGGAAGGCGCCGCCGGAGATGATGTAGGCGGGATCATCGGCGGTGGCGGCGCGCTGCCTTTCCCTGATTTTTGCGTCGTGCTCTTTCAGCACGGCGGTCAAGGGCGTGAGCTCCGCCGCTTTCAGCTCCGCAAGGTCCTTCCTGTCCCCAAACACCAGATAGCGGCCGGGGATACGCCAGGCGGCGAACTTTTCCTCCGCGATCTCTCCGTAGCGCTTTGCCGTCTCGGCCAGATTTTCCAGATCCTTCTCGTCCTTCGCCTTTTCCGCCAGGAACGCAAGCTGATGGAGAAGTCCGTACAGATGTACCTCATCATTGATATGGTTTTCATATACCTTGCTGTCGATCACATATTTCATATCTTGTCCCATCCTTTCCTTATCCGGTTTCTCCATCATGGGAAACCTCGCTGGGCTTTGTCGTGAGAAGTCTGTATAGCTCGGTGGTCTTGGGAAACTCGTCCCGGAAGGGCAGGATCACATTTTGGAAGAACAGAAGGCCGCTGCCGGGGTCCGCGTTGGTCACATAGGCAAGCTGATCTGCGGAGATGTTCAGCCGCTCCGTCATCAGCTTGCGGTCGCCCGCGGAGAGGTTCAGCAAATAGATAAAATCGCTGTTTTCCAGAATGTTTTCGATCTCCGGCGAGGAAAGCAGGTCCTTCGGGTTCTGCGTTGCTCCGGTGGGGACGCCGCCCCACTTTCTGAAACGCTTCCAGATCTCGGCGCTGTACGCCGCTGTCTGTTCCTCCTTCAAGAGCAAATGGAACTCGTCCACGAAATACCAGGTGGCCCGTCCAATGGAGCGGTTCACCGTGACGGTGTTCCACACCGCATCCTGGACAATGAGCATCCCCGGCTTTTTCAGATTCTTGCCGAGGCCCTTGATATCGAAGCAGACAAGGCGGTTTCGGATATCCACGGTGGTACGGTGGTTGAAGAAGTTGAGCGAGCCGTTTACATACAGGTCAAGCGCCTGGGCCACACGCTCCGCCTCCGGGATGCCCTGCGCCATAAGCGCGTTCAGCAGATCGCCCAGCACGGGCATATTCTCCGGCCGCGGGTCCGCGAAGTACGGCTGGTAGATCATCTGCACGGCCCGGTCAATGACGGTTTTCTCGATGGCCTCCAATCCCGTTTTGCTGCCCATGATGAGCTCACAGAAGGACAGCACGAAATCGCTTTTCAGCGCCAGCGGGTTTTCTTCCTCGCTGTAATTGAGGTTGATATCCAGGGGATTCACATAGTCGCGGCTGTTGGGCGAGAGCCGGATCACCTGGCCGCCCAGCCGGTTCACCAGCGGGGAATATTCATCCTCCGGGTCGCAGATGATGACGTTATCCTTTGTGGTCAGCATGACATAGGTGATCTCCCGCTTGCAGCTCATGGACTTGCCGCTGCCCGGCGTGCCGAACACAAGGCCGTTGGGGCATCGGGACTGCTTGCGGTCCAGCAGGATCATGTTGCCGGACAGGGCGTTGAGCCCGTAATACATGGCGTCCCCGCCCATGAAAAGCTCCTGGGTCACAAAGGGCACGAATACCGCCAGCGCCGAGGTGGTGAGGCTCCGTTCGATTTGGATACGGTTAAGGCCCAGCGGCAGCGAGGACACAAGGCCGTCCTCCTGCTGGAAGTCCAGCCGGGTCAGGATGCAGTTATGGGTCTGGGCGACGCTGGCCGACTGGGAAACGGCGATCTCCAGCTTTTGCTTCGTGGGCGCCAGATGCAGCATGAGGAAGGTCATATTGAACATTCGCTCGTTGCGGCTCTGTAAATCCTGCAAGAGATTTTTCGCCGCGCCGCCGTAGGTGGAGAGGTCGGAGGGGAGGATATCCAGATCATAGCCGCTGCGTGCGGCCTTCTTCTGCTCCTGGATCTTCATGGCGTCCAGATCGGTGATCTTGCGCTTGACCATCTTGATGGCCTCGTTCTGGTTGATGCCGCGCACGTGCATGGTGACGAGAAGGTTTCCCTCCACATCCATGAAATCCGTGAGGATACGGTCCTGGATCTCCGGGGCCAATATCTGCAAGAAGGACACCGCGCCGTACATTTCGCCCATGCGGAAGCGCCGCGTCTCCCCAAACTCGAAGGAAGAAGGCGCGATAAAATCCTTCACGGACAGGCCGGAGGGCGCCAGCCAGTCCCATTCAAAGGCAAAGGGCTCCCCTCTGGGATGGAGGAGACCGTGCAGCAGCGCCAGACGCTCCTTGCCGTCCAGCACCTTTGCCGCCGCGCCCATGACCTTGAAGCGGTTCAGGGTGTCCGCCTCGATGCGGGAAAACCTTGCCCGCGCCGCCTGGACGCTCTCCGCCTCGATGGTCAGCGTGACATACTTGCTTTTCACATAGCCGTTGCTGCCGCGCTCATACTGCGTTTGCAGGATGCCGGAGGCCTCGGCGCGGATCCCGTCCAGGTCGTCCCCCTGGGCCGCCATGCGGAACAGGTCCCCGCCGCCGGCCTTGTGGCTGCTGCTCAGGGTCATTTGCACGCCGATGGAGGGGTCATAGCCGTTATAGAAGTCGCAGAGGCGTTCAAAGATATCCCGCTGATCATCCGGCCCCGCCAGACGGTAGCTGACGTCGGCGTAGGCGATGGTTTTGGAAAAATGCCGGTCGTCCAGACGGCACAGGCCGTCCGGATGCATATTGCGAAAGGGGAGGCTTGCCTGTACGGTGTGGTTCTTGCCGTCCCCCTTGGCCTGCCGGATGACGGCCTCGATCTGCTTTCGCTCCTGCCGGGTGAGCCTGCGCCGGCCCTTGCCTTTTTTCCCCGCGCCGGAGGCGATCTGCCCCACCGTCCGCTCCAGCTCCGCCTGCTTTTCCAAAGCGGAATAGGCGTTGTTTGTCTGATAGACACGCTTTTTCGGACGGGTAAATTTGCACTGGATCAGATTGCCCAGCAGCGCCTCCGGGGTCTGCCCGTTCTTCTCATACAGGGCGAACAGGAAAAAGGGCAGCATCACAAGGATCATGCACAGCGCCGCCGGCGTCGTGCCCATGCTGTCCTTGCTCAAAAAGAAAAGCGGCACTCCAACAAGCGCCGCCGATCCGAAACACACAAGCTGCCGCTTCGTCAGGCCGAACAGCATCTTGCTCTTGATTTTTGTCAGGTCCTTCGGGACCGTTACGTATGCCAATGGTTCACATCCTTTCCGCAAGCCGGATATCGCTTGCAACTTCATTCCCCCACACATCCCAGCCGGGCGGTGAGGCTCTTGCGAACAGCTCAATACGGGGCACATCCCCCATGAGGGCTTCGATCCGCCGCCGCGCCTCCTCCGGCTTCTGGCTGTGCCGCTCCACGTGGGAGAGGATGACCTGCTTCACATCCCGCGCCGCCCGCTTCGGACGTCCGCGGGTCGCCAGCAGGCAGATCTCCGCGTTGGCCCGCGTCCAGTAGCCCATGCCGGTGAACAGGCCGTCCGACTTCCGGCACTGCTTGATCCAGACGAAGGCCACGGTCTTGAAGGTAAAGCCCCAGGCGTCCATGACGCCCCAGGCCTCCCGCAGCATGGGGAAGGTGATCCAGAGGAACAGGGCGCAGTCCTTGTCCGCCAGCTCCCCTACCGGCAGGGCCTTGATGGCCGCTATGTCCATGGTGGGGTAATGGCTCTCGGCGCTGCGCCCCGCGCCCTTCTTGCTCCAGACCTTATAGGCCCAGGGCGGATCCGCGTAGATGACCTTGTATTTTTTCATGGCCGCCTCCCGTCAATGCGCCCCGAACAGGCTCTTTGCGAGGCTGCCGGTGCGAAACAGCGTGTAGCACAGCAGCACCGTGTAGCCCAGGCACTCCCAGATCGCCACGGTGATATCGTCTCCCACGGCGATATTCTGCACCAGCACCGCGTAGATGCCGACGCAGACCATGATGAGGAATGCCTGGAAGCCCAAGGCCAGCAGGGACTTCAAATAGTTCTGCCCCGTCTGGCCCCACTCCCGGTTGGCCATGGTGGCAAAGGGGATCGGCCCCACGGATACGGTCAAATACACCTCGATCATTCTTCCGTAGATCACAAGGAAGATGGCGATGGTGAGGATATGGGAGCAGAGGCCCACAAAAATGCTCTGAAACCACAGGCCCAGCAAAGAACCGATGCTCCAGTCCGCCAGGGTCGTTTCCAAATTGCCGACCACGCCGGAAATATCGATCCCCGCGTCGGAGATGATGACGTCGGCGCTCTGATTGACCACGCTCTGCGCCATATCGAATACCGCCATGACGATGTTCCAGGTGTTGGTGACGATGAGCACCGCGCAGAAGGTCTTGAAGATCCACTTCCAGAAAAGCCAGGTGTCAAAATCGTGGAGATTATTCTTTTCCACGATGAGCTGGATCAGCTCATAGCACATGACGAAGGTGAGGATGATGCCGGCGATGGGGACAATGACCGTTTCGGACAGGCCGCGGATCATGTTGAAGATGCCGCCGTTCCAGCCGGCCGGCGTCATGCCCACCTCGCCGGCGATCTCGCCCACCTTCGTATTCACGGTGTCAAAGGTCCCGGAGAGGTTGGAGATGATACCGTCGATCAGCAGCTCCTTGAACCACTCCTGGATCATTTCAATTATCACGGGTGGTCACACCTCCTTTCGGGGGCTCCCGCCGTGAAACGGGAGCCTCCGGGTGGGATGGTCCTGCCGCTGCTCAGCCAAGCAGGCCGGACAGCAGGGGGATCAGGGTCACGCCGATCAGGGCGACGCCGCCGCCCGCGACAAGCTGCTTGACGCCCTGGCTTTTGGCCGCGGGGTTATCCTGGCCGTAGCCTTCCAGAAGGTTGATGCCGCCCCACACGCAAAGGCCGCCGCCCAGGGCGATGACCAGGGTCTGCAATACGTCGATGGCACTGTTGAAGAAATCCATAAATCATATTTCCTTTCGTTTTGTAGAATTGTTGTCGGGTTCGTCTGTCAGTTCTTTTGCGCTCAATTCGTACATATCGAAAGGCTCGTCCGGCTTCACGATGGCCGGTCTGCGCTTCATGTACCGTTCTACGTCAAAGACGTTCTTCTTGTCGGCGTCGGACAGGTATTTGTAGCGGGGGTGCTTCGTCAAGTCGTACTTGTCGCTGAAAAACGGGCGCACGCCCCGAAGCTGCAAGATACACTTGCCGCCGTCCATGACCGCGATCTCGTCCTGGGTCATCAACTCCTTTCCCAATTTCTGATAGCTGAGGCCGTGAGAGGTCTGCGCGCCGCGATTTTCGGACTGGCTCAGGCTGTCGATGGTCTCCTTACCCAGCAGCTCCGAAATCTCTTTCAGCGTTGACTTCTCCTTGCCTCCCAAAAACAAGGTGACGTCGCAGTTGCCGACAATGGTATCTGCCGCGTCCTTGTAGATGGTCTTTAACTGGCTTTGCGACTGCAAAATAATAGAAGCCGATATCTCACGGCTTCGGATGGTGGCGATCAGCTTGTCAAAGTTGGGGATCTGGCCGATGTTGGCAAATTCGTCCAAAAGACACCGCACATGAACAGGCAGCCGCCCGTTATAGAAATCGTCCGCCTTGTCGCAGAGCAGGTTGAAAAGCTGGCTTTGCAGCATGGCGATGACAAAATTGAAGGTGGTATCTGTATCGCTCATAATGAGGAACAGCGCCGTTTTCCGGTCGCCCATCGTGTCAAACTCCAATTCGTCCTCCGTCATAATGTCTCGCAGCTCCTTGATATCGAAGGGAGACAGGCGGGCGCCGCAGCTCACCAAAATACTTTTGAGAGTTTTGCCGGCCGCCATTTTGAACTTGACATATTGCTTGACGGCGAAGTGCTCCGGCTGCGCCTGCGCCAGCTCGTCAAAGAGGATATCCACGGGGCTTTTATAGGTCTCATCGTCCTCTCTGGCCTCACAGGCGTTGATGAGCTCCAGCAGGGTGATGAAGTTTTTTTCCTCCGGCTCCGCCTCGTACCAGATGTAACCGATCAGGGCACAGTATAAAAGACGCTCGGCCTTGATCCAAAAATCCTCGGAGGATTTTTCACCGTCGCCCTTCGTGTTGGCGATGATGACATTGACCAGCTTGAGGATATCCTTCTCGGAGCGCACATAGGCCAGCGGATTATATTTCATGCTTTTGGAAAAGTTGATGGTGTTCAGGACCTTGATGCGGTATGGCTCATAGACGACCTTGCCGCGCTTATCCCGCACCGGCTTTCCGTTCTCGTCCCGCTTCGGCCCGCCATGCGCCAGGAGTTTTCCCGTCTCCCGAAGGAGCTGCCCTTTGGGATCAGTGACCACATAGGAGCTGTGCATTTGGAGCAGGGACGGCTTGACAAAGAACCTTGTCTTGCCGCTGCCGGAGCCGCCGATGACGAGGATATTTTTATTTCTCGCCGTTTTCGGATCCTTCGGGCGGCTGGTCATGGTGAGGCTTTCCGTCCGGGTCAGAGGGATGTTCCAATCGGGAACGGGGTCTATGTAGGGCGCGATATCCTCCGGCCGGCCCCATCTCGCGCTGCCGTACTCCACGCCACGGCGATATTTCTTCGCGTTTTTCGCTTTCAGGTACACCGCCAGCCGGACGAGTGCCGCCCCGGCCACGCCCAGCAGCAGGTCCAGAGGATGCAGGCTGAGCCAGAGGGAGGCAAAGGCCCCGGTGAAGCCCTGGGCGATACGAAGCAGCTTTTCCGAAGCGTTGAGCCCCGGCGCCAGCCGCACCGCCTGACAGAGCTTGTCAAAGAGCCAGGCAAACAGCAGATACGGAAGGTTCGGCAGCAGGGCCTTTTTCAGCTTTCCTGTCATCGTTCCAGCCCCCGGTCCCTGTTTTTGACCTTCTCGCCCCGCTCCAGCTCCTGCCGCTTCGCCTGCTCCTTGGCCTTGGTCAGCCGCCTGCGGATGGAGGGCTTTTTCTCCTTTGCCAGATTCTTTGCGGAGAACTCGCGGAAGGCCGCCGTCACCGCGTCGGCGTCCCTGCCCTTGAAGAATACCAGGTAGCGGGGGATCTCCCCGGTGGTATCTTTTTTCAGGGCAAAGTCGATGCCGTACTTCTTCGCCGTGGCGGAGAATGCCTTGATATTCTGGTCTGTGATCTCGATATTGGACACGCCGGCCCCATGCTTCATAAGCTGCCGGATGGTCTGCTTGCCGTGCCGGAGTTGAGGATCATTCTTGTGCTTTTCCATATCCGCCAGCACCTTCTTCATGGCCTGCTGCAAGAGCTGGGCGGTTATCTTACCGGTCTCCACACAAAGCGCAAGGGTTTTCTGCGTGATTTCTTCCTGCAAGGCGTTCACCTCCGATCTCCGCTGCCGTACAGGTCATGGCTGACAAGGGATGTGTAGTAGCTGTCCATCGTGACCGGCGCGTTATACAGCGCCGCCAGCAGATATTTCTTGATATTGCGGACATAGGTGGTGTTCTCCCGCATCCGTTCCAGCACATACTCGATGTGGGAGCTGTCGATCTTCAAGAACCGGGACTTCACCACCTCGGCGGGGTAGTCGTCCCCGGCGATACGGATCATCTCCCGGTTGGAGCAGACGGTATCCACCATGAGCTCCACCAGCTCGTCCAGACGGTCCCTGTCCAGCTTTTCATCCTGGGTGAGGATATCGTAGTCGATATTCTCCAAAATGATCTCCCGGTAGCTCTCGCGCTCCCGCATCCTGTCCCGTCCGATCCTGCTTTTTTCTCTGGGGGTAGGGGGACTTGATGGGATAGGACTTGATCCTTGCGTAATTGATAATTCTTTATTTTGTTCTTTAGTATTTAATTGGGCGGGGTTCTCCTGAATTGGGGCATCCAACATTGGCTTTACCTGTATTGGATTTTCCCGTATAGGTTTTTCCCGGATAGGCGCGGGCGTCTGTGCCGGCTCCTTCGGCTGCTCCAGGATGGTGTACTCGATGGAGCCAAGCTGCCCGTTCTCGTTGCGGACGCGCGCCCGGACAAGATAGCCGTGCGCCTCCAGCTCCCGGATCCCGCCGCTGATGCTGTCGATGCCGTCCTTGCAGATGCGGGCAAGCCCCTTCATGGTGTAGTCCCAGTCCTCCGGCAGCGACAGCATGAGGGACAGCAGCCCCTTCGCTTTCAGGGACAGCGACCTGTCCCGCAGGTGGTAGTTGGACATGACCGTGTAATCTCTGGTCTTTTCGATGCGGAAAACTGCCATATCCGGCGCCTCCTTTCTCTGGTTTTGAAAAGTGTTGATTTTGGCGCAAAAAAGCCCCTGTCCTGCCTCTCGGACGCTTCCCATGGGAAAACACCCACGCCGCCTTTCAAGCGGCGCTCTGAGAGGAAAAAACAGAGGTTTTCGCACCCTAATTGATACATTTTTCAGGTGAGTATAGGTACGGATATGAAAAAACGCCATAGGGCGGCTGCCTATGGCGTGGGGACAGGAAAAGGGCGCTGATGTGAAAATCAGCGCCCTTCGTGCCTGTCAGTATGAGATTTTTTGACTTCGTACCGTGTTCCCTGCCTTTGAAAACATTGATTTTACTGACTTTTTCATGTTTTCTTATTAGGAGGCGAGGGAAGGCAGCCAATTTTTTATGCAAGTGCTTAGAACCACGCGGCCCAGGCCAGGAAGCCCAGGCAGGCCACCACGCCCACAAACAGGGTGACGATGACCAGATAGCCCATGATGTCCCGGGCGGACAGCTTGGCGATGCCCAGAGCAGGCAGAGCCCAGAAGGGCTGGATCATGTTGGTCCACTGGTCGCCCCAGGCAATGGCCATGGCGGTGCGGCCATTCTCGATGCCCATAGCCGCGCCGGCAGGCATCATGATGGGGCCCTGCACGGCCCACTGGCCGCCGCCGGAGGGAACGAAGAAGTTCACCACACCGGCTGCCAGGAAGGACAGCATGGGGAAGGTGACGTTGTTGGAGACGCTCACGAAGAACTGGGAGATGACACCCGCCAGAGACACGCCCTGGTCGTTGGCTGCCACCATCATGCCCATGATACCGGCATAGAAGGGGAACTGCAGCAGCACGCCTGCTGCGCCGCCGGCGGCGTCGGAGATGGCATCCACATAGCGGCGCAGGTCGCCGTGGAGCAGAATACCCAGGAACAGGAAGATCATGTTCACGATGTTCAGGCCCAGGGTAAAGCCGTTCTGCACAAAGTAATAGATGATGTACACGAAGCCGCCCACCAGGGTGATGGCCCACAGGAGCTTGGAGTGCTCCAGCTTATCGGCAGGGGTCCTGACCTCATAGGTGCGCTCGGCCTCATCCTCCAGCAGGGTGGGGTCGATGCACACGGTGTGGGCCTTATCGGGATGCATGGCGTAGTTCACAAGGGGCATGACAAACAGAATGACGCCCACCATGATCAGGTTCATGGGGTGGAACACCGTGTCGGTGATGGGAGCCTGATACAGGACCTCGCCGAATTTCTTGCCCGCCACCAGGTCCAGGGGGATGGAGCCGGACAGACCTGCGTGCCAGATGACGAAGCCGGAGTAGGCGGAGGCGATCAGCAGGGGATAGTCCACGGTGGGCACCCGGCGCACCACTTCCTTGGCCAGCAGCGTGCCGGCGATCAGGCCGAAGCCCCAGTTCAGCCAGCAGCAGAGGGTGGAGATGAAGGTGGTGACCACGATGGCCTGCATGTTGTTGTGGCACAAGCCGGCGGCAGCCCGCAGGGCCTTTTTGCAGGGCTTGGCAGCCGCCATGGCGGAGCCGAATACCAGCACCAGGGCCATCTGCATGGAGAAGCTCAGCAGGCCCCAGAAGCCCTTGGAGTCACCCCAGGCGTTGAGCACCTGCAGGGGGCCCATCTTGGTGGCGCACATGGAGCCGATGAAAACGATGATGCTCAGGATGATGGCAAACAGGAACGCATCCGGCAGCCACCGGTTGACCACGCGAACGCAGCCGTTGGTGAATTTCTTGAACACAGACTCACTCTCCTTTATTTTGTCCGGAAGGGGTGTCCCGCCTCCGCAATTCTGTCCCGGTCTCTGTGCGGAGCAGGGACGTCTCTGGTTCTATTGTATAATAGGAGCGGCCTGTTTACAATTAATGTTTCGCCGAATTATTAACAATCATTTTGTAAAAGTATCACAATTTTTCCATTTTCAGCGGTTTGTTCCATTAATATACCGTTAAAAATTCAATAATCGCATAAAGTCGAATTAACAGCCCATTGGAATATTTCTGGCAGTCTGAAGGGGCGCTCTTTTCCATATGCTTTTTACCGGTCAAACCTTGTTATGCGGTAGGATTTCTGGTATAATAAAATGATTCAGAACATTTTCAGGAAAGGAACGACATTGCATGGAGCTGCACGCAAAGCTGGTTCGTTCTCAGCTATCATTTTTCAAGCCCTTCGTGGCCGGTCTGTCCCTGGAGGTCACCCGAAAGGGGCAGGACAAGCTGGGGGAGCTGATGACCGCCCTGCACCGGCGGGAGGTGCTGGTGCGGGACCACGACTTCGGCGCTTTTCAGGGGGCGTGGGTCATGCCCAAGGATCAGCGCCGCAGCGGCGTGATCCTGTATCTCCACGGCGGCGGCTATACCTGCGGCAGCCTGGAATATGCCAAGGGCTTTGCAGCCACCCTGGCCTCGGAATGCGGTGTACGGGTGTTCTGCCCGGCATACCGTCTGGCCCCGGAACATCCGTATCCCGCGGCCCTGGACGATGCGCTGGAGAGCTATCAATACCTGCTGAAAAAGGGCTATGAGCCCCGGCAGATCCTGCTGGCGGGGGAGTCCGCCGGAGGCGGGCTCATTTACTGTCTGTGTCTGCGGCTCAAGCAGCTGGGCATGGCCCTGCCCTGCGGGCTTGTGGGCATCTCTCCCTGGACAGACCTGACCGGGTCCGGGGACTCCTATCGGGACAACCGGGAGAAGGACCCCTCCATGACTCCGGAGCTGCTGCAATTTTACGCCAAGTGCTATACGCAGGACCCCACGGACCCTCTGTGCTCGCCGCTGTTCGGCGACCTGACGGGGCTGCCGCCGTCTCTGCTGTTTGTGGGCGGGGACGAGGTGATGCTGGACGACACCCGTGCCCTGCATAACCGGCTTCTGTCCGCCGGATGCCGCAGCAAGCTGCACATTGCCCCGGAGCGGTGGCACGCCTATGTGCTGTACTGCCTCAATGAGAACATGGCTCAGGACTTCGAGGACATCAACCACTTCCTGGACCGGACCCTGTCCCCGGCCCGGAGCCTGCGGTGGATGCGGCTGGACAACGCCGCCAAGATCTATCCTGCCGCCAAGCGCCGGAACTGGAACAACTTCTTTCGCCTGTCCGTCACCCTGACCGAGCCCATCGACACAGCGGTGCTGCGGGCGGCGCTGGACGTGACGGTGCGGCGGTTCCCCTCCATTGCCGTGCGGCTGCGGCGGGGGGCATTCTGGTATTATCTGGAGGAAATTCCCAAGGCGCCGGACATCCAGCCGGAGAAAAGCTGCCCCCTGGCCCATGTGCCCTTCGGCCAGGTGCGCCAGTGCGCCTTCCGGGTGCTGGTGTACCATGACCGGATGGCGGTGGAGTTTTTCCACGCCGTCACCGACGGCACCGGCGGGCTGATTTTTCTGAAAACCCTGACGGCGGAGTATCTGTGCCAGAAATACGGCATCAGCATCCCGGCGGAAAAGGGTGTGCTGGGCCGCCTGGAGGAGCCCAGTCCGCAGGAGCTGGAGGACAGCTTCCTGCGCTATGCCGGGGACGTTACCGCCAGCCGGGCGGAGAACACCGCCTATCACCTCAGCGGCACGCCGGAAAAGGACGGATATAAAAACCTCATCACCATGATGGTGCCGGTGGACCGGGTCCGCGCCTGTGCCAGGCAGCACGGCGTATCCGTTACGGAGCTGCTGGGCGCGGCCATGATGCAGGCCATTGCCGACCTGCAGGCAGAGAAGGTACCCCGGCGCAGCCGGCGCAAGCCGGTGAAGGTGCTGCTGCCGGTGAACCTGCGGAACCTGTTCCCCAGCCGCAGTCTGCGGAACTTTGCCTCGTATATCACCCCGGAGATCGATCCCCGCACCGGGGACTATACCTTCTCCGAGATCTGCGCCGCCGTCCACCATCGGATGGGACTGGAGAACAACACCCACACCCTGCGGGCCAAATTCGCCGCCAATGTGGCCAGCGAAAAGTCCCCGGTGCTGAAGGTGATGCCCCTGTTCATCAAAAACATTGCCATGAAGGCGGTGTTTAACGCCGTGGGCGAGCGCAAATCCTGTCTGTGCCTGTCCAATCTGGGGGCGGTGGAGCTGCCGGAGGTCATGGCCCCCTACGTCCGGCGGGTGGACTTCATCATCGGCGTCCAGGCTGCCGCGCCTCACGACTGCGGCGTGGTGTCCTGGAACGGCACCATGTATATCAACTGTATCCGCAGCATCCAGGAGCCGGAGCTGGAGCTGCATTTTTACCGGGTCCTGCACCGGCTGGGTCTGCCTGTGAAGGTGGAGAGCAACCAGCGGGGCCGGGGATAAGGGAAAGGAGCGTTATCCATGTATTGTATCCATTGCGGCGTGGAGCTGTCTGACAGCGAGACCGTGTGCCCCCTGTGCGGCACCCGGGTGTTCCATCCGGATCTGCCCCGGCAGCAGGGGGAGCCCCCCTTCCCGCCGGAGCCGTCGGCCCACCCCGAGGAGGTGAACCGCTCCGGGGCGCTGTTCATCCTGACCATGCTGGCGGTGCTGCCCATCGTCATCTGCATCCTGTGCGACTGGTCGCTGAACGGAACCATCGTGTGGTCCGGGTTTGCCTCCGGCGGCGTGTTGCTGCTGTATATCCTGGCGGTGCTGCCCCTGTGGTTCAGAAGGCCCAACCCGGTGATCTTTGTTCCGGCGGACTTTGCGGCCATTGGACTGTATCTGCTGTATATCAACTTTGCCACCGGCGGGCATTGGTTCCTGACGTTTGCCCTTCCGGTGACGGGGACCATCGGGGTGCTGGTGACCACGGTGGTGACGCTGCTGCGGTATCTCAGCCGGGGATATCTCTACATCTTCGGCGGGGCGCTGATGGCCGGCGGCGGCCTGGCGGTGCTCATTGAGTTCCTGCTGAACATCACTTTCCAGGTCCATCGGACGTTTATCTGGTCGTTTTACCCCCTGGCGGCGGGAATGCTGCTGGGGATCATGCTGCTGATCATCGCGGTGTGCAAGCCCCTGCGCCGGTCCCTGCACCGGAAATTCTTTATCTGAGGCGGTGAGGCGCAATGAGTGATTCCTGCGTGGAGCTGATGACCTTTGACCAGCTGCTCCGGCGGTATCCCCAGCTGGAGCAGCACCGCATTGCTCCCACCGGCGGAGCCTTCTGCCGGGCGGAGCGGCTCAAGGGCGGCGGAGCCGCCGGGACCTATGCCATGCCCCGGCCTATGGCACCCACCGGAGACAAGCATTTTTTCGGCTTTTACCTGACGGACCGGCGGCTGCTGCTGGCGGAGGAGGGCGGCTTTCTGCGGGGGCTGGCAGGGGACCTGGAGTCCCAGACCCCGGCCCAGGCGCTGGCGGAGCTGTTTGCCCGGCTTCTGCAGGAGGATATGCCCACCCTGCAAAAATATGAAAAGCGCCTGACGGCTCTGGAGGAGGCCCTGATGCAGGATCAGGCCCAGGACCTGGACAAGAAGCTCTTTCGCATCCGCCGCGAGCTGTCGGTGTTTGCGGCGTATTATGAGCAGCTGGACGACCTGTTTGCCGCGCTGTCGGACGAAACGGAGGAGAGCGACGCCCACGCCTCCCGGCTGTTTGACCGCCTGACGGGACGGGCTCAGCGGCTGCTGTCGGCCACGGAGCTGGAAAAGGAGTACGCCCTGCAATTGCGGGAAATGCACCAGACGCAGCTGGACATGCGGCAAAACCAGATCATGAAGATCCTGACCATCGTTACCACGGTGTTTCTGCCCCTGTCCCTGATCGCCGGGTGGTACGGCATGAATTTCGTAAACATGCCGGAGCTTACCGCACAGCACGGATACCTGGCGGTGTGCATCATCAGCGTGGTGTGCATCATCGTGGAGCTGGTGATCTTCAAGTGGAAAAAGTGGCTGTGAGCTGCAAATAAGAGCAAAAGGACGCGCCGGGGCGCGTCCTTTTTTCAAAATCTGAAATTTTCTCCGGGCCGCGGAACCAAAGGCCGGGCCGGAGTATCTAATATACGTCATGACAAATGGGCGGCCCCGGGGCCGCCAGGAAAGGACGGTGATGGCCTTGCGCCTGTCACAAGAGGAATTTACTCGGGGGGTGCAGACCTACAGCCGGGACATGTACCGGGCCGCCCGGGCCCTGACCCCCTGCGATGCCGACGCCCAGGACGCCGTGGGCCAGGCAGTGCTGCTGGCCTGGCAGTCCCTGGACCGGCTGCGGGACCCTGAAGCCCTGCGGGCGTGGCTGGTGAAGATCAGCGTGAACTGTGCCCGGCAGCTGAACCGCCGCAGCCGCCGGGAGGTGTATCTGGAGGACCTGCCGCCCCAGGCGGCAGCCCGGGAGGACCCGCGGCCGGAGCTGTGGGACGCGGTGTTGTCCCTGCCCCGGGACCAGCGGGCGGCGGTGGTGCTGTATTACTATGAGGACCTGCCGGTGGCGGACATTGCATCGCTGCTGCGGGTGCCGGCAGGCACGGTGAAATCCCGGCTCAGCCGGGCCCGGGATAAGCTGCGGCTGGCGCTGTCGGACCCGCAGGTCACGCGGAAGGAGGAACGAACATGAACGATTTGGATACCCGTTTGCGGCATATGGCCCGGGAGGAGGAGACCCCGGTGCCCAAGGACTTTGACGAAAATCTGACCCGGACCCTGGCCCAGCTTCCCGCACGGAAGCGGCGCAGGATCCCCCGGGCGGTGCTGCTGGCAGCCTGCCTGGTGCTGGTGCTGACGGGGGCGGTGCTGGCGGCGGAGAGCGGGGTGTTTGCCCGATTTGGGACCCCCGGCGATCTCAATGTGGAGGGGCTGTTCTACGACGGCACCGAATACGGCGGCACCTGGACCTACAGCACGGACCGGCGGCTGCCGCTGGCAGACATTCCCCAGGCCAGCCAGGAGGCGGCGCGGACTTCGACGGAGGATCTGCAGTTTCCGGACATGGCGGCGGCGGACGCGTTCCTGGGCGGCGGCGTTCTGCCCCGCAGCGCCCAGCAGGAGGCACGCGAGCGCAATCAGGTGTCCATAGAAGCCCAGTGCGACCAGCAGGGACAGCTGGTGCGGATGTATATCCGCACTGCGTACTGTGATGAGCTTCAAAATCCCGACGGCGGGATCCGACACGGCGACTACATGCACGTTTGGATGTATGTGCTGACGGATGTGACCCCGGAGGACGATGTGGTTTCCTGGATCTATTCTCAGGGACAACTGGAAAACCTGGAGCAGCTGGAGGACTACAAGGCCCCGGGCGGCGGCAAGGCGTATATTTTCCGGGAGACCATACCCGGTTATGGCAACCGCTATCGGGCGCTGTTCTGTGAGGGGCCCGTGGTGGTGCAGCTGGATCTCTCCATCATGACGGACGGCTCCTTGGTAGGCGGCATATCCGATGCCGATGCTCTGGCGTACCTGTACAGCGCCGTGGACAGCTACGGCCTGTAGACCTTGCAATATCCCGGGAAAGACGGTACAATAAAACCGGCGGAGCACCGCCGGTTTTATTGCGCTTTTCAGGAGGTCATCTCATGCACAGATACGCTTTGGTGGTCATTGACATGCAGCGGGGGTTTCTGGACGCGTCCAGTCCCCTGTTTATCCCCGGGGCGGCGGACACGGTGCCCGCCTGCGCCCGGGCCATCGACTGCTGCCACAGGGCCGGGGTGCCGGTGGTGTTCGCTGTGCGGCACTACCGGGCGGACGGCTCCGACGTGGAGCGGGCCCGGTACGACGTGTGGGCCCGGGGCGGAAGGCCCCTGTCCGAGACATGCCCGCCGTCCATGTCCGACGCGTGGCCGGAGGAATTTCACCGGGCGGACACGGACTATGTCATCGTAAAGCCCCGGTTTTCCGCATTTTTCCACACGGAGCTGGACCTGATCCTCCGGCGGCTGGGGGTGGACACGGTGCTGCTGGCCGGGACCACCACGCCCAACTGCATCCGCTCCACCTTCTACGACGCCCTGTCCCTGGACTATGACGCGGCGGTGCTGTCGGACTGCACCTCCTCCGTGACCCCTGCCGTGCAGGCCGCCAACCTGGCGGATATGCAGCGGGTGGGCGGACAGGTTCTGACGGCGGAGGAGCTGGAGCAGCTGCTGGGGCAGCAAGCAGAATAGCTGAAGCAGCAAAACCTCCGGGAAAACCGGAGGTTTTGCTGCTTTTTTGACAGTCTGCGAAGCGCGTTCAGTTCAGCACGCCGCTGACATAGCGGTACTTGTCCAGGCTGGACGCAGCGTTCCAGGTCATGTAGCCGCCGGTGTTGCCGGTGTCGTTCAGGGCCCGGATCTGGGCGGCGATCTCATCGGGGCCATAGGTGTTGTACGGCTCCCGGATGGCGTTGTAGCACTGGATCCAGGTGCGCACCGCAGCAGGGGAGGGAGTCTCCTGCTGCCGGGCGGCAGCCTTCTCGCCGAAGGTTTTCATGGTCTCATAGGGGTGCTCCCAGGGCAGCCAGCTGCCGGAGGCGGAATAATGATCGGGGTACGGCATGGCGCTGATGGCGTCCACCACGCCGCTGATGGCCGCCCAATACTGGCCGTAGGCCGTGACGTACTTTTCCGCGCACTCGCCGAACACATCGGCAGACACATACACCCCCGCCCCGTGGAGCCGGTCGGCGGCGTACTGCAAAAACCGCTGAACGGCCTGGGCCTTGCTCTCGTCATTGTCGTTGTGATAGTCGATGGTGCCCGCCTCGTCATAGTCCCAGGTGCCGTCGGGGAAGCGGACATAGTCGAACTGAATTTCGTTGAAGCCCATGGTCTCGGCGGCCTCCAGGGCCAGGTCCACCTTATACTGCCACACCTGGCGGCTGTATACGCTGGGCCAGTACATGCCGCCGATCTTCAGCGGCCGGCCGCTCAGGTCCGCTATCACACACTCCGGATGATCCGCGGCCAGGTTGGGATCGTTGAAGGCCGTGATGCGGCCGATGACGTAATACCCGGCATCCTTCAGCTTTTTCACCGCCGCCTGATAGCTCTCCAGCGTGTTGTAGGCATCCGCATAGGCGCTGGGGGAATATTTCTGCATCACCGGCGAGGCGTAGCCAATGGCCCCGCCGTCCATGATGTCTACCACAAAGGCGTTGATGCCGCACCCGTCGGCCACGGCGATGTAGGCCTCCGGATTCCGGATGGCCTCGTTGTTCAGATACAGGGCCTTCACGGTATCGGGCATGACGCTGCCGCCAAAGCGGGGCTTTTCATAGGCATCATAGTCCAGCCCCGCCGCGTCGCCGCCGCCCCAGCTGTCGCCCCGGTCGGCGTGGAGCTGGGCCATGTCCGCGTCATAGGGAGCCGTGGCCTGGTCCTCCGTCAGGCGGACATACCGGGCGGGGATGTACCCGCCGTCGGCCCGGTAATAGGATACGCTGCCGTCGGCCGCCAGGTCCCGGTAGCCGGTAACGGTCAGGGCCTGGCCCCGCAGCACCAGGGGGCCGGTGGGGTCGCCGCCCTCATCCGTCAGATTCTGGGCCCGGCGGACATACACGGTTTTCAGCGTCACCACGCCGCTCAGGTCATCGGTCAGGTTCTCCCGGTCCAGCCAGGCGAAGCTGCCGTCCTCCTGGGGCACCCGAACCTGGTCCGGACGATCCTTGTCGGCCTCCTCCACCACATAGGTGACCTGGCTGCCCCGGACCAGCTGCCGCAGGACATTGCCCTCCTCGTCGTACAGCGGAGCCGTCTCCGCTTCCGAGGCCACATAACCGGCCGCCGTCTCCAGGGGGATCTCCTTCTGCCGGGTAAAATGCCACACCAGTGCGGCGATGGTGGCCAGGCACACCAGAGCCAGGGCGATCCCCGGCCACCGGGGGCGGCGCTGCTTCCGGCTGCGCCGGGGGCGGGGGGTATAATCCGGCTCCGTCTCCTGGACCCACTCCGGCGCCCACGCGCCGGTCTGCTGTTCTTTCACGGACATAGGAGGTACCTCGCTTCTGTGTATTTTTGCCATTATACCGCATTTTCCGGCAAATGGCTACCCCCATTCTCCGGTCCGCCCTTTCCCAATAGAAAACCGGGAAAATTCCCGGGAAAAACGGGACAAACCGCAGATTACCGGGGCAGAAATGTGAATTTTTTTCGCTGCCCTTGCTTTTTTGGAAAAATAGGCTATGATATAGAGGAAATAATATGTCCCGCACGGCGGGAAAAGAAAAGAAGGTACTGTTATGACGAAAATTGACATCGTGTCCGGTTTCCTGGGCGCAGGCAAGACCACCCTCATCAAGAAGATGGTGAAGGAAGCCTATCAGGGCGAAAAGCTGGTGCTGATCGAAAACGAGTTCGGCGAGATCAGCATCGACGGCGGCTTTCTGAAGGACGCGGGGATCCAGATCTCCGAAATGTCCTCGGGCTGCATCTGCTGCTCCCTGGTGGGCGACTTCGGCAAGGCCCTGCGGGAGGTGAAGGAGCAGTTCCAGCCGGACCGCATCCTCATCGAGCCCTCCGGCGTGGGGAAGCTCTCCGACGTGATCGTGGCGGTGGAAAACACCGTGGCGGATATCCCGGATATGAAGCTGAACTCCTTTGTCACCGTGGCCGACGCCGGCAAGGTGAAGGTGTATATGAAGAACTTCGGCGAGTTCTATAACAACCAGATCGAGGCCGCCGGCACCATCATCCTGTCCCGGACCCAGAAGCTGACCCAGGAAAAGCTGGAGGCCGCCGTGGCTCTGCTGCGGGAGAAGAACCCCACCGCCGCCATTCTGACCACCCCCTGGGACCAGCTGGACGGCAAGACCGTTCTGGCCGCCGTGGAAAAGGTGTCTCTGGCCGACGAGCTGCTGGAGAAGATGCGGGCCGAGCACGAGGCCGAGGAGGCTGAGCATCATCACCATCACCACGAGCATGACCACGATGACGACCACGACGAGCACGAGCATCACCATCATCATGACCACGATGACGAGGATGACCATGAGCACTGCTGCCACCATCACCATGAGGATGAGGAGCACGAGGATTGCCATCATCATGACCATGACGAGGAGCACGAGCACCATCACCACCATGACGGCCAGGAGTGCGACGACCCCGCCTGCTCCTGCCACCACCATCACCACCACGCCGACGAGGTGTTCACCAGCTGGGGCGCGGAGACGCCCAAGCAGTTCACCCAGGCGGATATCGACCGCATTCTGACGGCTCTGGATTCCGGCGACTACGGCGCCATCCTGCGGGCCAAGGGCATCGTGCCCGCCGCCGACGGCCAGTGGCTGCACTTTGACTATGTGCCCCAGGAGCACGAGGTGCGCTATGGCTCCGCCGACTACACCGGCCGCCTGTGCGTCATCGGCTCCCAGCTGAAGGAGGACGGCCTGAAGACCCTGTTCGGCCTGTAAGGAGACGCCTATGGACATTCCTGTATATCTCATCACCGGCTTTCTGGATGCCGGAAAGACCGACTTCATCAACGGTATCCTGAAAGACGGCTTCGCCAGCGAGGACCGGACCCTGCTGCTGTGCTGCGAGGAGGGGGAGACGGAGTACGACCCCAAGGTGCTGTTCAACGTGTTCACCTACACCGTGGACGATCCCGCCCAGCTGACGCCGGAATTTTTCAAGAAGCTGGAAAAGCAGTACCGGCCCAAGCAGGTGATCATCGAGTTCAACGGCATGTGGAGCTTCGAGCCCCTGTACCGGGAGGGTCTGCCTGCCAACTGGATCCTGTATCAGATCATGTGCCTGGTGGACGCCACCACCTTTGAGCCGTATCTGCGGAACATGGGGCAGCTGATGATGGAAAAAATCCTTAACGCGGATATGATCATCTTCAACCGCTGCAATGAGGAGCTGCGCAAGGCTCTTCGGGGCCGGAACCTGCGGATGGTGAACCGGCGGGCCGACATCTATCTGGAGAACACCGACGGCACCAGCGAGGACTACGTCACCGACGACATGGCCCCCTTCGACCTGTCCGGCGGCCACCTGGACGTGCCGGACAACGACTACGGCATCTGGTATGTGGACATGATGGACAACCCCCAGCGCTACGACGGCATCACCGTGCGGTATAAGGCGCTGATGTGCCACTCCAAGAAGTTCCCGGGCATCCACTGCCCCGGCCGCTTCGCCATGGTGTGCTGCAACAACGACATGCAGTTCCTGGCCCTGGTGTGCAAGGGCCAGGAGCTGGAGAAGTTCAAGAACCGCCAGTGGGTGGAGATCCAGGCCACCGTGAAGAAGGAGAAATGCCAGGCCTATGACGGTGAGGGTCCGGTGCTGTACGTCACCGACGTGAAGCCCTGCCAGAAGCCGGACCCGGAGAACGTCAGCTTCTGATACAGATCGTAATATTCAAAAAAAATCATAAAAATAGGAAACCCTTCGGCAAAGCCGAAGGGTTTCCTATTTTTGAAAAACATCGAGCGCACAGCTGTCGCAAACCGCGGCAGGAGCCGCCCGGACGGGCGGCTCCTGCGGGATCTATGACGTGAGTAAGGTTCTTTGTATGGCTCAGTCGTCGTACATCTCGATGAGCTTCAGCAGGTGATCGTAGCGAGCCTTGGCCTCGGCCTCGTTGCGGGCGAACAGATTCTCCGCACGGTCGGGGAACTCGCGGGTCAGACGGCTGTAGCGGGCCTCGTTCATCAGGAAGTCGTGATAGCCGCCGGCGGGAGCCTTGGAATCCAGGGTAAACTTCTTCTCCGCAGCGGGGTTGAAGCGGAACAGGTTCCAATAACCGCAGTCCACAGCCTTCTTCATTTCCTTCTGGCAGTTCATCATGCCGCCCTTGATGCTGTGCATCTCGCAGGGGCTGTAGCCGATGATCAGGGAGGGGCCATGATAAGCCTCGGCCTCGGTGATGGCCTTGAGGGTCTGAGCGGGGTTGGCGCCCATAGCCACCTGGGCCACGTACACATAGCCGTACTGCATGGCGATCTCCGCCAGGCTCTTCTTCTTGACCTCCTTACCGGCAGCGGCAAACTGAGCCACCTGGCCGATGTTGGAGGCCTTGGAGGCCTGTCCGCCGGTGTTGGAGTACACCTCGGTGTCGAACACGAAGATGTTCACGTCCTTCTTGCTGGCGATGACGTGATCCAGGCCGCCGTAACCAATGTCGTAGGCCCAGCCGTCGCCGCCGAAGATCCACATGGACTTCTTGGCCAGGTATTCCTTCTTGCTGAGGATGTCGGCAGCCAGGGTGCAGGCGTCGCAGTCGCAGAACAGAGCGCCCTTAGCCTTCAGCTCGGCAGCGTGTGCAGCGAACTGAGGATTGGCGGCCAGCTCCTCTACGGTGCAGATGCTCTCCTCCAGGGCCTTGACATAGGCCCGGGCGGGCTCGGCATTGGCGCTGCCATCGTCCATGGTGTCCAGCCATGCCTGAGCGGCGGCCTTCAGCTCGGGACGGGCCCACTCCACGGCGATCAGCTGGCGGGTCTCGTCGGCCAGATCCTGACGGATCTTGTCCTGACCGATGAACATGCCCAGACCGTGCTCGGCGTTATCCTCGAACAGGGAGTTGCACCATGCGGGGCCGTGGCCCTCCTTGTTGGTGCAGTAGGGAGAGGTAGCCGCGGGACCGCCCCAGATGGAGGAGCAGCCGGTGGCGTTGGAGATGTACATATGGTCGCCGAACAGCTGGGTGACGAGACGGGCATAGCTGGTCTCGGCGCAGCCGGCGCAGGAGCCGGAGAACTCCAGCATGGGCTGCTTGAACTGGCTGCCCTTGACGGTGTTGTCCTGCATATCCTTCTTCTCGGAGACCTTGTCCATGCAGTAGTCGAACACATCCTGCTGGGGCAGCTCGCCCTCCTGGGCAACCATGGACAGCGCGTTCACGGGGCAGGCGCCGATGCAGACGCCGCAGCCCATGCAGTCCAGAGGACTGATGGCCATGGTGAACTGATAGGTGCCCTTGCCCTTGCCGGCCTTGACGTCCACGATCTTGGCGGCCTCGGGAGCATTCTTGGCCTCCTCGGCGGTCAGAGCGAAGGGACGGATGGTGGCATGGGGGCAGACATAGGCGCACTGGTTGCACTGGATGCACTTGGCAGCGTCCCAGGTGGGGACGGACACGGCCACGCCGCGCTTCTCATAGGCGGAGGCGCCCAGCTCGAACTGGCCGTCCACATGATCGGCAAAGGCGGAGACGGGCAGGCTGTCGCCGTCCATCTTGCCCACAGGCTCCAGGATCTCCTTGACCATCTTCACCAGCTCGGGCTTGCCCTCCAGCTTCTTGTGCTCGGGCTCGTCCACGGCGTTGGCCCAGTCGGCGGGGACCTCCACCTTCTTATAGGCGGTGGCGCCCAGGTCGATGGCCTTGTAGTTCATATCCACCACGTCCTGGCCCTTCTTCAGGTAGGAGGCCTTGGCCTTCTCCTTCATGAAGCGGATGGCGTCCTCCTCGGGCATGACCTTGGCCAGGGAGAAGAATGCGGACTGGAGGATGGTGTTGTTGCGCTTGCCCATACCGATCTTGATGGCCAGGTCGATGGCGTCGATGGTATACAGCTGGATGTTGTTGCGGGCAATGTAGCGCTTGGCGTCGGCCTTCAGGTGATGGTTCAGCTCATCGAAGTCCCACTGGCAGTTGATCATGAACACGCCGCCGGGCTTGACATCGTTGACCATCTTGAAGCCCTTGGTGATGTAGCTGGGGTTGTGGCAGGCCACGAAGTCGGCCTTGTTGATATAGTACGGGGAACGGATGGGGTGATCGCCGAAGCGCAGATGGCTGATGGTCACGCCGCCGGTCTTCTTGGAGTCATACTGGAAGTATGCCTGCACGTACTTGTCGGTGTGGTCGCCGATGATCTTGATGGAGTTCTTGTTGGCGCCCACGGTGCCGTCGCCGCCCAGGCCCCAGAACTTGCACTCGATGGTGCCGGGAGCAGCGGTGTTGGGACAGTTCTTGTCCTCGGGCAGGGACAGGTTGGTGACATCGTCCACGATGCCGATGGTGAACTGGCGCTTCATCTCGTCGCGCTTGAGCTCGTCATACACGGCGAACACGGAGGCAGGAGGCGTGTCCTTGCTGCCCAGACCGTAACGGCCGCCGATGACCTGGATGTCGCTGCGGCCGGCGTTGGCCAGAGAGGTGACCACATCCTGATACAGGGGCTCGCCCAGAGCGCCGGGCTCCTTGGTGCGGTCCAGAACGGCGATCTTCTTGACGGAGGCAGGAATGGCCTGGATAAGCTTCTCGGGAGCGAAGGGGCGGAACAGGCGGACCTTCACCAGGCCGACCTTCTCGCCGTGGGCATTCAGATAGTCGATGACCTCCTCGGCCACATCGCAGATGGAGCCCATGGCCACGATGACGCGGTCGGCGTCCTCAGCGCCATAGTAGTTGAACAGGCCATAGTTGGTGCCCAGCTTGGCGTTGATCTTGTCCATGTACTTCTCCACCACGGCGGGCAGAGCGGCATAGTACTTGTTGCAGGCCTCGCGGTGCTGGAAGAAGATATCGCCGTTTTCGTGGCTGCCGCGCATGTGGGGATGCTCGGGATTCAGAGCGTGCTGACGGAACTCCTTCACGGCGTCCATGTCGCACATATCCTTCAGATCCTCGTAATCCCACACGGCGATCTTCTGGATCTCGTGGCTGGTGCGGAAGCCGTCGAAGAAGTTGATGAAGGGAACCTTGCCCTCCAGAGCGGCCAGATGGGCCACGGGAGACAGGTCCATGACCTCCTGGACGTTGCCCTCGCACAGCATGGCAAAGCCGGTCTGGCGGCAGGCCATCACGTCGGAGTGGTCGCCGAAGATGTTCAGCGCCTGGGTGGACACGGTACGGGCGGAGACATGGAACACGGCGGGCAGCTGCTCGGCTGCGATCTTGTACATGTTGGGGATCATCAGCAGCAGGCCCTGGGATGCGGTGTAGGTGGTGGTCAGGGCGCCGGCGCCCAGAGAACCGTGAACCGCGCCGGCAGCGCCGGCCTCAGACTGCATTTCCACCACCTTGACCCGGGTGCCGAAGATGTTCTTCAGCCCGTTGGCGGACCACTGGTCCACAAAGTCGGCCATGGGGGACGACGGGGTGATGGGATAGATGGCGGCAACCTCGGAGAACGCGTAGGACACGTGCGCCGCAGCGTTGTTACCATCCATGGACTTCATTTTTCTTACCATAAATGAACCTCCTCATAAAAACATTTCGCGGATTTCTCAACGAAACACCATACATTGTGTATAATACCACAATCTTTTTTCTTTGTAAACCGGGTTTTGCCCCTTTTTCACGGATTAAGGCTTTTTCTTCACCATGCACAAAAATTCTCACGGTAAGAGGGAAGTTTTTTTGACAATGTATTTCAAAACGGCGGGATATGTGCTAAAATATAAATGAAACACGTCAGAAAGCGCAGAACAAGCGCATTTTTTGTGAGAGGATGTGAAGGGTCATGGTGGTAACGGTACGGTCCCTGGGACTCAACGGCATCAGCGGCTATGAGGTGTCGGTGGAGTGCTTTTTGTCCGGGGGACTGCCCGCCTTCGACGTGGTGGGCCTGCCGGACGCGGCGGTGCGGGAATCCCGGGAGCGGGTCCGGGCCGCCATCAAGGCCTGCGGGGCCAAATTCCCCGTCAGCCGCATCACCGTGAACCTGGCCCCGGCGGGCCAGCGGAAAGAGGGCACGGTGTATGACCTGCCCATTCTGCTGGGCATCCTGACAGCGGCGGAGGAGCTGAAGCCCCTGCCCGCCGACGCGGCGTTTCTGGGGGAGCTGAGCCTTACCGGCGCGCTGCGTCCGGTGACGGGGGTGCTGCCCATGGCCCTGTGCGCCGCCCGGATGGGCATCCGCCAGCTGTTTGTCCCGGCCCAGAACGCCCCGGAGGCCACCCTGGCCCAGGGGATCACCGTCTATCCGGTGGAAAACATCGCCCAGCTGGTGGCCCACCTTACCGGTGACGCGCCCATCCGGTCCCAGACCCCCTGGACCCCCTCGCCGGTGTCCCAGGCCCTGCCGGACTTTGCCGACGTCATGGGCCAGGAAAACGTAAAGCGGGCCCTGGAGGTAGCCGCCGCCGGGGGCCACAACGTGCTGCTGATCGGCTCCCCCGGCTCCGGCAAGTCCATGCTGGCCCGGCGGCTGCCGTCCATCCTGCCGGACATGACCCGGCAGGAGTCCCTGCAGACCACGGAGGTGTACTCCGTGGCGGGGATGACGGACCCGTCCCACCCCCTGGTGACCCGGCGGCCCTTCCGCAGCCCCCACCATACGGCCTCTCCCGTGTCCCTGTCCGGCGGCGGCACCGTGCCCCGGCCCGGGGAGATCTCCCTGGCCCACAACGGCATCCTCTTTTTGGATGAGCTGCCGGAGTTCGACAAAACCGCCCTGGAGACTCTGCGCCAGCCCCTGGAGGACGGGGTGGTGACCATCACCCGGGTATCCGGGTCCCTGACCCTGCCCAGCCGGTTCATGCTGGTGTGCGCCATGAACCCCTGCCGCTGCGGGTGGTACGGCCACCCCTCCGGCCGCTGCACCTGCTCGGAAAGCCAGGTGGAGAGCTACATGCGCCGCATTTCCGGCCCCCTGCTGGACCGCATCGACATGCACATCGAGGTGCCGTCGGTGGAGTACGAGGCCATGCGCCGCCGGGAAAAGCCCGAGACGTCGGCCCAGGTCCGGCAGCGGGTCAACGCCGCCCGGGATATCCAGAAGCGCCGCTTTGCCGGCACCGCCGTCAGCTGCAACGCCTATATGACCCCCGCCATGATCGGGGAATACTGCCTGCTGGACCAGGCGGGGGAGCGGCTCATGAAGGGGGCCTTCGACCGGCTGGGCCTGACGGGCCGCAGCCATGACCGCATTCTCCGCATGGCCCGCACCATCGCCGACCTGGACGGCAGTGAGCGCATCGAGGCCGCCCACCTGGCTGAGGCCATTCAGTACCGCAGCAGCAATCTGTTGAAATAACCGGGGAAACACGCTATAATAAAAAACGGAAGGATAACCGGCCCGGGCGGACTGCGCCGCCGGAGCCGTCCTCATGAACCTATATATTAAGGAGAAACCCCATGCACGAAATGATCCTGTGCAAGCTGGGCGAGGTGGTCCTGAAGGGCCTGAACCGCCGCAGCTTTGAAATGAAGCTCATGTCCAACCTCCGCCGCCGCACCGCCCGGTTCGGCAGGTTTCGGGTCTATTCCAAGCAGAGCACCATCTATGTGGAGCCTGCCGGGGAGGCCTGCGACCTGGACGGGGCGTATGACGCCTGCAAGCGGGTGTTCGGTATCATCGCCGTGGCCCGGGCCCTGCCCTGTGCCAAGGAAAAGGAGGCCATTCTGGACACCGCCAAGACCTATCTGAGCAGCGCCCTGACAGCGGCCCGGAGCTTCAAGGTGGAGAGCAAGCGGGCAGACAAGACCTTCCCCATGACCTCCATCCAGCTGAGCCAGTGGGTAGGCGGCCACCTGCACGAGGCCTTCCCCCACCTGACGGTGGACGTTCACCACCCGGACCTGACGGTGTATGTAGAGGTCCGGGAGGAGGCGGCGTATGTCCACGCCCCGGCGGAGCCTGCCGCAGGCGGCCTGCCCATCGGCATGGGCGGCCGGGCCGTGAGCCTGCTGTCCGGCGGCATCGACTCCCCGGTGGCCAGCTACATGATCGCCAAGCGGGGCGTGGAGCTGGAGATGATCCACTTTGCCTCGCCCCCCTATACCAGTGAGCAGGCCCGGGAAAAGGTTCTTCAGCTGGCCCGGGAGCTGGTGCCCTGGTGCGGGCGGCTGAATGTCACCATTGTCCCCTTTGCCGAGATCCAGGAGGAGATCCGCCGCAATTGCCCGGAGGATCACTTCACCCTGATCATGCGGCGGTTTATGATGCGCCTGGCCGACGCCCTGGCCCGGGACCTGAACTGCCGGGCCCTGGTCACCGGCGAGAGCCTGGGCCAGGTGGCCAGCCAGACCATGGATGCCCTGGCCGTCAGCGGCGACGTGACGGACCTGCCGGTGCTGCGGCCCGTTATCGGCATGGACAAGGAGGAGATCGTCCGCATCGCCCGGCACATCGGCACGTTTGAAACCTCCATCCTGCCCTATGAGGACTGCTGCACCGTGTTCACCCCCCGCCATCCCAAGACCCGCCCCCACGTGGAGGAGGTCCGTGAGATGGAACAGGCCCTGGACGTGGAGGGTCTGGTCCGCCGGGCCATGGAGGGCCGGGAAGTGGTCAAGCTCCGCTGAGCCATGCGCCGCCTGTGGATCAGCCGTAAGGGCGGACAGAGCCGTCCGCCCTCACAAAACACCGCCAGCCGACCCCCTGTAGGGGCCGACGTCCCCGGCGGCCCACGTACCGGCCTGCGGCTGCGTTTCCAGCCCGGTGTAGACCCGGAGGTCCGTGCCGCCTGCATCCGCTTTGCCGTCTGGCTGCGGCGAACGTATGTCTTTCCCGTTCGGGTGCCGGTGTATGTAAAGGCTGCGGCCACCGTTACCTGCCAGGACGGGGAGGATGCCTCCGCTGTCTTTTTCGGTCCCGACGACCCGGCTCAGGAGCCGTATATCCGTCTGTCTGCCGGGGATTATCCCGCCCTGCGGCAGCGCTGGGGCCGTGACAAAGCCCTGGGCGCTATTCTGCACTCCCTGGCCCATGAACTGAGCCACTATTTTCAGTGGCTGAACCACCATGATGTCTGGCTGTCGGACGACCCGGAGACGAACCGCCGCCTGGAACGCCAGGCCGTGTACTATGCGGACGCCATCCTGGACGACTATGCGGAAACTGTGGATCATCCATAAGGGCGGACAGAGTCGTCCGCCCCTACTTGGCTCTCCCTCCGGGAGAGCTGTCACCGAAGGTGACTGAGAGGGCCTGTA
>OLGL01000803.1_pt1 | contig 36321 bp, 29 predicted proteins | sample 1605041 | NCBI WGS metagenome assembly OLGL01 (sample SAMEA3888905, study PRJEB22519) | human gut metagenome | biome: human gut; feature: human-associated habitat; material: faeces | place: Denmark | collected 2010 | reverse complement strand
ACTGCATCGCCATTGAGGACGAGTACGGCAACACCCCGGCACAGCGGGCAGAGCTAGACTGGCTGCTATACAATAAGCCCTTAGAGTATGCCCAGCTTGTGCTGGGTGGAAAAATTGAGCATCACATCTCACTTGACTGTAACCATGGCACTTCCAGATAGCAATTTTACAATATGTTTCTAGTCAATGCTTTCCCGGTTTTTGTAGCAGCAACGCCTCCACGGGCGGTTTCTTTCAGGTCGGAGGACATGGCATCGCCCACCGACTTCATAGCTTCCACCACCTCGTCAAAGGGGATCAGGCTGGGGATGCCCGCCATGGCAAGGTCGCACGAAAGCACCGCGTTGGTCACACCAATGGCGTTCCGCTTGATGCAGGGGCACTCCACCAGGCCGCCCACCGGATCACACACCAGGCCCATGCAGTTTTTCAGGGTGATGGCGGCTGCCGTCAGCGAGATCTCTGGGTCTGCTCCTTTCATCTGCGCTAAGGCCGCAGCAGCCATGGCAGCCCCCGTGCCCGTTTCTGCCTGGCACCCACCCGAAGCACCGGCGATGGATGCGTTCTCGGCCACGATGGCTCCCACTGCACCCGCCGCAAACAGCGCCATGCACAGCGCTTCGTCGTCCATGTGCTGCTCCTCACCGCAGCAGACCACGATGGCCGGCAAAATGCCGCTGGCTCCGGCCGTGGGGGCCGCCACGATCTGGCCCATGGAGGCGTTGACCTCGGCCACCGCCATGCCGGCCGCCACAATGCCACACAGTCGGCCGCCCAGCTCACTGTTCTGGGCATAGCGGGCCAGCTTGACGCTTTCGTTCCCGGCCATCAGGCCGCGGGTGGGCACCGTGGGGTCCAGGCCGGTGCGAATGGAAGTCCGCATCACATCCAGGTTCAGCTTCATCTCCGCAAAAATTTCCTCCCGCGTCCGGGTGGTATCCTCCATTTCCCGGCGGAGCATCACCTCACCGATGGAAATCTTATACCGGCTGCAAAGGGTCAGCAGCTCACTGCCGTGGTGAAATTCATAACTCATAGGGTACATACCTCCCGGATAACAGGTTTCAGGTTCTGAATCGCGCGGATGCTCTCCGGCGGGATGGGGTCATCCGTCTCAATAATCATGCAGGCATCTTTCCGCTTGGCGTTCCGGAACACGCGCATGAACGCAATGTTCGCCTGCGCATTTTCCAGCACCTCTGTCACCTGGCGGATCACGCCGGGCTGATCTTGGTGGAACACCAGCAGGGTGGGATACTCACAGCGGAACGCCACATCCATCCCATTGAGCTGCCGCACCTCGATCACCGCACCACCCAGTGAAACGCCCACCATGTCGATGCGTAAACCGTTGGCTCCCTCGGCACGAATGCGGGCAGTGTTGGGATGGGGCATTTCCTGAGTAGAAAGGACCATCTGCACCTCCATTCCCCGCTTCCGTGCTTCCTGATAGGCATTGCGGATGCGCAGATCGTCCGGGGCAAACCCCAGCAACCCGGCAATGATAGCCTTATCGGTGCCGTGGCCCTTGCCCGTTTGGGCAAAGGAGCCGTAGAGGGTGATCTCAGCCGTGCGGACCTGGTTGCCCAGGATGCGGCTGGCCACATTGCCCAACCGGGCAGCCCCGGCGGTGTGGGAACTGGACGGCCCGATCATCCGGGGGCCGATGATATCAAAAAGCTTGTAGGAACCCATCGTTCTCACCTTTCTTTTTTCCAAAAAAACAGCGAACGAGCCGGGGTCTGCGGCACCGTTCGCTGGTTTGCATTTGATTCAGGAGCTCAAGGCTGCTCAGTGGGCCGCCTTTTCCGCAGGTTCTTCCTCAGCCGGTGCTTTCTTGGGGATCAACTTGATGCCACCGTTCTTATACAGGACATAGGCACACAGCACCGAGAGCGCCATGACCGCCAGGACAACAAAGCCCTCTTTGCCGGACAGGCTGTAAAAGTGGTTGACCACTAGGACCAGGATGAACGGCAGGACTGCACACTTCAGCTTTCCTTTGGCCACAAAGTTGCCACAGTTCTCATTGAACATTCCTAGGAACAGGCTGCCAAACAGTGCGGGCAGCATGTAAGCGGTCGCCGTTTTGACGGCGGGCATGGTCAGCAGCGGCTGCAGGGGGACCAGCAGGATAACCCCCATGATGATGATAATGGTTGTGATAATGGAGGAAGCTGCAATGGCAATGCTGGCAATGACATCTCCCTCATCGGTGCCCTGGCTTACATCCGCCTGGGTCATGGCGTTCATGGCGCAGGGCAGCTTCAGGTTGGTGACGTTGCCGGTGAGGAATGCGATGTAAGAGGCGGAGCCCAGCACCGGGCTGAAGCTCAGAACCTCGGAGATATTGGAGGGGATGAACACGGCCAAAAGGGCACTGCCGGTCATGAACACGCTGCCCACACTCTCCGGCCAGACCCCATAGACCTGGCTGATAACGGCCGGGATGCCCAGCATGAACACGATGCCGATCAGCGCGCCGATGCGGCCAAAGCGATGGGTACTGTCAAAATATTTTTTATCCATAGTACAGGCCCTCCCTTAACCCAGAAGATTAATCCACAGCAGCGACGAGATCATGCCAAGCAGAAGCGAGTCGGCCATGACAAAGTTCTTGAGCCAGTTGCAGTGAAACTTTTTGATGATGACATTGTGGAGCACTGCCACCAATGCAGAGGTCAGCAGGACAGCCGTATAGACCAGGCCCTTGGAGAGCTGCAGGGGAACATAGGCTGCAGTGATCGAAATGGACAGCACGCTGGTGGCCAGGATGCCAAAGCCGCCCTTGCTGCGCGCTTTCTCTAGGCCAGACTGGATGCTCTTGGTGAAGATGATGGAACCTACGATGCCGCCCAGGATGCAGACGCTCATCACGAACATGATGGTACCAGCCAGCTGGGGATCACCGGAAGCGCTTAGGGCACCAATGGATTCGTAACCGCTGGCGGTCGCCACCATATCGGCTGCCATCAACTCGTACATTACGGAGCCGACCACCGACAGGCGGAACCAGGACCAGGGCACACCCAGAACGGCCGTCAGAGAAAACAGACCAATGATGATGGAAATGGACGGCAGGATGGAATAGATCGCCGAAGAAATGATAGCACCTTTCAGTTTTTCCTTGTTCAGGCCGATCTCCTGCCCATGCTTCCAGGAGCGAATCAGGGTCAGAACGGAAAAGACCAGAACGTAGGCGATGGCAGCGATGACTAAGATGTACAGCAGCTTGCTGTTCATGATCTGGCTGAACGTCATAATTATTTCCTCCTTTTACAAGCCTTACAGGCCGGGCTGCCTCAGCGAGGCAGCGTGCCGTCCGGGATGATGCTGTGGTAGTTCTCGCCGTTCAGGTTCTGCACCTGCTCGGCAGCAGCAGCCTCCAACAGCTCCGGACGGGTCAGTAGGTCATAGGCAGTCATGGCAATGGACTTACCGGCCACCAGCATTCCCTTGTGGGCTGCCGAGGATTTGCCGTTTGCCACCCACTGCCAGGAGTGCGGCGGGGTGCCCTGCGGCTCGCAGGCCACAGTAATCATTGCGGTAGGAGCCACCCAGCTCACATCGCCCACGTCGGTGGAGCCGCCGATCTTCAGCTTGGCTTCCGCCGGAACCGGCTCTTTCAGCAGGCCCGCAGCCGCCATTTCACGGTGCTTGGCATCGTCGTACTGGGGGAACAGCATCTTGGCGCGGCCGTACAGGGCCTTTTTGCTGGCCTCGCCTGCCGTATCGGACAGAGCCTTTTCGTACTGTTCTTCCTCCGGGGTGATCTCCAGCGGCATGAAGTGCATCATGTTCTCGTGCAGCACCTTACCCAGCGTCTTGTTGGGAACATAATCCTTGCAGGCGGAATCCCATACGATCTCCACTTCCGTCTCGGTCATCAAGGCAGCGCCCTGGGCGATCTTTTCCACACGCTTGTAGATATCCAGCACCTGGTCCGACTTCGGGGCGCGGATGAAATAGTACAGGCTTGCGCTGGGCTGGACCACATTGGCCGACTCACCGCCGGCATCCATGAATGCGTAGTGGATGCGGGCCGAATCAATGATGTGCTCACGCAGGAACTGCACACCCATGTTCATCAGCTCTGCGGCATCCAGGGCACTGCGGCCCATCTCCGGGGCAGCGGCAGCGTGGGCGGCGCGGCCCTTGAAGTTAAAGTACATCTGCGCCACAGCCAGCGAGCCATCCGACCACAGCAGTGAAGCATCGCTGGGGTGCCAGGTCAATGCTGCGTCGATGCCGTCGAACACACCGAACTTTGCCATAAAGGATTTACCGTAGCCGCTTTCCTCAGCCGGGCAGCCAAAGTATTTGATAGTACCTCGCAGGCCGCACTCCTCCATGTAGCTCTTGATACCCACAGCACCGGCTAGCGCACCGGCACCCAGCAGGTTGTGACCGCAGCCGTGGCCGCTGCCGTGGTCCACCAGATATTTCTTTTCCGGCAGATCCGCTACCTGGCTTAGGTTGGCCAGGGCATCGTATTCAGCCAGGATGCCGATCACCGGCTTGCCCGTGCCGTAAGTTGCCACAAACGCATTGTCCATGTGGGCTACACCCCGCACAACCTGGAAGCCCTCGTTCTCTAGGACTCTGATGTGTGCATCGGCAGACTGTCGAGTGGCAAAGCGCGTTTCCGCATAGCCCCAGATCGCGTCGCTGCACTCGATGAACTCTTGCTGCTTGTCGTCGATCAGCTGAATGATTCTTGCTTTCGCGTCCATACTACTACTCCTTTTTGTCTTTGGTATGTGGACAGAAAAGCACCGTTGCTTTCCTGTGTCTCCGTTTTTTCTCGTTCCTTTGTGCACATTGTATCTAAAATTTTCTCAAGTAGAAAGTTTATTTTGTTCGATTCGCAGGGTGTTTTTTATTCACTTTCTGTTACAATAGATTTACTTGGAGAAAATTGACCGTCGATTTTTGTTTTACGGAGACACAGGAGACCAAACTATGCAGATTGAAGGGGTTTCTATCAGCCTGAAGCGGATCCGCCGCCGGGCTTTGTATGCCTATCAGGGCATCGAGTGCATCCTCCCGCTGCGCGGGCAGCTGACCGTAGAGCGGAATGGCTGCAGTTTTTTGCTGGAAACAGACCACGTGCTTGTGCTGAACAATGGGGAGTTGCACGCCTTTTCCGGCGACGAGAACCATGACATCCTCTTTTTGCAGATCTCCGACGGCTTTTTGCTGCGCAGCTGCGAGGAACTGCTGACGCATCCGATCACCTGCTGTTCAGCAAACGATAAGGAGCAGGAGCGGTATTACCAGATCAAGCGCATCCTGACCCAGATGCTGTTCCTGGCCATGAAAGAGGAAAAAACGGAGTTTCTCTCCCTGCTATTCCGCCTGCTCAACATCCTGCGGCGGGATTACAGCGCCCCTCCGGCAGAAGCCCCCGGCCTGCTTTCTGCGGTTTCCGGAGTACCGGAGCTGGAAAATGTGCTGCTTTACCTCAACCACAACTACCAGGAGCGGCTGACCCTGGCCGACATGGCCGCAATGACTTATCTTTCGCCGCAGAGCTTTTCCAAGCTGTTCCACAAAAAAGTCGGCATGGGATTTCTGGCCTACCTTGCCCAGGTGCGCGCCGAAGCCGCCGCTTCCAAGCTGCTGAGCACCGACCACACCATCACCCAGATCGCAGCCGAGACAGGCTTTGCCAACAGCAAAGCCCTGACCGAGGCATTCCGTCAGTCCTACGGCCTGACCCCCGGCGATTACCGCAACACTCACACCCTGGCGCTGGGCACCGGCGAGGTGGAGGAAGCTGACGTGACCGAGAGCCTGCGGAGCAACTTTCTTTCGCTTTCCATGTTTGCCGATGAGCTGAGCGAATCTGCTGCCCGACAGTCCTCCCACATCGAGTGCCGGTACGACCTTTCCCACTGCCCGGAACACCCGGCGCAGGCCTTTTCCTTCGCCCGGCTGGTACTGCTGGACGATGGCATCTGCTCCATCCTGCGGCAGGATGTCCGGGAGCAGCTGGAGATCATCCAGCAAGATCTCCGGTTCGATTACGCGCTGATCGATCGGTTCAGCCTTTCGGAGTGCACCAATATGCTCTCCTCCGGCTTTGGTGCCCCCGGTGCATTCACGCTGGAAAATCTGCCGCTGCATCATGTGCTCAATGCTTATTTTCAGATGGGGCTGGCACTCTACCTACGGCTGGACCTTTCCGCCGTGATGGCCGCCTATCCGGAACCGCAGGCATTCTACACACGGTTCACCCATTTTTTGCGGGAGCTGTGCCAGTGCCCGCTCCGCGCCATGGCGGAAAAGACCCGACTGGAACTGGGCTGCTCCGACCCGGCTCATCTGCCGCATTTCCCCTACTTTGCCCGGCAGATCTCCTACCTGACCCACACGGTATTCCCCTGTGCGGTCGGCCTGTTCACGGAAGAATGGATGCTCTGCTCCGGCCAACCGCTGCCGCAGGCCGGGCAGATCGCGCCGCTATTCCGCTTTGCCGGGTTCAATGCGTTTCCCCGGCATGAGTTTGATGGCCGCGTGGTCCTGGATGCCGCCAGCCATCTGGACAAGTTCACCCAAAAGATCGAACAGGTACAGCTGTTCCTGAAAGCCAATCAGATCACGACTCAGGACCTAAACCTTGTCCGCTGGCACACCCTTGCCGGTAAAAGTGAGACCCGAACCACCGCAGAACACAAGCAGACTCCCTCCTCTAACATTGAGTGGGGCACCTTTTTCCGCTCTGCCATTATCCTGCAGACATTGGACCACCTGCGGGGTTGGGTACAGGGCATCACGTTTCCCTGCCGCACTATCTCCAAGGAAGACCGTCTGCCCAGCCTTGCGCTGTTCCTGATGTCTGACATCAAGCGCCCGGCCTATTTTGTGCTGGAAGCTGCACGGCGACTGGCCGGGGACATTCTGGTGGACGACCCCAATATCATCATCACCCAAACCCCGCGCGGCAGCTACACGGTGGCCGTTCTGGTGCCAAATTACGCCAACCCCCGTCTTTCGCTGGACCGCTATTATGTGGAGCACGAGTCCCGTTCCTTTCTGCTCCACCTCACCGGCCTTCCCCAGGGGCTGTACACCATCAAACGCCTTTCCTACGAAAAGAACCATTCCGGCATCTTTGAGCGAATGCGGGAGATCGGCCTGATGGATATCAGTGACCCAGATGTGAACCAGCGGCTCAAAACCATCATCCAGCCGGATCTTTATCTTTACTCGCAACGGGTAACGGAGGAGCTCATCCTGCGCGCTGAGGTGCCGTTCAACGCCATCGTGCTGTTTGAAGTACAACGGAACACTACACCAGACAATGCAAATCGGATTTAAATAGCTATTCCAAGTCCTTTTTTCTCATAACCGCTCCAGTGGGGGTTCAAATCCCTCATGGCCCACTAAAAGGGGCTGTTGCACAAAGATAAACGCCAGTGCAGCAGCCCCTTTTTCTTGCTTTCTCCGTTTCATTTTGCACTGTTACCGTTAAAGCAAAAGACCAGAGTTGTAAAGCCTTTCGGCTAAATAACTCTGGTCTTTTTGTTGGAACTTGTGCAACAACCCCTTCTTTTTGTTTACTTATGCTTTTTTAAGTGTCACACCATACCGGCGTTGCTGCGCTGATCAGGGTCCGATGGGTCTCGGTAGCTTGGTGTCCTGTCCTGCTCTCCTACTGCTTTCCATGGGTGGTAAGCTGGGATCTCCTCCGGAATGGGGCCGAAGGGGTTATCTTCCCGTTCTCCCAATCCAGCCTCCAGGGCAAAGCCGAAGCGACAAGGCCGATCGTCGATGCGATATGTCGGCAGAACATCTGGGCCGCAGCTGCTGTTGCCCAGACCCCGGTGGGTGTAGTCCAAATGCACATACAGGGCCTCCGGTGCAGGAAGCTCAGGGGGATGCCGGGCATTCCACAGCTGCAGATCACTGTAGGGCACTGCGCTCATGGCCATGGGGCAGGCGGCCTCAAACCGTACAAAATCCGCACGGTCCGGGTCTGTTAATCGCATACTACGAGATTCCGTATGAAGTCCGTATTCCTGAGGCCGTAGATAAAACGGCTGATTTCTCACATCTTCGCTGTAAACTCCCATGCGCCCGCCGCACTGGCGATCAGGATAGGTTTCTAACGGTCCCTTCCCATACCATTTCATAGCCGTAAACCGCACGGGAAGAATTGCCGTCATCCCGATTCGCCCCGGAGACAGCATATCTGCCGGAGATTGCACGTTGCAGTCAATAAATATACGATTTTGTCCTGCCTGCCATAAACCAACGGTAACATAGAAACTGTCCTTCTCCGTCTGGTATGCGGTGGTGTAGGTCAAAGACGGCTCTTCTACCCCGTTCCCCTGCCGGACTTCCAAACAAGTACGTTTTGGATGATCATACTGCTTTGTAAACCAGTTCTGTTTACCCAGTACCAGTGGGCTGTGAGCATCGTTATCTGTGGGGGCACGAAAAGGGGTGAAGAACAGATCGTGCAGTAGCACACCGGATACGTTGTCGACCTGAAGTGCTCCGGTTTCTGTATCCAGCCGAAGAGTCAAGTCACCCATCTCACCCACCAGAAGAGTTCCCTGTTTTGAGAAATGAGCTGTGACCTTTTCTGTCACAAGAGCCGGGTGACATCCCTTTTTCCAAAGGAACTGCTTCCATCCGCTGAGGCCGCATCCTGCATGGGCCGGAGATTTCTCCATGAACAAGAACTCTAGAATCTGTTCTCCCGAAACCTGAGGAATATCCTGCAAATCGACCTTCCATACCACCGACTGTCCCGCAGCGCAATCCGGCAGAGAGAGCTCTCTGATTTCTCGACAGACACCATTTTCTAGCAGGCGCAGTTGAGCTGCAAAATCCCTCAAGTTCAGCTGCTCACAACGGTTTTCCAGAACAAAGATTCCATTCCGGAGGTCCTTCACCCGAAGGTCGATGGGCTGGTACACCGTCTGAACTTCCTGTAGCTTAGGCGTAAATCGACGATCGGGTGTTGTCAGTCCATCGATGCAGAAATTGCTGTCATGGAATTCCTCGCCAAAATCGCCGCCATAGGCATACCAGGTCGTTCCATCCGGGTTCGTCTGGAGCAGACCGTGGTCGCACCACTCCCAGATAAAGCCGCCCATCAGATTCTGGTGTTCATAGATTTCTTTCCAGTAATCCCCCATGCTTCCGCATGCGTTTCCCATAGCGTGAAGGTACTCATTGGTCAGAAAGGCCCGATTGGGATTTGCTTCTGCCCGTTCCCTCATGTTCTGAGGAGAAGGATAGGTCTCGCTGTCCATATCTGCAATCTTGTTCATCTGGCGCTTGTGGATCAGACGGGTGGGGTCCGCAGTGCGGCAGTAGGATGCCGCCAGTGCCACAGTCTCTCCATAACCAATCTCATTGCCGAGGGACCAGCAGAAGATTGATGCATGGTTTTTATTGGTTTGAACCATGGCAGCCTGTCGGTCCAGCACACGGGGGAGCCACCGCATATCGTTGCCGGGCAAAAGATTCTTGCGGTAAGAAATGCCATGACTTTCCAGATTTGCCTCATCCATTATATAAAGGCCGTATTCATCACAGAGCTCATACCAGCGTGGAGTATCGGGATAATGCGCACAGCGAACCGCATTGATATTGCATCGCTTCATCAACTCAATATCTTGGCGCATGCTCTCTTCGGTGATGGCATAGCCGGTGACAGGGTCGAACTCGTGTCGGTTCACGCCTCGCAGCTTGACGGGTGCACCGTTGACTCGGAATACGCCTTCTCCATCGATCTCATAATGGCGGAAGCCGAAGGGCACGGTGGTTTCCTCCAGCTTTTCTTCTCCCAGAAAAGTAGACAGCCGCACCTGATACAAATAGGGTGTCTCCGCCGACCAGAGGTGCGGCGTTTCCAGTTCCAGATGCCCATACGCGGTTGCAGTAATGCCCGCCGGGATCTGCAATGCGCCGTCCAGCCAGGCCGGATCGAAACCACGCTCTTTGAATACTGCTTCCAGGCTGACCTCCTCAAAGCGATCACTGTCGTTGCCGGTTTTCCCATTGCATCTGCCCACTGGACACGCCTCGGCATCCAGCAACTCCACCTCTACCCGGATGCGTGGAGCACAGCGATGGCTCAAATTCAAAATTTTGCTTTCAGTATGCAGAACTGCCTTTTCCGGCGTTACCTCTGCCCAGAGATAGCTGTCCAGAAGGTGCAGCTCGTGGATTTCATACAATTTAACGCTGCGAAAGATTCCAGACAGCCTCCACATATCCTGACATTCGAGATAGGAACCTGGGCTGAACTCATCCACCCGAAGCAGCAGTAGGTTCTGCCCAGACCGTACAGCATCGGTCAGGTCTACCTCACAGGCAGTGCGCCCGTTTTCCGCATAGCAAAGAATCTGCCCATTCAAAAAAACAGTTACAGCAGAGGAAAAACCGCCGATGGATAGGATCATCCGGTGGTGCACGGTAGGAACTTCCAGAGTCAAATCTTTCCGGTAGATGCCAACCATCCCCTGTCCTTCCGGAATAAAAGGCGGCTCCAGCTTGTTCGCATCTGCCCCGAAGGCATAGCGAGTGTTGATGTATTTGGGCTTATCGAAACCCTGCAGCTGCCAGCATCCGGGCACGGAGATTGCTTTGGGCTTTGGCAACGCCCCAAGCTGTTCCGGAGTCTGCATATCGGCTTCAGCACGGGAAATCAGCGCAAAATCCCAGACTCCATCCAGACAGTGTTCTTTCGTTCGCGGAAATCGGTCAAACCGATAGGGCATTCTTCCGACTGCGTGCGTCCAGACATCCATAGTAGTTCTCCTTCCTGTAGGGCCTTCCGGGGCCATTTCATCCCGGCATTCGGGCATGTTGCTTGCGGTAATCGCTGGGTGTGACTCCTTCAATGGATTTGAACAATTTGGTGAAATGCGAAAAGCTGGAATATCCCAGTGCGACAGCCAGATCGCCCACGGGCATATCGGTGCCCGCCAACAACTGTCTTGCTAGATTGATGCGTTTATTCTGGATATAGTCGTTCAAACTCTGGCCGGTCTTGCGCTTGAATAGCCGGGCTGTGTAGTCCGGATTCAGGTAGACGGCCGCTGCAATATTTTCTCGCGTCAATTCTTGATGAATATTCAGTTCGATGTATTCCTTGATTCGGCGGATTACCTGTTCCTCGCCGGGCGAGTGCCGCAGCAGTCTTTCGGTCCGAGCAAGGTTGCCCTGCACCCATGAAAGAAACTGCGGCAGCGATTCAAACACCGGTTTCGCTTCCACAAGTTCTGTTGCCTCCGGGCAGCCTCGCTCTTGTAGCGTGCAGTGGAGCGCCTGTGTCAAGGTCTGTGCAATCCACTGCATCCGTTCCTGTGCTGCCTTGAGGGACAGCCGGTTGAGTTCGGTGGTAATCTCTGCCTGCACAGTCTGAGCATCTTCCTGCAAAAGCAGGGTCTTCCAATGTCGAATCCGGGCCTCCTCCGGGCTCTGCGACTCCTTGTAAAGGCTCGTTTCCCACTGTTCCAGCGCATCCGCAGTGGAACAAAGTCCCAGAATGCTGCTGGACACGGCAGGCGAAACCTTTACTGACTGCTTCAGCATCGTCTTGCAGGCCAGATCCAATTCTTCCCCGAAATGCGCAGCCGCAGCAGGTTCCATTCCAGCGCTGATGAGCAGAAAACTCTGTCCACTTCGGCGCTGCAAAGAGGTCCAGCCGGTACCGGTTTTATCCCAAAGCTCCTTGGCAATATTGCACACGCCGTATCCGAGCAGCTCCTGCTCGCTCTGCGGCAATGCAGCAGGCATCTGCACCAATACCCGTACCACCTGCAGCGGCGCACTGACATCCAGCTCCAGATCATACTTCTGTGCACAGTTGAAAAGAGATTCCGCCGTGGATAGGATGTTTTTTTCTAAAACATCCTGCAAATACTGGTCTCGGCGCAGACTGCGCCCGTTTTCATAGGCGCGGCGGGTCCCGCGCATGCTTTCCTGCGTCTTCCAAAGGTTGAGCGCATGTCGGATGGATGCTGTAAGCTCTGCCGGTGCAATTGGCTTGAGCACATACTCCACACACCCCAGCTCCATCGCTTTCTGCGCCATGGGAAAGGATTCGTGGCAGGTCAGAATCACGGCCTCGGTATCGGGACAGGAGGTCTTCATCCATTCCAGCAGCTCAATGCCGGACATCCGAGGCATTTCCAGATCACAGACCAGAACCTGTACCGGTTCCTGGCGAAGGATTTTCTGCGCTTCCACGCCGTTTGCGGCATCCAGCACCCGGTCCACATCAAGATTTTTCCAGTTGATCGAGCGCCGGATGGCTTGGATTGCAAGCGCCTCATCATCTACAATCAGAACGGTCGTCACAGTGTTTCCTCCTTTTCCGGCTGTTCTGTGCCGTAGTTCAGCGGCAGAATCACGCTCACATGTGTGCCGCCGTCAGGCCGATTTTCCAAGTGAATTTCCGCTTTGCCTGCATATAGCAGTTCCAGCCGCTGTCGGACATTAGCGATTCCGATGTGGACCCGCCCATCAAAAAACGGTTGTGCCTTTTGCTGCAGAACCTGCAGAACCTCATCCGAAAAGCCAGGGCCATTGTCCAGCACTTCCAGCCATAAGTAGGTTTCCCCCTCCCGGTTCTGCATCGAGGCGCGGATGTCGATTTTAGCTTCCCTGCTCATATTGCGCGCATATTTCACCGCATTCTCTGCAAAAGACTTGATGACCGAAGGCGGGACCCGTGCCTGCCGCAGAAAGGCCGGGACGGAGACAGTGTAGGAAAAGGCATCGCCGAATCGGAGTTTCTGGATGGAGAGAAAGTCATCTGTGAAGCGAAGCTCCTCTTCCAGCAGAACAAAATCATTTTCTACCTGTGCCATAAACCGGAAATATCGGTTCAGGTAAGTGGTCAGATCTAACACCTGCTCAAAATCGCCGGTAAGGGAGGCATTGTAAACCGCATTAAAGCAGTTGCCCAGAAAATGCGGGTTGATCTGCATCTGTAGATTTCGCAGCTGGCTCATCTGCTTTTCCCGTAAGATCTGTGTCTGACGCTCCTGCAGCTCAGAGATCTCCTCCAGCGTGAGGTTGAAGGTCGTACCAATGGTGGAAAACTCTTGCAGCATTCCGCTTGTATCCACCCGGACGCTCAAATCTCCCTGTCCGGCTTGGTGCATGATCTGTGAAATCCGATCAATGGGTTCCACAATTTGCAATCGGGCAAAACGGTACAGCAGAAAGAGTGCAGCCAGCAGCAAGAGCGGAATCACCATCATCAACAAGCTGAGCCAGACGATGCCATTTGTAAGACCGGTGCGCACCAGCCTGACCCGGAGTTCAAAGCCGGTGCGCCCGATTTTAGCCGAAAAGCAGTTTTCCGGGCCGACCTCCACTCCTGCAATCCGTTTGTTGTTCAGGTAGAGGCTGGTCTCCGCATACTGGCTGCTATCCTCTGCAAAAGGAACCGTCATCAGTTTCACTGGATCCAGCAAAAAGCCGAAGTAGGCATCGTTCATCTGATAGCTGTACAGAAGATACTGAGCGGCCTCATCTGTGTAATACTGCCATGTGCCGGTGGGGTAGTCGTCCAGATCTTGGCAGATCGTCTCAATAGCATGATTCACCTGCTGACGTTCCGCAAGACTTTGGCCCTCTCCTCGAACCATTAGAATCGACCCATATGCAAGAGGACATAGAAATTCTGCACTCATGCCAGGATACTCGATCACGTCCACTGCCATCCGCCGAAAGACCCTTGTTGTGGCAAACACACGCTCTGCCTCGGACGTCAGATACTGCATATAAATGGTGTCGTTGTCCACTGTCGTAAAGGTCTGTACATTCATTTCAATAGCGTTCAGATTTGCTTCCAACTGATCCGCATAGTTCTGCAGCGCCGCCTGATCCAGCTGGGTCACCTGGCGATTCAGATTGTATATACTCAGTCCACAGCAGATGAGCATCAGGAACATCAGCACCAGAACCGGGATACTGTAAAACCAGAAAAGCTTTTGATGAACGGATGGTCTTTTCATAGGTAAAATTTCCTTTGGAAGCACCACAAAGGCCCGGCAATCATGTATGCCAGACCTTTGCGGTACCACATTGATTATTCTTTCACGCCGCCGATCACGATTCCCTTGACAAAGTAGCGCTCAAAGCAGGGGAACACCGCCAAAACCGGGATGGCAACTGCCGATGCAATGGCCATGCGGACACCCGATGTGGGCAGATTACTGACCGCAGCCATCATCTCACCGGAGATCTCGCTGTTGTTCTTCAGGAATTGAATATTTGCCAGCATATCGTTCAGGACATTCTGGATATTATAATACCGCGGATTAGTCAGATAGTACAGACCATTGTTCCAGTCGTTCCAGTATGCCATGAAGATGAACATGCCCAGCGTTGCGATGATGGGCAGTGAGATCGGAATTACGATTCGCCGAAAAACCTGAAACTCCGTAGCACCATCAATGAGGGCCGCCTCGATCAGTGGTTTGGGGATGCTGTTGCTGAAGAAGTTCCGTGCCAGCATGACGTTGAAGGCATTCATCAACAGGCCTGGAATCAGGAGGGCCCAATAGGTATTCTTGATGTGGAACACCTCGGTGTAGACCAGATAGGTAGCCACTAGGCCGCCGTTGAACAGCATGGTGAACAGCACCAGAAAGTTCAGCACCTTCCGTCCCGGCAGATTCTCGCGGGAGAGGGTATAGGCCAGCATCAGGGTGATCGCCAAGCTGATGGCCGTTCCCATTACTGCGATGACAATGGTCGTCAGATAGGCCCGTCCGATGATTGCACGGTTGCCCCACAGATATTCATAAGCGGCCAGACTGAACTCCGAAGGAATGAAAGAATATCCGTTCCGGGTAATAGATTCCTCGCTGGAAATGGACGAAGTGAACATCAGCACAAAGGGCAGAATGGCCGAAAGCGACAGCAGCGCCAGCACAATGTAGGAGACGACCGTCACACCGGAGACATGTTTTTTCTTTTTTGTTGTGGTATCCATACTCAGAACAGGCTCCCTTCCATATTTCTCTTTTTCACCAGCCAGTTGGAGAACATCACCAAAATAAAACCAACAATAGACTGATAGAAGCTTGCAGCCGAAGACATGCCCACGTCACCCAATTTCATCAGGCCGTTGTAAACGTAGGTATCAATGGTAGAAGTCACGCTGCTGATGATACCAGACTGCATCGGAATCTGATAGAACAGACCAAAGTCCGAATGGAAGATACGTCCTACGCTCAGCAGCGACATCATAACGATGGTAGGAGAAATCAGAGGGATGGTGATTGAGAATATTTGCTTTAGCTTTCCGGCACCATCCAGCTCGGCCGCTTCATAGAGAGAGGAATCGATACCCACCATAGTGGCATAGTAGACAATGGCAGTGTATCCCGAACGCTTCCATAATTCCACAAAGGTCAGGATAAAGGGCCAGAATTTGCTTTCCATGTACCAGGAAACCGGGTCTTTTCCTATTACTGTGAGAATATGATTGAACATACCCGTAGTGGGGCTCAGGAATGCATATACAAGGTAGCTGGCGATGACGTAGGAGAACAGGTAAGGCAACAACACGGAGGTCTGAAAAAAACGGTTCCAGAACTTGGACTTCACCTCATTCAGGAACAGTGCAATGGCAATGGCCATCACGGTTTGCAGTACGATAAAGAGTAGATTATAGCCGATGGTATTGCGGGTGATGACCCAGGCATCCTTGGTGGCAAACAGATACTTGAAATTTGCCAGGCCACACCAATCGCTCTTCCAGATGCCCTTGGTGTAGTTGACATTGCGGAACGCGATGGTCAAACCTGCCATGGGCAGATAATTGTTGATGAGCAGATAAAGCAATCCGGGCAGTGCCATCAGATACAGAGGGATAAACTGCCTGATCTTTCCCTTTTTCTTCGGGACGGTAACGGTCTTTTCCATAAATACCACCTGTTCTCAAAAATCCCCTGCCGGATCAGGGCAGGGGATCATGTTTCATGTGCTGGTTCCCTGTATTTTACGGTTAGGAAACGCCATTCTCTTTTTTCCAGTCAGCGAACTGGGCAGCCTTTTCATCGATGATCTTCTGCAGCCCGGCGCTCTCCAGTTCCTTGAGGAACTTGGGCAGATTGTCGTCGATGTCGATGCAGCCATAAGCCAGTGCGCTAAGATACTGATCACAGACATTCGTTACTGCCGTGTACTCGGTCTTTACCGGTGTCACGTCGTAAGCAAAGCCCATGGCCTTACTCAGCATGGCACTCTCATTCATGGCGCGCACCTGCTCCGGGAAGTCCTCTTCCGTGCCGTCCCAGAAATAAGCGATCAGCTGGTCACCAAATGCAAAGCTCCAGTTGTGGAAATAGCCACTGGTAGAAGCGTCCACTCCATCAGCAAAGGTGATGATACGGTCAGAGCCCTCCTTCAGCTTATAGTGGACACCTTCCAGACCCCAGTCCAGCATATTCAGGAAGGTGGGATCCGAGTACATCATATCCAGAACCTGCATAGCAGCTTCGGGATTTTTGCTATTATTCAGAAGCGACCAGCCAAAAGAATTCACCTTTGTAGTGTACGAGAATACAGTGTTCAGCGGAATCACCGTCATATCCCGGCCGCACTGATTAGTTTTATCCTGTGCAGTGCCAGGGCCAACAGTACCATAGAAGCCAAGAAGCTTTCCGGCCTTGATCTGTTCCGCTGCACTGTCGGTGGTGGTAAGAATATCCGATGCAATCCAGCCCTTCTTGAACCACTCCCGGTGCTTTTCGCACTCAGCCCGGAATTTATCGCTGGAGAACAAGTCAGAGATCTCGTCGTCCTGACCATAGTTCAGCAGAACACCAAAGCTATCGCCCAGCGGATCATAGTCTGCGTAGACAAACGTACCACTACCCTCTAGGCGCATCATGGCCATATCCGGCTCGCCCGCATGAATGGTCTCGAACATCTCATCCAAATCATCGGTAGTTTTGATCGTAGCAGGATCGATCCCGTACTTTTTCAGAATATCAGTGCGCACCACAATACCGCCCTGATAGAACAGCGAGCGGTTGACCGGCACCTGATAGGCTACACCGGACACCTTGCCAGCCTGCAGATAGTCTCCCAGACATTCCTGAATATCCGTACCGTATTCATCCAGCAGGTCATCCAACGGAAGGAGTGCTCCCTTTGCCACACAACTGGATACCATGGTGCCCCAAACCAGAGCAATGTCCACCTGCTCACTACCTGCCATCACTAGATTGAGCTGGTTGTTATAAGAACTGCTGGGAACCACTTCCAACTGTAAGTCGATACCCTTTTTATCGGCCACGTAATCGTGAATGGCCTTAGCTACCTTTTCCTGATCAGGTTGGACTGAGGACAGAGGGTAGTACATAACGACCTTGGGCATTTCGCCGCTGGCAGCTGCCGAACCGGATGCCGTCGAACTGCTGGTGGAGCTGGACGAACCACCGCAGGCAGTCAGACCCGCTGCCACAGCAGAGATACCCGTTGCCTTCAGAAAATTCCGGCGAGAGATCCATTTCTTCATGATTGTTCTCCTTCTCATGTATCTTCCCACCCCCTTCCGAGCGTGGGAAATAAGACATTTTGCAGGAGCGGCCCATTTCCTCATCGACGCTCGCTTCTGCGTTTTCTGACACTAGTATACCCCTTCTTTGCTTTTTCCCGCTAACGCAATCTGCAGGTAGATTAGCGAAAAACGGACTTTCAAAATTGCTGGCGGCCCATAACCGTTCCGGTAGGGGCGAATCCTTTATGGCCCATTAGAAAGCACGAGATTTCTGATATGCACCCTAGCTCTTGAACGGCAAAGCGAAAAATCCGAACCCTTCTCCTACCGGAAAAAGGTTCGGATCTTATTTTGATGCCGTTAGAGACTCAACTCCCATGCCCAATTCGCAGTTGAAAAGTCTTTTCTTCACCGACTTGATCAGGCAAGGTCTTCCCCGTTGGAAGCAATGACCTTCTTATACCAGTAGAAGGAATCTTTCCGCTCCCGGCTCAGGTCACCCGTGCCATCGTCAAACTTGTTGACATAGATAAACCCATAACGCTTGGCCATTTCGCCAGTGGAGGCCGAAACGAGGTCGATGCAGCCCCACGGAGTGTAGCCCATCAGATCCACACCGTCTCTCACAGCTTCAGCCATTTGCTGGATATGGGCCCGCAGGTAGTCGATGCGGTAGCTGTCGTGGATCTTCCCGTCCTCGCCCTTAGCGTCGTAAGCACCCAGACCATTCTCAACCACCATCATGGGGATCTGGTAGCGGTCCCATATCTGGTTCAGGCTGTAGCGCAGTCCCTTGGGATCGATCTGCCATCCCCAGTCGGAAGCCTTGAGGTAGGGGTTGGCCGTGCCGCCCAAGCCGTTGCCTGCCACTTTTCCCTCGCCGGGGTGGGTGGTAACGCAGTTGGACATATAGTAGCTGAAGGTGTAGAAATCCACCGTCCCCTCTCTCAAAATCTCCTCATCGCCGGGTTCCATTTTGATTTGGATGTGGTGTTCTGAGAAAAACCGCCGGATATAGCTGGGATATGCGCCGCGCACCTGCACGTCCGAACAGAACCAGTTGACGATCTGCTCCCGCTGCTGGCAGGCCAGTACATCCTCCGGGTCCGGTGTCAGCGGATAGCAAGTGGCAAACAGGTTCATGTCACCCAGTTTGAACTGCGGGTAATGCTCGTGGGCATACCGGACCGCCAGAGCGCTGGCCACAAACTGGTGATGCAGAGCCTGAAAACGCAATTCCTCGTTATCCGGGATCTCATTGACCGGGCCTGTGTAATCCTTTATCTGGCAGATTGCCAGGAAGTTCCCGTGGGGCAGCGTGCCCATGTTGATCTCGTTAAAGGTCAGCCAGTACTTGACCTTGTCCTTATAGCGCTCAAAAATGGTTTTGCAATAGGTCAGATAGCAGTCGATGACCTCTCGCCCAATCCAGCCGTTATACTTTTCCACTAGCGCGTAAGGCAGCTCGTAGTGGCTGATGGTGACCAGTGGCTCGATGCCATGCTTCTTGCAACAATCAAAGACCTTGTCGTAAAATTCAAGGCCCTTCTCGTTGGGTTCCGTCTCCATGCCGGTGGGGAAAATGCGGGTCCAGTTGATGGAAGTACGGAAGGTCTTGAAACCCATCTCAGCGAAGAGCGCGATATCCTCTTCGTAATGATGGTAGAAGTCAATGGCCTCGTGGCTGGGGTAGAGCTTATCGGGCAGAGTGGTGGCCGTTACCCAGCGCGGGCTGGTATGGGAGCCGTTGGTACACATATCTGGGACACTGGGGCCTTTGCCATCCACATCCCATGCGCCCTCAAACTGGTTGGCCGCACAGGCACCACCCCACAAAAAGTCATTGCGAAAATCACTCATAGTTTCTACTCCTATCTTAATTTGTTGTGGTTCAGGCGGGGTTCCGTTCAAAAAACAGCTTCAGTGCGCCGATCATATTGGCATCATTGCCGTAGCGGCAGCGCACCAGCTCCGGCTCCAGCATGGGGAACACCGGGCAGCGTGCAAACAGGTCATCCAGCTCCGTCTGGATGGCAGGCAGCAGAGCATCCGCCGCGCTGATGCCGCCGCCAATGGCGACCCGCTCCACGTCCAGCACGCTTTGCAGGCCGATGATGCCCAGCGCCACACGGCGGGCAAACTTTTTTAGAGCCCGGCAGGCCTCCGGCTCCCCTGCTGCATAAGCCGCAAAGATTTCTTCGCCGGTGGGCTGCGGCGCATGGGCGGGCAGCTGCTTTTCCGCTGCATAGGCAGCAATCAAGCCGCTGGCGGAGGCTTTCCCGGCCCATACTGGGCTTTCTGCCACCTTGCCGATCACCTCAAATCGAAAATCGTCGCCCTCCATGCTACCCAATTCGGTGACCAAGTTACTCACCTCACCTGCAGCCGAATGCGATCCCATGTACACCCTGCCATTCAGGATGATGCCGCCGCCGATGCCTGTGCCCAACACCAGAACAAGACCATTGTCCACCCCGGCCAGAGACCCGGTCCACGCTTCCGCAGCCGCTGCGCATTTTCCATCGTTGGCGATGACCACCGGAACGCCTAGACTCTGCTCTAGCAAGGAGGCAAAGGGCTGCTCCCACATGAACCCACTGAGTATCCCGCCCGTGTGGGCTATGCCGCGTTTGGTATCAATGCGGCCCGGCATGGAAACGGCACAGCCCTCAAACTGGCCTTTCCATGGGGCTGCAAAGCCCTCGATGGTAGCCAGCAGGTCATCCATGCCCGTCAAAGGAGTGGGCACCTTACCGCCGGAGACTTTTTGTGCATGGGCATCGGTCAGGCTGTATTTGATAAATGTGCCGCCGATGTCGATCAAAAGGTATTGCTTCATCTTTACTTCACCTGATCATCCCGATACACGATCTGCATCGTGTTGTTCCGGGCCAGACGGCATTCGCCGCAGAAAGGATTCTCCACTTTTTCGCCTACGATAGTACCGGCGAGCAAGTTTTCGCACAGAGCGATACAGTCCCGCACCAAACACTCCGGCATCGGCATACAGCTTTTGGCATCAGCATAGCCGATATGGCCGTTGTAATGGCGGTCGTAATACGGATGCAGTGCTTCCAGCTTTTCTGCCGTTTGCTTCAGCGCCGTTACACAAGTGCGCTCCGTGGCTGGCTGGCCCATGGCAGCCAGCAGAGTATTCATATTGCAGGCATCTCCGCTGAACAACAGCCGCTCCTTTTTATCCAGATAACTTAGGCCACCGGGTGTATGGCCCGGCGTGTCAAAGACCATCACATCGCGGTTGCCCAGATGCAGGTATGTCCCCCCCTGCAAAGGCAGCAGCCTTGCACGGGTTTTGGGCACCACCACATCATAGCGGGTCACGCTGTAGATGCCATCTGACATGGAGAGCATAGTGTCCACATAACCGCCGCGTTCTTCGGGCGTTACCGCCTGCGCCATGGCAAAATCCGCCGGGTGAAGGTACACTTCCTCGAACTGATTCATGCCGCCTGCATGGTCGATGTGGCCATGAGTCAGAGTCACCATGACGGGTTTATTGGTGAGCTGACGGACAAGCTCTGGAATGTCGAACACGCCGGTGCCAGTATCGATGAGCAGAGCTTTTTCATCGCCCTCCAGCAGGAACATTGCATCCATGCCGTATTCATCAATGCACCAGGTACGGTATGCGATTTCGGAAACAATGGGTTGACGAATTGCCATAAAAATTTCTCCTTGTTTCAAAGAAAACCCGAAACGGGAGCGCCGCTCTCATTCCGGGCCGATAATTCTGAAGATCAGACTTTCTTTGCCTTTTTACCCGTTCGTTGCACACTGTCGATACCGATGGCAATCAGCAGAACGATGCCCTTCACACAGTTAATCATATTGCTGTCCATGCCAACAAGCTGCATTCCGTTGTTCAGCACACCAATAATGATCACGCCCATCATAGCACCCAGCATACTGCCGCTGCCGCCAGCAAAGGAAACGCCGCCCAGAACCACTGCAGTCATGCAGTCAAAGGGGTAAGAAGCACCAGCTGAAGGCTGTGCCGAACCGGTACGAGCGGCCATGATGATGCCAGCCACCGCTGCCAGAATACCCGTAATAGTAAACACCGCCAAGCGATATTTTTTGATGTTCACACCTGCCAGACGAGCAGCCTCCGGGTTGCCGCCCATGGCGTAGATTTGACGGCCGAAATAGGTCTTGTGCAGCACGATGTAACCCAGCATACCGATGACCAGCAGGATGACGATGGGCAGAGGCACAAAACCCAGATAACCCTGACCGATAAACTTGAAGCTGTCGGACAGGCCGAAGATAGCCACACCGCCAGAGATGATGTAGGAAGCACCCTGGAAGAACAGCATGGTGCCCAAGGTAACGATCAGGGGCATGATATTGAATACGTTCATCAGCAGGCCGTTGATCAAACCGAACAGCGCCCCCAGCATCAACGTCAAGATGACTACCACAAAAGTGGGCAGGCCGTAGGTAACGTTCAGGGTGGCGGCAAACATGCCGCACAGTGCCAGCTGACCGCCGACAGACATGTCACATCCGCCGCTGATCATGACCATGGTGTAACCCACCACCACAATGCCAAACATGGAGATCTGGCGCAGAATGTTCAGCAGGTTGCCGGGGGTCAGAAACTGAGTGTTGAGTGCGGAGAATACAACGATGAAAATGGCCAAGATCACAAACAGGCCGTATTTTTTATAGAATTTATACAGATCCATTTTGCACTACCTTTCTTCCCCGTCAAGCATCCTTGACGGCACTGATGGATGCCATCGACAGGATCGTTTCCTGACTGAAATCTTCTTTGTCCACGATGCCGGTCTGTCGGCCTTCGGAGATCACCACGATGCGGTCGCACATTCCCAGCAGCTCCGGCATATCAGAGGACACCATCAGGATCCCCTTGCCCTGGGCGGCCAGCTCGTTCATCAGGTTATAGATCTCCTGCTTGGCCCCTACGTCGATGCCGCGGGTGGGCTCATCAAAAATGATAACCTCCGCATCTGCCGCCATGGTCTTGGCCAAAACCACTTTCTGCTGGTTGCCGCCGGAAAGGTTCATGACCAGCTGGTTCAGGCTAGGCGTTTTGATATTGAACGCTTTCTGGTATTTTTCAGCTTCCTTTTCCACCTCTTTGGTGCGTACTAAACCAAACGTACCATTGGCGAAGCGATCCAGGCAATTGATGGTTGAATTCCAGGCAACGCCCTTATCCAGGAACAGGCCCTTGCCCTTGCGGTCCTCCGGCACTAGACCAATACCGGTTTTGATGCCTTTACGAGGGCTGTCGATCTTGACCGGCTGCCCCTTGTAGTAGATCTGACCACTTTCCAGCGGCTGGGCACCATAGATCACTTCCATCAGTTCCGTTCGTCCGGCACCCACCAGACCGCCAAAGCCCAGCACTTCGCCCTTGTGCAAGGTGAAGTTGATATCGGTATCGCCGTTGCCGCAAACGTGTTCCAGCCGCAGCAGCTCTTCCCCGATAATCACATTGGAGCGGGCGGGGCAGGTCTGGCTGACCTCGCGGCCCACCATGGCCGCGATCAGCTTCTGCTGGGTGGCATCCTTCACATCCATGGTACAGACATACTTGCCGTCCCGCATGACGCTGATCCGGTCGCCGATCTCAAATAGTTCTTCCAGCCGATGGCTGATGTAGATGATGGTCACTCCCTGCGCTTTCAGATCCCGGATGATCTTGAACAAAAGCTTCACTTCGTCCACAGTCAGCGGAGCGGTGGGCTCGTCCATGATCAGGATCTTCGCGTTCTTGCTCACGGATTTTGCGATCTCCACGATCTGCATCTGGGCGGGGCTCATGGTCCCCACGATCTGATCCGGGTCCAGCTCAACGCCCAGCCGCTGGAACAGTTCCTTGGCGGCTTTCCGGCGGCCCTCAAAATCCACGAACAGGCCGGGATTGGTGCGCACACCAAGAAAAACATTCTCGGCGGCGGTCAGGGGCGGAACGTTGTTGAACTCCTGATAAATGACTTGGATGCCGCATTCCGCTGCCAGCGGAACGGTCATCTCCGAATATTCCTTTCCATGCACCGTAATGGTGCCACTGGTGGGGGCGTGGTAGCCTGCGATGGCTTTGATCAGCGTGGATTTTCCTGCACCGTTTTCCCCGATCAGGCAGTGGACTTCACCTTCCCGGAACTCCATGGAAACATCATCCAGTGCCTTGACGCCGGGAAACTCCTTGCTGAGATGGTCTATCCTCAGCACAATTTTTCCTGATGCTCCTGCCACGGCTTTTCTCCTTTCTTTTTTAAAAAACCGCCCTCACGCGGCGCATGAGGGCGGCTTGTTTCAGATGCTTCCGCGGTCAGGCCTTATAAAAATCGCCAATGTTGGCCGGCGTGACTTCTGTTCCGGCTATAACGACCAGTTCATGATCTTTGTACTCCCCGTTCAGGCAGCCGATCATACCCTCTGCCATCGCAACACCGGGATCGCCCGCCGAAACGGTCCCCTTGATGTAGCCGCCCTCGGCAATGTTCTTCAGCGCAGCTGCCTCTGCGTCGTGGCCAAAGCAGGCGGCATCCTTTGGGTAGCTCAACGCATTCCACACCTCCGCGATTTCCTTGGTATAGGTATCGGAGTAGCTGAGGATGATCTTGCAATCGGGGTGCAGAGTGTTCAGGTTCTCGGCAAAGGTCGTGCCTTGGCCAACATCCACACACTCGGCCTCGTAGACCACATCGGCACCCGGACAAAGCTCTTCCATGGCCTGGCGGTAGCCCTCCACACGGTCCATCATGTTCTGGCTCTTAGTTGAGGTAATGTAAGCCACCTTGGCAGAACCGCCAAAGTTCTCGTTGATGTAATTTGCCGCCATCTCACCGATCTGGTAGCCCGTCGCCTTATTATCCATGATCTGGCAGACGTCGTAGTTCGCATTTTCCACGCCGCAGGTCAGCACTTTGATCCCTGCATCCATGGCGTCCTTCAGAGCGTCATCGCCTGCCGTGTCCACAGTCATATAAGCAATGCCCTGCACGCCATCGGTGATGAAATTCTCGATGACGGAAACGGCCTGTGCCGCATCGTTGTTAAAACCCTGAATGTTTCCGGTGTAACCCTCTTCCGCCAGCCGCGCTGCCATGGAGTTGGCTGTAACTGCAAAGAATTCAGCGTTCAGGGTCGGCATCAGGATGCCGATGGTGCCCTTGCCTGCAGCTGCGGCAGAACCTGCGGCGCTTGCCACGGAGGATGCTGCGGTGGAGGATGCAGAGCCGCCGCAGGCGGCCAGACCAGAAGCTACCATAGCGGCAGCAGACGCTTTCAGAAAACTGCGGCGCGTGATCTTTTTCATAACAAAATCTCCTTCTTTTTTGTTCGGGTACGTTTCGGTTTTCTGCTGTGATACGGAACTTCTGACGTTCCGCTTCTGTTGAGGTCATTATATTATACAAAAGATTTTGTTACAATGAGACAAGTTTTGGATTAAGTGATACGATTTTTGGGTTGCAGTCGTTTTTTCTTTTGGACAGAGCCCCACGCCGCGCTCAGCAGGATCAGCACAGCACTCAGGCAATACTCCACATACGAACTACTGATCCGCAGATGGACTTCCAGCATCAGGATCAGCACAAGGCTCATACTGCCCAGCAGCGCCCCCACCGGAAGGCTGCAGCGAGTGGCGTTCATCCAGCCGCCGATGGAAGCCGCCGTCAGAATGCGGCAAGTATAGTTCATGCCGGAGTAAAAAGCCGTTGTTCCGCCCCGCAGAGCCAACAGGATCCCGGAAAGCCCCACCAAAACGCAGCTCAAGACATTTGCAGCCCCAAGGATGAGGTCCAGCTTCAGCCTTGTCCCTGTTTTTATCCGTCGGCTTTCACCGATCTCCTGCCAACGGACATCGTGATACCACGGCAGCAGGAAAAGGGAGCGGCCATAGGTGGTGCGGTTCAGATAGGCAGTCCCCAGTGCCAGCGCCGCCAGCGCGATCCAGCACCACAGCGGCACCCCAAGCCAGCGGGTGCGATCCGCGCCTGCATAAGCATAATTGGAGGTCTGTCTGGTCATCCGGTAGAAAAAGCCGTTCAGGCCGTCCAGCAGCAAATGAACACAGAGCGACAGATAAAACATCGGAATCTGCATCCTATTCGACAGCACTGTATAAAGGATCCCCAATACCACGGCCACAGCCAGCACCACGACACAGGCCGCCCACATCGGAACGGAATACCATTGGAGCAGGATCCCCAGCAACGCCGCTGAAAAGGTCATCTGGGTTCCCACCGCCATGTTGTAACTGCCCGAAAGCCGCATCAGCATCATGCCCAGCACCGCTGGGACCCACATACTCAGCTGGCGCAGGATCAGATAGCACTGGCCCGGTCCCAGCACGCCAAATTCCAGTAGATACACCGTCAGAATCGGCCAGAAGGCCGGAAAATGCGCAGCCAAACGCGGAATCTTATGTTTCATCGCGGCACACCTCCTGAACATCCAAGACCCGATCGTACCATGGTGCCCACCGCTCTGCAGCGGTATCTTGTTCCGAAATGCCTAGGTACGATGTCCGGCTGGAGGAAATCACCAGAATGGCACCGCCTTGCCCCCGGAACCGGGCAAACGCACTCTGCAAAACTGAACGGCTAGCAGTATCCGTGTGCAGGAAGGGCTCCAGCAGGATCAGCACTTTCCGGCGGGCAAGAATCCAGCTTTCCATCTGCAGGGCGATTGCCTGTGCTTGGGTCAGCTGCGCCATGTTTTTGCCATCCAACTGTTTTTTTCTATCCCACTCCTTCAAAGCTGCCTGTTCCAACCCTTTGTCCAACAGCCCAAAAGGCCCGCAGAGTCGCCGTAGGGCTGGAAAGATTAGGTTCTGAGCCACCGACATCTGCGGAAACAGTCCCTGCGCCCCGAACCGATCCAGCGCCGTGATTGGGTAACATTCCGGGCTGTGCAGCCAATTCTGAGGCAGCGGATGCCCCTCGTATTGCAGGGACACCCCCGACACCAGCTGCTGCCCCGAAACGATGCGGTAAAGTTTCTGCTTTTCCCTCACGTCATAGTCCACCAGATGAAGTATCTCACCCCGATGCAGTACAATGGGGCAAGAACACCCCCGAACCTGAAGACCCTGTATCTCAAACAATGTTTCCCGCTGTGGCCGGGGTGCCTCTGAAGCGGCCTGCGCACCACCCAAATGATCCAGAATGGTGCGGGGAGCGATCTTCTCCCCCCGCAGCTTTTTGGCAATGGTGCCATTCCGGAACACGAACACCTCATCGGCCAGCTTTTCCAGCGCCCGTAAGCTGTTGGTGTTCAGCAGGATGGCCAATCCTGTGGTCTGCTGGAGCTTTTTCAGGATCGGCACCAGCTGGTCGAAGTCCGCCACCGAAAAGCCCTCGAAATCCTCCTGAATAGTCATCAGGCTTGCGCCGGAATCCAGAGCTGCGGCCAGATTGAGCTGGAAGCACTCCATGTGGCTCAGGCGGCTCACGTCCTCCCGGACATCGCGTTCCAGCTGCACCTGATCCAGCAATTCCTGCGCCCGCTTCCGCCGCCGGGCGGTGTTCCAATGCAGTCGTTTGCAGCCCCCCGGCTGCATCAGAAACAGTATTTCTGTCAATTCCACCCCCTGCACCCGATAGCTGGTTTCCTCGGTGAAAAAACTGCCCGCTGCAAACACCTTTTTCTGCAGCGGAAAAATTTTCCCTTCCGGGGTCAATACCATACCACGTTGTATGGCACAGTTTCCGTTCAAACCGTCAAACAGCGCTTGCCGTCCGGAGTCCTGCTCCCCCACCAGCACGGTCAGCTCCCCGCAGCGCAGCATAAAATCAAGATCGTGGGCTTCTGGATGCTCTTCGTTTCCAAAGGCCAATGCCTTCGCCCGCATCAGTACCGGATTCATGTCATCACCTCCGCTTTGGTGATCCGCGGGAGTATGATTTCCACATCCGTGCCGCGGCCCGGCGTGGAATAGACGTGCAAGCCATACGACCGCCCATACAGCATCATAATGCGGCGGTTCACATTCTGCAGCGCGATACCGTTCCCGTGGGAGGCAGGTTTCCGCAAAAGGGTCTGGCGGCTCTGAATCTTCCGGTTCAGTTCTTCCAGAACTGCGGCATCCATGCCTTCGCCATCGTCTGAGACCGTAAGCATCAACATACTATCCGAGGCATCCACCGTCAAAGTCACACAGCCGGACTTCTGATTTTGAAACCCGTGGATCAGTGCATTTTCCACAATAGGCTGAAGGGTCAGTTTGGGTACATAGCAGCCCAGAAGCGGCTCTTCGTCCTCCAGAAATTCCAGCTCAAACTGATACCGATTCAAAAAGCGGTAATTCTGGATCAGCATATAGCTGCGGATGTTGTTAATCTCATCCGCCAGTGTTACCACGTTTTCCCGGCGGCTGATGCTATAACGGAAGAAATTTCCCAGCGCCTCCAGCATATCGGCCACACTGGTATTGCCATCCATCAGTGCTTGACCCCGGATACACTCCAACGTATTGTAAAGGAAATGCGGGTTGATCTGGCTCTGCAAGGCTTGCAACGTTGCCTGTCGCTCGTATTCTTCTGCAGCGTCACTCTCTTTGGCCATATCTACTTGGTTCATCACCGCATCCCATAGCTGCGGATAAAACGGTAGCGCCTTGTTTTTTTCTTCATTGGGCAGCAAGCTAGTATACTCCTGCTCCTTCAGCCGCCGAAGAATATCCTGCAGCTGTTTTCCGATCCATACCAGCGTCCCGGCCAGCACCAGCAGCGCCGTTGTTGCCACCAAGAGCAGCGCTGTCTGTGCCTGCTTTGCACCGACGATATGTCCGCATAACAGTGCCCCCAGTACTGCGGCGGCAGCCAGCACCAGCAGTGCCCACACCCGATCCATCCACTTCATTGCATTCACCTCTCAGGAATACATTTTTCGGTACAGCGAAGGCTTTACTCCCACCACTTTGACAAAGCACTGACTGAAATACCGCGTGTCCTGATACCCCACCTGCTCGGCAACGCTCATCATGGTCTCATTTGTGGTGCGCAGCAGCTCTTTGGCTTTTTCAATGCGATATTCCGTCAGATAATTCTGGAAGTTCCTTCCGGTTTCCTTTTTGAACAGCGTGGAAAAGTAGGAGCTGTTCATCTGCAGCATTTCGGCGATTTCATCCAGCCCGATCTTCTGTGCATAATTCTCGGCAATGTAATCCAAGGCCATCCGCACCGGACGAGCCGTTTGGTTGTCCAATTCCTTTTGCTGGGTCTGCAATTCTTCCGCGATAGCCTGTTCCACCAGTTCGTTCAGCTGCGGAAGCTGCCAGCAATGCCGCACCTGTTCCAGCCAATTTCGACACTGCCGGGTACGGCGCTCATCCCAAGTCAGGTCGCCGTAGAAGGTATTCAGGAAACACCGAGCCAGCGTATAGTACAAGGCCGGGTCATTCTGGGGATTGCTTTGAATCTGACGCACCAGATCCTGCCACACGCGGCTTGCCGCCGCAGCGTTCAAAGCTTCTACCGCATTCTGCAGCTGGGCGCGGGCAATGGTATCCAGCTCTCCGAGTTTTGGATTAGTAACAAAGTGTTCCGGCCCGATGATACGGTTTGCCCCCAGCGCGATCCGCCAATTCATCCGCTGGCGGGCCGTTTGAAGTGACAACTTTCCCTGCTGCGGTGTGATCTCTTCACCGAACGCCAGCGTAGCGACATACTCCGGGAATCCCGACAGATACCGCCGCACATCGGCATACACGGTGTACAATTCCTGCCGCACCATCGTGCTTGCGGCGGGGGCGTAGTTCAACAGACCGATCATTAGGGTCTTATCCTGCACGGCGTACAGTTGCTCATACAAATGTGGCCGCAGTCGATCCTCCGTCATGGTAATTAGATTGTTGATAACCATGCGGTCTTGGATGTCATCCTGCTGGGAAGCATCGTAATAATCCAACTGCAACAGAAAAGCCAGCATCTTCCCATTCTGTACATTACTCTGCATCATCCGGTTCAGTTCCTGCCAATCGACCCACTCTCCAGCACTTTCGATGGCCTGAATCAGGTCAAATCCCCGGATATAACGGCCCCGGCGCGCTTCTTCTTGCAACTGTTTTTCTTCCCGCCGATGCTGCAGCACCTGCTCGTGACCATCGCTCAGTTTCTGAAGAATATTGTTCAGATCTTCTTCCTTCACGGGCTTCAGAAGATAGTCTTCCACGCCATATTGCAAGGCCTTGTGGGCATACTCAAACTCCCGGAAGCCGCTTACAAAGACAAAGCGCGATGCAATCCCTGCCTCCTGTGTCCGCCGCACCAGTTCCAGACCATCCATGCCCGGCATCTTTATATCGGAGATCACAACGTCCGGATGGTGAAGCAAAATCGCCCCCAAGGCCTTTTCGCTATCGTCGAATACATCGATCAGCTCCAGACCCAGCTCTTCAAAGTGGATCAGTCTCCGAATCAGTTGCCCAATCCGGAACTCATCATCTACGATCAAAATCGTCATAAGGATCTCCTCCGTATCCGTTTTTGTCCATTCGCACGACACAATACGATCTGCCTATAGTAGTCATTATAGCATATTGTGGCAAAATTCTTCAACGGACACTGCATTCTTTTGAAATATTTTTCTCCTGCTCCAACTTCAGATCATCTCGCTCTGGCCGGTGGCCTGCACTTCCCGCAGACAAACACTACACGGGTTGTTAGGGTTTTAATATGGGCATGGTAAAATGGTAACCGTAAGTGTCGAGTTTCATACCCCAAAATTCTCGGGTACGGTTCTGGGTACAAAGAGCCATTTTAGACACTAAAAAATACCAAAAGCTACGTCAAAGTACACGACGGTGCTTTTGCGGAACTATGAGATAGTCACAAGATTCCACAAGAAAAATGGAATTTCAAAATTAGCGACGTTCTCATAATGTACCATAAATCTATAGAGCAACACATACATTTTCCGTTCACATTCCATTCTGCCTCTTCAGACAAACCACCACGGCAGTTCCAGCCACAGGTTATCCATGGCCTGTTCCTCCGTCTTTTTGGCGCGGCGTTTTGTCAGGTGAAAGTATATTGCCGTACCGATCAGCAGATACTCTTCGCCATCGGTAAAGCCATAACGGTACAGCAATAGCAATGAAATTGCGCAGCCTGCATCGGCACGATGCAGTTCAAGGGTTTGGGATTTCCCAACAAGCATTTTGCAGAGCAAAGTTCGCGTTTGCGCAACGGAGCGGAGCAATGAAAGCCCCAGTGGGGCTTTTAAGCGACAGAACGGTCTACGGGCTTCGCCCCGACAAGTTCGCAGATGTATATACGTCTGCACTGCTTGCTACAACTATGAAGTCTCTCAATGCGCTTCCCAAATTTGAAAATCATTTTGTAGTCAAGACCGTCCGTTTTCAAGTTCAACTTGAAGCGGACGGTTATTTTTTCTTCAGAAAGTTTTTGAGTTTGCAACCGCAGCAATCAGGGCGAGTTGGTACCAACTCGCAATTTTTGAATCAGATTTTTCAAATTCGACTTCAAAAATACTTGTTGGGCTTCTCCCAAACCCGACATTCAGCACAAAATTGCGCTGAATGAGCATCTTATCCTCTAAAGGCCTTATGACCAACAAGGGGGCTGGTACCGTCCAGCCCTCTCTCTTTTTGCCAAAGTTTTCATCGCCTTTTCTTGCAACCCGCCGAAAGTGGCGTATTTTCAAATCTTTTTGTTGACACACTGCGATTTTTGTGGTAATCTATCCCAACAATTTAATATAACATATTTATCTTAGAGTTCCAGCTCGGCTCCTGAAGGAGCCGGAGCAAGTTTTTGACTTTCTTATCGCTACATAACAAACCCGAACCAAGGCCATCCCGGAAGGGATGGTCAGGTTTCGGTTGTTGTGTGGCGATTTTTTATTGCCAAATCCAGTGCCGCACCTTGAGAACCGAAAGACCGTCTGCATGGGATACCCGGCGAAGACCTCGCAAGAGCGAGCCAGAAAACGCCGCTGGAAGGGGGCAGGAAATCCATGCAGGGAGAACGGCACACCCAATATCAACTGGTCAAAATGGCCAGTTGATGTGGTGAATGACACAAAGCGTCATTCACCAGAAACATCTTCTACGTTACAGCTCGTACCATGTGGACATTTTGACCACATGGTACGAACTGTCGCAGCCCCGTTCAATGTGTTCAAACTGAGCACATTGACTCTATCCGTGTTACAGCTGACCTCGACTTGACATTTTGCCAAGCCACGGTGAAATCTGGTAAGTGCTGCTTTCCGGTACTTAGCAAATAGCCGTAACGTGCTGTGGTACGTGGACAAAATGTCCAGATACCACCTAACTGTAACGCATAGATTCTGGTTGGTGGTCATTCTGACCATCAACCAAACAATCGCAACGCTTTATTGTGCGAAAGTGACTGTTGCCATTTGGGTAACCACCATATACCCATAACACCAAAGGAGGATGTCTATGACAACGAAACAATGGGAACGCGAAAATCAGGACACTCTGATGGAATATTTCATTGACGGTGACCCCAGTGTGCGCAGAATCCAGTGCGAATACTGCCGCAAGGTCATCTACACCCAAACCCGGAACCGCAAATATTGCAGCAACACCTGTCGGCAGAAAGACTACCGTAAGCGTAAAGTAACGGCTCACGCTTCTCTTTGAGGAACTTGATAAAGTTTGTCAAGTTCCTTATCTACGCTCGCTTTTATCCAGTAAAGTGGTACTTCCCATTTTGGGAAGAACCAAAATACCGTACCGTCTAATCGCTCACTCCCAAATCCCCAAAGTGGGAATTGTGGCTGTCATCTGAAATCAAGTTACGCTTTCTGTAACTTGATTTGTAGCCCCTGCCGAATCAGATTCCCACTTTGGGAACTTGATTTTAGCCGTATCAAAATCAAGTTGTCAAAATGATAACTTGATTGCATCCGTGGCAGAGCTACCGGAGTTATCTTTTTGAGAACTTCGGCTTTATCTGTAACACGTCACTCCTACTCCGTAAAAATCAGGTGGTCAAAATGACCAACTGATTTCATCTGTAACGCCTCAAGGTCGTTGAAAATCAGGTTGCCAAAAAGACAACCTGATTCCACCTGTAACGTTGCAAGGTCTGTTGAAAATCAGGTGCCGCCACCCGGCACTTGATTTTACCCGTAACGGAATCAGTTGGTCAAAGTGGCCAACTGAAAAAGCCGGACGAGCTGCGGGCAGAAATTCGTAAATCTTTGCCTGTCAGCTTGCCCGGAGCAGAAGTGCAGGCCTTTGCGCCATTTTTTGATGTAAAACGCTGGAGGTGAATTCTATTTCCGATTACCTGACTGTCACTACACCTTTGCCGCAATATCTACCCTATGCCCGCTTTCTTCTGGACACAGACCTGAGCCACACAGCAAAGCTGCTCTACACCCTGCTGCTGGACCGGGCAACGCTTTCCAAAAAGAACAACTGGATCGATGCACAGGGTCGCATTTATGTAGTCTATCCGCTTTCTCATCTGTCAAAAGATTTGGGATGCAGTATTTCCAGCATAACACGCTCTTTTACTGAACTAGAAAATGCACAGCTCGTAGAACGTGTCCGCAACGGTTTTTCCAAGCCCAGCCGCATTCTGCTCAAGGTTCCGCATACTACGCAAAATTGCACCATCGCAGTATGCAAAAATGCCGAGCATGACTGAGCAGAACCGAGCAGTATGATTGCGCAAAAATGCACACCTAACCAACGTAATAAGAGCAACCTGAAAGATAGCCACCTGATAAGAACAACAGACACTCATTTGACCTTTGGAGAATATCAAAATGTCTTTTTAACAGCAAAGGAGTACAGGCGACTCAAAGCTGATTTCTCCGGGCTGGATGATCTAATCGAACAGCTTTCGGCTTATATCCAGTCCACAGATAAGAAGTACGCCGACCATGCAGCCACCCTGCGTATCTGGGCAAAACGGCAGAAAACAGAACGAAAATCGACACCGGGCATCCCGGACTACACATTCAAGGAAGGAGAAAGCCTATAAAGACGATTGAGAAAAATTTAGAACAGTCCGTTTCCAGTATTCCCGAAAACACCGATGATTATTATGGCAAGGACGGCCTGCTTCATTGTGGAAAGTGTCACACCCCAAAAGAAGCGTTCTTTGCAAAGGGCATTGCCCTGATGGGCAAGAACAAGCACCCAATCGAATGCAGCTGCCAACGCACGGAAAGAGAAAAACAAGAAACCCTTATCAGCCAGCAAAAGCACAACGACCTTGTGCGGCGGCTGAAAGCCGAGGGGTTTTCTGACCCGGCAATGCTGGACTGGACCTTTGAAAACGACAATGGCCGCAGCCCTCAGATGCACTATGCACACCGCTATGTGGAGCAATGGCAGACCATGCGTTCAGAGAACCTTGGGCTTCTTCTCTGGGGCGGTGTGGGTACAGGCAAGAGTTTCCTTGCCGGGTGCATTGCGAACGCTCTGATGGAGCAGGAAGTGCCTGTGCGTATGACGAACTTTACCCGAATCCTAAACGAACTAAACGGCAGTTTTTCCGGGCGGAATGAAGCCATCGACAAGCTCTGCTGCTATCCCCTGCTTATTATTGATGACTTCGGCATAGAGCGTGGCACCGAGTACGCACTGGAGCAAATCTACAACATCGTGGACAGCCGATACCGCAGCCGGAAGCCGCTGATCGTTACCACAAATCTGACGCTGGGCGAGATACGATACCCACAGGATACCGCCCATGCCCGCATCTATGACCGCCTGCTGGAAATGTGTGTCCCTGTTTCCTGCATCGGCGTGAGTTTCCGCAAAGAAACAGCGCAGGAAAAGCTGGAACGTATGAAACTTTTGATCGGATAACCCGAAAATGTCGGAAAACAAAAATTGCCGAGTGAAAAAGCACCTGGCTACAAGGAATTGGAGGTCTGCCTATGAATATGAATCGGCCTGACATGACCGAAACTGTGAAATCCGAAAATTATACGAATAAGTTCTTGCAAAAGGACTCAACTACGACTACAATGGAGGTGGTCACTCAAACCAATGCCGTCAAGTCTCCGACTGACAGCCCGGCAACCACGAAGCTGGTGTACACGGTGGAAGAAATCGCACGAATGCTGGCCATCAGCCTGCGCTCTGCTTACAACCTGTGCAACCGCACCACCGAATTCCGCGTCCTGCGGGTAGGCGGAAGCATCCGTGTGCCGAAGGACAGCTTCGATGCGTGGCTCAACCGGGCAGCTTGATAAGGAGGCAACAGTATGGCATATATTACGAAGCGTGGCAACTCTTACAGCGTCCGCTACACCTACGAAGATGAACACGGCAAGAGCTGCGACAAATGGGAGAGCTTTCCCACCAAAGAGGAGGCAACGAACCGAAAGAAACAAATCGAACACGAGCTGGCAACGGGAACCTTCCTGATCCCGTCCTCGGTGACGGTGGCAGAGTTCCTGATGGACTGGCTGCCCAAGCAGTGCAGCAAACACAAGTGGGCTCCCAAGACCTACGAATCCAACCTTTCCACCATCCAGAATCTGATTATCCCCTATATCGGTGATATGGAGATGCAGAAACTCAGACCCTATCACATGGAGAATCTTTATACGACCCTGAGCAAAACGCCCTGTGGCTCGTATATCGAGGGAAAGAAGCAGGAACTGACCGAAAAGCAGAAGCAGCGGTTCCTTTCTGGCACGACGATCCACGAAGTGCATCGGCTGCTGGGTACAGCGTTTCAGTACGCCGTAGAGTGGGGCATCCTCGTCAAAAGCCCGGTCCCTGTGGACAGCCCTAAGAAGTCCACACAGGAGCGCACCATCTGGACGGTGGAGGAAATGCGAGCGGCTCTGGACAGCATGGAGGACCCTATCCTGCATCTGGCGGTGCATCTCACTCTGGTGGGCGCACTGCGAGAGGGTGAGATCGTAGGTCTGACCCCGGAAGATCTTGATTTTGACGCAGCAGATGGCATCGGAACCTTCCGTATCAACAAATCCATGCAGCGGGTGCGAAAAGAAGCCCTGAATCAAGTGAACGATGGCTGCATCATCAAGGTATTCCCGGACAAGCTGGAGCGCAGCACCACTTCCCTCATCCTGAAAAGTACCAAAACGGTGTCTTCCTGCCGCACCATCTTCATGACCTCTGCTCTAAAAGAAGAGCTAAAGAAGTGGCTGAATCAGTTAGCGGCAGACGAGATGAAAGATCCGACACGCTACCATGACAGCGGTATGCTGTTCCGTCTGCCCAACGGTCTGGCGGTGGAGCCGGTGCTCATCCGCAAAAAGTTCCTGAAATGGCAGGACGCACACCCGGAGTTCCCCCGTATTGTTTTCCATGGTCTGCGGCATTCCAGCGCAACCTATCAGTTGATGATCTCCGGCGGCGATGTGAAGGCCGTTCAGGGCACAACGGGTCACGCTACGGCGGATATGCTGGTAAACACCTACGCTCATATCCAGCAGGCCTCCCGTGTGGAACTGGGCAAGAAGTTTGAAGAAGGGTTCTATGCTAAACAGGAAAGCCTCAGCCCGCAGGCTGTACCCGCCGCAGGCGAACCGACCATCTCCATGACCGCTCTGCTGGAACTTTTGAAGAACGCAGACCCCGAAGTAAAGGCACAGCTCCGTCTTGCACTGCTGACCTGATGCAAAATTTACCACGCATTTCAAAGCAATTCCAGCCCATGCAGAGGATTCTCACGAAAACGCCGACCGTGCAAAAACCGCGCATTGACCGTGCAAGCCCCGATTTTTCGGGGTTACATAACAAAAAAGAACGTCAAATCTTACGATTTGACGTTCAATATCTGGTGCACCTCCAGGGACTCGAACCCTGGGCCCACTGATTAAGAGTCAGTTGC